>Ga0310697_10003638_pt1 | contig 15512 bp, 13 predicted proteins | sample 172DNAGHGlowgp2_FD_203883 | JGI IMG/M metagenome (GOLD analysis project Ga0310697, IMG submission 203883) | Sheep rumen microbial communities from Palmerston North, Manawatu-Wanganui, New Zealand - 1728 DNA GHGlow gp2 (v2) (version 2) | ecosystem: Host-associated > Mammals > Digestive system >... | reverse complement strand
GCGCCTCCCGGCCCGTGCCTTTTTCTGCGGAGAAGGGCAACAGGGATACGGACTCCGGCAAACGCAGCGTCTCCCGGATCAGGCGGCAGTTTGGTTCGATCTCGCTTTTTTTCAGTTTGTCCAGCTTGTTGGCCACCACCAGGGTGGGGCGGCCGGAGCGGAGAAACCAGTCTGCCATGGTGATGTCATTTGCCGTGGGCTTGTGCCGGGCGTCCACCAGCAGCAGACCCAGGCTGATGCGCGCCGGATCGGAGAAGAAGTCCTCCATCAGTCTGGCCCAGCGGTCCCGCTCGGCCTGGCTGACCTTGGCGTAGCCGTAGCCGGGGAGATCGACGAAATAGGCCGTGCCGTCGATGAGGAAATAGTTGACGTGGACGGTCTTCCCCGGCTGGGCCCCCACCCGGGCGAAGTTTTTCCGGTTCAGGACCCGGTTGATGACGGAGCTTTTGCCCACGTTGCTTTTGCCCGCAAAGACGATGGCAGGTCTTCCGTCCCGGATGAAGTCCGCCGGGCGGGCGGCGGACTTGACGAAGGCCACGTTTTGCAGATTCATGGCGTTCACTGTCTCACCCGGCGGCGCTTGGGCTGCACCGGGTCCGGAAACAGCATCCGCTCCGGCTCCTCCGCCTCGCCGCGCAGGAGTACGGTGTCCAGAATCCGGTCCACATGGTCGGTGGTGATGAAGTTCAAAGCCTGGCGCACCAGCGGGTCGATCTCCTCCAGGTCCTTCTCGTTCTCGGCGGGGATGATGACCGTGTGGATGCCCAGCCGCAGGGCGGCCATGGTCTTCTCCTTCAGCCCGCCGATGGGCATGACGCGGCCCCGCAGGCTGATCTCGCCGGTCATGGCGATGTCATGCCGCACGGGCAGACCGGTGAGGGCGCTGATGACCGCCACGGTGATGGCAATGCCGGCGCTTGGGCCGTCCTTGGGGATGGCCCCCTCCGGGAAGTGGATATGGATGTCCCGATTCTGATAGAAGTCCGGGTCGATACCCAGGGCGGTGCAGCGGGAGCGGATGTAGCTGACAGCGGCCCGGGCGGACTCCTTCATCACGTCGCCCAGGTTGCCGGTGAGCTCCAGCTTGCCGGAACCGGGCAGGACGCTGACTTCCACGTCCAGCACTTCGCCGCCCACCTGGGTCCAGGCCAGGCCGTGGACCAGGCCCACCTCGTCCTTGAGGGGAAGGCGGCTGCTGCGGTATTTCGGGACCCCCAGCAGTTCCTCCACCTGTCCGGCGCGGACGGAAACGCTTTTGCGCGTCCCCTCCGCCAGCATCCGGGCAGTCTTGCGGCAGAGGGCGGCCAGTTCCCGCTCCAGCACGCGGACGCCGCTCTCCCGGGTGTAGTCGGCGATGATCTCCCGGATGGCGTCGTCGCTGACCCGGAGCGTGGCGGCGCTCAGACCGTGTTTTTTCCGCTGCTTGGGCAGCAGATGCTCTTTGGCGATGTGCAGCTTTTCCTCGTCCGTATAGCTGCCCAGGGTGATGCGCTCCATGCGGTCCAGCAGCGGGCGGGGAATCGTGTCGGCGGTGTTGGCGGTGGTGATGAAAAGTACCTCGCTGAGGTCCACCGGGATCTCCAGATAGTGGTCCCGAAACGCGCCGTTCTGCTCCCCGTCCAGGGCCTCCAGCAGGGCGGCGGAGGGGTCGCCCCGGTAGTCGCTGCCCAGCTTGTCGATCTCGTCCAGTACCATGACGGGGTTCATGCTGCCCGCCTGGCGCAGCCCTTCCAGGATGCGGCCCGGCATGGCCCCCACATAGGTCTTCCGGTGGCCGCGGATCTCCGCCTCGTCGTGGACACCGCCCAGGGAGATGCGGGCCAGCTTCCGCCCGGTGGCCCGGGCGATGCTCATGGCCACGCTGGTCTTGCCCACGCCGGGAGGCCCCACCAGGCAGAGCACCCCGCCCCGCAGGTCCGGGGCCAGCTGCCGCACGGCCAGGTACTCCAGAATGCGGTCCTTCACCTTTTCCAGACCGTAGTGATCCTCATCCAGCACCCGGCGGGCCTTTTGCACGTCCACCGTGTCGCGGGTGCGAACGTTCCAGGGCAGTTCCAGCACCGTGTCCAGATAGCCCCGAAGCACCGCGCCCTCGCTGCTGCCGTAGGGCTGCTTGGCCAGGTGGCCCAGCTCTTTCAGCAGGCGTTCCTCGCTCTCCTGGGGCAGGTGCAGCGCCAGGATGCGGCTGCGATAGTCCTCCTGTTCCTCCGGCTGCTCGTCGCCCTCCCCCAGCTCCTGGCGGATCAGCTTGAGCTGTTCCCGCAGATAGTAGTCCCGTTGGGCCCGGTCCATCTCCTGCCGGGTGTGCTCGTCCAGCTCCTTCTCCAGGGTCTGGATCTCGATTTCCTGCCGCAGCAGGCGGTTTACAAGCTCCAGACGGCGGGTGGGGTGCAGCTCCTCCAGAATCTGCTGCTTGCGCTCGAAGCTGCTCAGGGTGTACTGGGCCACGAAATCCGCCACGAAGCCCGCGTCGTCGCTGTCCACCAGGCGCAGGAAGCGCTCCGGGATGGGCTGGCCCATCAGCTCGCAGAACTCCTGGAACAGGCCCAGACAGTGCCGGATCAGCGCCTCCCGGCGGGCGGCGCTCAGCCGGGTCTCCGGCGTGGGGAGCTGGGCCACCTCCGCGGTGGAATAGGGGGCGGACTCGTGGACGCTGAGGATCCGGGCGCGGTAGAGTCCCTCCACCATCACCTTCACCAGATTGCCGCCGGGAATGCGGAGCATCTGACGCACGGAGCAGACCGTGCCCACGGCGTAGAGCTCCTGCCGCCGGGGCATGGCGGCGGTGACATCCGATTGGGTCACCAGAAAGATCTCCTGGTTCTCCCCCAGCGCGGCGTTCAGGGCGGACACGCTCATAGGACGCTCCACCTCAAAGCTCAGCAGCACGCCGGGAAAGGCCGTCACGCCCCGCAGGGGCAGCAGGGGCAGCAGCGTGGTCTTTTTGCTCTCTTCGTTCATCTTCCAGCCTCCTTTCGGGGGGTATCAGGGACGGCGGCGGGGAACCCGCCGCCGTTCGTCTCACTTTATGCTTCCCGGATGATCTCCGGGTCGGTGCCGTTGCGGATGCAGTCCGCGGTGATGACCACCCGGCGGATGCTCGGGTCACTGGGCACCTCGTACATCACACGGGTCATGGTGTTCTCCATGACGCTGCGCAGACCACGGGCCCCGATCTCCATGGCGATGGCCTTGTCGGCGATGGCCTCCAGGGCTTCCTCCTCGTAGACCAGTTCCACGTTGTCCATCTCCATCAGGGCCTTGTACTGGCGGGTCAGCGCGTTCTTCGGCTCGGTCAGGATGTGGACCAGGTCCTCCCGGCTCAGGGAGTTCAGGGGACAAATCACCGGCAGACGGCCGATCAGCTCCGGGATGATGCCGAAGCGCAGGATGTCGTGCTGCTGGACGTGCTGCAGGATCTCGCCCAGGTTGCGCTCCCGGGCGCTGCGGATCTCCGCCTCAAAGCCCATGCTCTTGCGGTCCAGGCGCTGTTCGATGATCTTTTCAATGCCGTCGAAGGCGCCGCCGCAGATGAACATGATGTTGCTGGTGTCGATGTGGATGAAGTCCTGGTGGGGGTGCTTGCGTCCGCCCTGGGGCGGGACGGCGGCCACGGTGCCCTCCAGAATTTTCAGCAGGGCCTGCTGCACCCCCTCGCCGGACACGTCCCGGGTGATGGAGGTGTTCTCGCTCTTGCGGCTGATCTTGTCCAGTTCGTCGATGTAGATGATGCCGCGCTGGGCGCGCTCCACATCGAAGTCAGCGGCCTGGAGCAGCCGCAGCAGAATATTTTCCACGTCCTCGCCCACATAGCCCGCCTCCGTCAGCGTGGTGGCGTCGGCGATGGCGAAGGGCACGTCCAGCATTCGGGCCATGGTCTGGGCAAAAAGGGTCTTGCCGCTGCCCGTGGGGCCGATCAGCAGAATGTTGCTCTTTTGCAGCTGCACGTCGCTGTCCTGGGAGCCGTGGAAGATGCGCTTGTAGTGGTTGTAGACCGCCACGGACAGGGCCACCTTGGCGCGCTCCTGCCCCACGATGTAGTCGTCAAGCACCTTTCGGATCTCCGTGGGCTTGGGCAGCTTGGCGGGCATCCGATCGGCCCCCTCCCTGCCTCCGGGGGGATAACTCTCCCCCACATAGTCCTCGCCCACAATGTCCATGCAGAGACGGACACAGTCGTCGCAGATATAGGCTCCGTTGCCCGCGATCAGGCGGTTGACCTGGGACTGCGGCTTGCCGCAGAACGAGCAGCGGATGTTGCTTTTTCCGGCGTCAGTCTTTGCCATAATCTCTGGGTTTCCTTTTCTGAAAATATGATGGGCCGTCGGCTGAGACGGCAAGGGACGCCGGGGGCGGCGTCCCTCGCGCTGGTCGGTCAGCGCTTGAAGATGACCTTGTCAATCAGGCCGTAGTCCCGGGCCTGCTCTGCGGTCATATAGTTGTCGCGCTCGCAGTCGGCGCGGACGGTCTCGAAGGGTTTGCCGGTGTTCTCGGACAGGATGCGCGTCAGCTTCTCTTTGATCTTCAAAATCTGCTGGGCGTGGATCTCGATGTCCGTGGCCTGACCCTGGAAGCCGCCCAGGGGCTGGTGGATCATGATCTCCGCGTTGGGCAGGGCGATGCGCTTGCCACGGGTGCCGCTGGACAGCAGGAACGCGCCCATGCTGGCGGCCATGCCGATGCAGATGGTGGACACGTCGCACTTGATGTACTGCATCGTGTCATAGATGGCCAGACCGCTGGTGACGCTGCCGCCGGGGGAGTTGATGTAGAACTGGATGTCCTTGTCCGGGTCCTGCGCCTCCAGATAGAGCAGCTGGGCCACCACCAGACTGGCGGTCACGTCGTTGACCTCTTCGCTGAGCATAATGATTCTGTCGTTCAGCAGGCGGGAGAAGATGTCGTAGGACCGCTCTCCCCTGCTGGTCTGTTCCACTACATACGGTACCAGGCTCATTTGGGTTCCTCCTTTGCTGTGCTGCGCTCCCCCGCTTGCTTCGGGAGCATATCCGACGCGGCGGGAAATTATACCTGGCCCTCCTCCGGCGCGGCGGGGGCTTCGATCTTCTCCACGGTCTCGGGCGCGGCGGGAGCCTCGATCTTCTCGACGGGGGCCTCGGCCTCGGCGGCGGTTTCCGCCTCGGCGGGGGCTTCGGCTTCCGCAGGGGCGTCTTCCGCCTGGTCGGTCTCGGGCTTGTCGGTGGGGACGCCGTTGGCCAGGATAAAGTCGGCGGCCTTCTTGCGGGTCAGCTCGCCCTTCACGATCTCTTCTTTCAGCACGGACTTGAGATAGTCCAGATCCATCTCGTACTTCTCCGCGCTCTTCTTGTATTCTTCCTCGATCTCCTCGGCGGTGGGGGCCAGGCCCTCCACCTGGGCGATCTTCTCCAGCATCAGCTCGGAGCGCACTTCGCTCTCGGCCTGGGGACGCATGAAGCTGCGGAAGCTGGCCTCGTTCATGTTCAGCATGGCCAGGTACTGATCCAGGGTGTAGCCCTGCACGGAGACGCTGCGGGTGTACTCCTCCACGATGGACTCCACACGGGCGTTGATCATCACGTCGGGGATGGTGACGGTGACGCCCTCGGCGGCCTTGCTCATCAGGGCGCTGCGGAAGCCGGCGGTGTTGCGCTCCTCGGCTCTGGCCTCCAGATCGCGGCGCAGGCTGGCACGGTAGTCGGCCAGCGTGTCATACTCGCTGACATCCTGGGCAAAGTCGTCGTCCAGTTCTGGGATCTGCTCCTCCTGGACCTCGTGGACCTTCACCTTGAAGACCACGTCCTTGCCGCCCAGCTCGTTGCCGTAATCCTCCGGGAAGGTGACGGGCAGGTCCCGATCCTCCTCGGCCACGGCGCCCACCAGCTGCTCCTCGAAGCCGGGGATAAAGGTGGCGGAACCCAGCTTGAGCTTGTAGTTCTCCGCCTTGCCGCCCTTGAAGCGCTTGCCGTTCAGATAGCCGTCAAAGTCGATCAGCAGGGTGTCGCCGTTCTGGGCCGGACGGTCCACGGCCAGGAAGCGGGCGTTGCGCTTCTGGACGGCCCGCAGCTCCGCGTCCACCTGTTCCTCCGTCACGTTGACGGCGGGCTTGTAAGCGGTCAGGCCCTTGTATTCGCCCAGGGTCACCTCGGGATAGAGGGCGGCTTCAAAGGTGATGGTCAGGCTCTTGTCGTCGCCCACCTTGTAGTCGGTGATGGCGGGGTCGCCCACCGTGCGGTCCTCGACGACCTCCAGCCCGGCGCGGTAGCACTCCAGCGCGATGGCCTCCATGGCGTCTTCATAGAACACGCCCTCGCCGTAGAGGTTCTCCACCAGCTTGCGGGGGGCCTTGCCCTTGCGGAAGCCGGGGATCAGGATGTTCTTCCGGTTTTTCAGATAGGCCTTGTTGACTTCCTGCTCAAAGCGTTCTGGTTCCACCGTGACCTGGAAGCGCACTTTGCCGTCTTTTTTTTCGATGTTTTTGGTGTCCATGGGGGTTCCTCCTCGTATTCCGTCAGGCGCTCTGACGTTCTCTCTGAGCCTTTGCGGCTTCTCATAAAACAGCGCAGTATAATATAGCAGATATAGCGGGAAAATGCAAACACTTTCCATGCCATTCCTGTGAAATTTCTGTAAAAAAGCCACTCACAGAAGCCGCAGGGGGATGAAATGCAGGTGGTCGGCGCTGACCAGGCGGAAACGGATGCCCCGGTATTCCCCCTCGAAGGCCAGCGCCCGCCCGGCGGAGTGGAGGTGGCCGTAGCAGCAGCGGCGCACGCCGTAGGCCTCCATCAGGTCCAGAAGCTCCGTACACTCGTAGTTCAGCAGCTTGGGCGGATAGTGGAGGAAGACCAGCTTCTCCCGCTCCCCCGCCGCTTTCAGGCTGGCCTCCAGCCGCAGCAGTTCCCGGGACAGCATCTTCCGGTCGTGTTCGGCGCTGCGGGATTCCTCATAAAACCAGCCCCGGGTGCCGCAGAGGGCCAGGTCCCCGTAGAGGCAGCAGTTGTTGTGCAGCAGCTCCATGGAGTCGATGCCGTTCTCCGCGAAAAAGCGCCGGAGCTTGGCGGCGGTCTCGAACCAGTAGTCGTGGTTGCCTTTCAGAATGATCTTCCGGCCCGGAAGGCGGTGGAGAAACAAAAAGTCCTCCCGCGCCTGGTCCAGGTTCATCCCCCAGCTCAGGTCCCCGCAGAGCACGGTGGTGTCCTCGGGTTTCACGAATGAGAAGCCGTCCAGCAGCTTCTCCACATAGTTGGTCCAGCGCCCGCCGAACACGTCCATGGGCTTTTCGCAGCCCAGGGACAGATGCGTGTCGCCAATGACATACAGACTCATGGTATCATCTCCCGTTTCTCCGGCCATACTAGGCATACCGGCCCGACTCGGGCCGGAATCTAAGCAGCGGAGGGATTCATATGACCGCAAAGGCACATTACACGGATCGCGTCGTCACCAGCGTGGGTTGCAGCGTGCAGCACTGCAAGTTCCAGGAGGAGGGCCACTGCGCCGCAGACCACATCGACGTACAGAACCGGACCGCAGAGACCAAGGGCGAGACCTTCTGCGACACCTTCACCCCGAAAAGCATGATCTGAACGATGAGCCCCCTGAAAAGGGGGCTCGATTTGCTTCCGTATCGTTGCTTAGCGCAGAAACGCGCTGACGGTCTCCTTCATGCCGCTGCGCTCCGTCACGCCTGGGAAGCGCAGTTCCCGCTCCTCCAGGCCCCGCAGAGGCCGGGGGACGCTCTGGCCGGACGCTTCGGCCAGGGCCGTCAGGGGGTCTTCCGCCTGGGGCTTTCCCAGCGCGGTCAGCACGTCGGCGGCGAACTTGAAGGGGCTGGCGGTGGAGACCACCACGGCGGGGGCGGCGTCCCCGGTTTCCTGCCGGTAGTCTGCCAGTACCTTGGCGGCCACGGCGGTATGGGTGTCCATCAGATAGCCACGCTCCCGGAACACCCGGCCGATGGTCTCCATGGTCTCCCGGTCGTCGCAGCAGCCGGCGGAAAACTGGCTTTGCAGGGCCGCCAGGGTCTCCGGCTCCACCCGATAGCCCCCTGCGGCGCTGAGCAGCTCCATGTAGCTGCGCGTCCGGCTGTCATCCGTCAGCAGATAGAGCAGCCGCTCCAGGTTGCTGCTGACCAGGATGTCCATGCTGGGGGAGATGGTCGTGTGGAAGGGGCGGTTTTTGTTGTAGACGCCGGTGTTCAGAAACTCGGTCAGCACGTTGTTGGCGTTGCTGGCGCAGACGAAGCGCCCCACGGGCAGGCCCATCCGGGCGGCGAACCAGCCGGCCAGGATGTTGCCGAAGTTGCCGGTGGGCACGCAGAAGTTCAGCTTCTGGCCCAGCTCCAGCTTGCCGGAGTTTACATAATCCAGATAAGCTGAGAAGTAATAGACGATCTGCGGCAGGAGGCGGCCCCAGTTGATGGAGTTGGCGGAGGAGAGAAACCAGCCCCGCTCCGTCAGCGCACGGGCGAAGTCCGCGTCGCCGAAGATGCGCTTCACGCCGGTCTGGGCGTCGTCAAAGTTGCCGCGCACGGCGCAGACGCCCACGTTGTCCCCCGCCTGGGTGACCATCTGCAAGCGCTGGATGCGGGACACGCCCCCGTCGGGGTAAAAGACGAAGATGCGCGTCCCCGCCACGTCCCGGAAGCCCTCCAGGGCGGCCTTGCCCGTGTCGCCGGAGGTGGCCACAAGAATGCAGACGCCCCGCTGCTCCCCGGTCTTGCGGAGGCTTGCGGTCAGCAGGTGGGGCAGCATTTGCAGCGCCATGTCCTTGAAGGCGCAGGTGGGGCCGTGCCACAGCTCCAGAAAGGCGGTGCCGTCGTCCAGGAAGCGCAGCGGGGCCACGGCGGGGTCGTCGAAGTTGTCCCCGTAGGCCGCACGGACAAAGCCCTCCAGTTCCTCCCGGCTGAACTCCTCCAGGTACAGGCTCATGATCTCGGCGGCCCTGGCCCGGTAGTCCATGGCGGCCAGGCGGCGCAGCCCGGTCTCGTCCACCGTCGGGATCGTCGCCGGGACGAACAGGCCCCCGTCCGGGGCGATGCCCATGGCCATGGCCTGGGCGGCGGTATAGGTCACTTGGTCGTTTCTCGTGCTGAAGTATTTCATCGCTTTGTCCTCTTTCGTCACAGCCCGAAGGCGTTTTCGATGTGTATGATCTGGGGGGTCTCCCCCTCCGCGCCGTAGACCTCGAGCACGTCGAAGCGCGGCTGCTTTTCCGTGGGGTTGCGCTGGAGCCAGAGCTGGGCCGCCAGCAGCACCCGGCGCTGCTTGGCCGGGGTGACGAACTCCCGGGCCGCGGCAAAGCGGGCGTTTTTCCGGGCTTTCACCTCCGCGAACACCAGGAAGTCCCGGTTTTCCGCGATCACGTCCACTTCCCCATAGCGGCAGGAGAAGTTCATGCCCACGACGCGCCAGCCCTGTTTTTTCAAATACTCCGCCGCCAGAAGCTCCCCCCGGCGGCCCGTCAGTTTGCTGGATGCTCCGCCCATCTCAGTGCAGCTTTTTCAAAAAGCTTTGCCGGTGCAGCGGGCAGGGGCCATGGGCGCGCAGGGCGGCATAGTGGGCCGGCGTGCCGTAGCCCTTGTGACGTTCAAAGCCGTAGTCCGGGTAGCGCTCCGCCATGTCCAGCATATAGCGGTCACGGGTGACCTTCGCCAGGATGGAGGCCGCCGCGATGTCCGCGCAGAGGGCGTCCCCCTTGACGATGCAGCGGTTTGGCGTCGCAATGCCTGCGCTGCGGTTCCCGTCGATCAGCGCCAGGGCGGGAGGCGGCTCCAGCGCTTCGATGGCCCGGTTCATGGCCAAGTAAGTGGCCCCCAGGATGTTCCAGGTTTCGATCTCCTCCACGGTGGCGAAGGCCACGCCGAAGGAGAGGGCCTGCTCCACGATCCGATCATAGAGCGCTTCCCGCTTCCGCTCCGTCAGGCGTTTGGAGTCGTCCAGGCCGGGAATCTCCAGGCCCCTTGGCAGCATCACGGCGGCGGCGCAGACCGGCCCGGCCAGGGGGCCGCGCCCGGCCTCGTCCACGCCGCAGAGGGTGGCATAGCCCTCGTCATAGATTCGGTTTTCGATCTCCCAGAGATCCACAGCGCTTCCCCCTCTCAGCCGAAGATGGCCGCCGATTCCGGCGTTTCCAGACTCAGCGCGCCCAGCTTGCCCGCGTGGTACTCCCGCAGCAGGGTGCGGGCCATGCGCTCCGTGTCCGCCTCGCCGCCGGAGATCAGCATCCCCCGTTTCCGGGCGGCCCGCTCCAGCAGGGCATAGCCGCTTTCCTCCGGGTCCGGCGCGAACTTGTAGCGCTGCTCGATCAGTTCCGGCCGGGTGGCCCGGAGCCGCAGCAGGAAGTTGGCGGCCAGAGCCTCCGTGTCGAAGACCTCCGTCTTGATGGCCCCGGTCAGGGCCAGGGCCTCCCCCACCGCCTGGGAAGAAAAGCGGGGCCAGAGGATGCCAGGGGTGTCCAGCAGCTCCAGCTCCCGGTCGATGCGAATCCACTGCCGCCCCCGGGTCACGCCGGGCTTGTCCCCGGCCACGGCGGCGCGGCGGCCCGCCAGGCGGTTGATCAAGGTGCTCTTGCCCACGTTGGGGATGCCCAGGATGACCACCCGCATGGGGCGGCTGGCCTGGCCCTTCTCCGCCAGGGCGGCGCGTTTTTCTTTTAAAAGATCCCGCAGGGCCAGGGGCAGTTCCTTCAAGCCCCTGCCGCTTTTCGCGTCCGTCTCCAGCACCCGCAGCCCGGCGGCCCGGAAGTGAGCACGCCAGCGGGCGGTGACGGCGGGGTCGGCCAGGTCGCAGCGGTTCAGGATCAGCAGACGGGGCTTGTCCCCGGTCAGCTCGTCGATGTCCGGGTTCCGGCTGGAGGCGGGGATGCGGGCGTCCAGCAGCTCGCAGACCGCGTCCACCAGCTTCATGCACTCCCGGATCTCCCGCTGGGCTTTCGTCATGTGGCCGGGGAACCACTGGATCTGCATGTTTTGATACGGCGTGGCTTCCATCGCTCAGTACAGGCTCCCGAACTTTTCCAGGGGGGTGATGCGCAGCAGCGCCTTGCCGATGACATAGCGCTTGTCGATGACGCCGATGCGGGAATCCCGGCTGTCGGTGGAGTGGTTGCGGTTGTCGCCCATCACAAAGATGTGGCCCTCCGGCACCTCCACCGGCCCCACAAAGTCCTCCGGGTCATAGGTCAGGGAGGCGGTGTAGTCCTCGTGCAGCGCCACGCCGTCCACATAGACAAGCCCCGCTTCAAAGTCGATGTCCACGGTCTGCCCCTCGGTGGCAATCACCCGCTTGATGATGGGGTCCTCTTTGAAGCTCTGCTTGCGCAGCACCACGATGTCGCCGTATTTCGGCGTATAGAGGAAGTTGCTGACGATCAGCCGGTCCCCCTCCGTCAGGGTCTGCTGCATACTGGGGCCCTGCACCTCGATGGTGCGGCCCAGAAAGACGAAAATCAGGATGCAGGCCACCAGCGCGGTGACGATGCACTGCACCCACTCATACAGGCCGTTCCCCGGCAGCTTTTCCTCCTGCGGCGCTTTCTCCTGCATGTTCGCGTCCTGTTCGTTCATGGTATCCCTCCCAGCCTTGGTTGCGTTGGAATCATATTTCGGTATTATACCGCATTCCGCCGGAAAAAGGCAACAACATTTTTTGAAGTTGCAAAACGCGCCGCCGATGGGGGATTTCTCCCCGCTCCGGCGGCGCGCTTTGCGCTGCGCGTCACTCGATCTTCGTCAGGTCGTAGCCCGCGCCGCTGACGGCCTTCTCAATGGCCTCGTCCGTCACCTCCGGGCTGCGGGTGATCTCCGCGCAGCTTTTCACATGGCTGACGGACAGGACTTCCACGCCCGGGACGGCGCTCAGCGCCGCTTTGACGTGGGCCTCGCAGTGGGGGCACATCATGCCCACGATGGAAAGCTTGGTTGACATAACTTTTTCCTCCTTCTCCTTGTCTTCCGCCTTTTGCGGCGTCGCCTTCGTTTTGCCCCGCCGCCGGAACAGGTTCAGGCGCAGGGCGTTGCTCACCACGCAGAAACTGGACAGGCTCATGGCTGCGGCCCCGAACATGGGGTCCAGGGTGAGGCCCAGGGGGATCAGCGCCCCCGCCGCGATGGGGATGCCGATGATATTATAAATGAAGGCACAGAAGAGGTTCTGGCGGATGTTGCGCAGCGTGGCGCGGCTCAGGCGAATGGCCAGGACCAGTTCCTCCAGGGAGCTTTTCATCAGCACCACGTCCGCCGCGTCGATGGCCACGTCCGTCCCGGCCCCGATGGCGACGCCCAGGTCGGCCCTTGTCAGGGCCGGGGCGTCGTTGATGCCGTCGCCCACCATGCAGACCCGGCCCTCCTCCGCCAGGGCGCGGACTGCCGCCTCCTTGCCCTCCGGCAGCAGGCCGGAGAGAATGCGGTCCACCCCCGCCTGACGTCCGATGGCCTCCGCCGTCCGGGCGTTGTCCCCGGTCAGCATCACCACCTGCAAACCCATGGCGCGCAGCGCCGCCACGGCCTCCGGGGCCTCTGGGCGCAGGGTGTCCGCCACGGCGATCAGGCCCAGCAGCGCCCCGTCCCGGACGAAGAACAGGGGCGTTTTGCCCTGGGCGGCCAGGGCAGCGCTCCGGGCCAGGGTCTCCGGCGGGATGGGGGCGGCCTCTTTGGCATAGTCCGCGCTGCCCGCCAGCAGTTCATGGCCCTGCCATTTGGCTGTGACGCCGAATCCCGCGTGGGCCTGAAAGTCCGTCACCGGCTCAGCATCCAGCTTTCGTTCCTCGCCCTGGGCCACGATGGCCCGGGCCAGGGGGTGTTCGCTGGGGCGCTCAATGGCCAGGGCGGCCCGCAGCAGCTCGGTCTCCTGGACGCCGGAGGCGAGCAGCAGCTCCGTCACCCGGGGCTGGCCCTCGGTGATGGTCCCCGTCTTGTCCAAAGCGACGATCTGCACGCGCCCGGCGGCCTCCAGGCTGGCGGCGGTCTTGAACAGCACGCCGTTGCGCGCCCCCACGCCGGAGCCCACCATGATCGCCACGGGGGTGGCCAGACCCAGGGCGCAGGGGCAGGAAATCACCAGCACGGAGATCCCCCGCGCCAGCGCCCAGCCCGGCTCCCGACCCAGCAGCAGCCAGATCACAAAGGTCAGGGCGGCCAGGCAGAGGACCACCGGGACGAAGACGCCGGAGACTCGGTCGGCCAGCTTGGCGATGGGGGCCTTGGTGGCCGCCGCGTCGCTGACCATGCGGATGATCTGGCTCAGGGTGGTGTCCTCCCCCACCCGCGTGGCGGTGCAGCGCAGGAAGCCGGAGCGGTTGACGGTTCCGGCGGAGACGCTGTCCCCGGGGGCCTTGTCCACCGGGACGCTCTCCCCGGTCAGGGCCGACTCGTCCACCGCGCCGCCGCCGCTGAGCACCTGACCGTCCACGGGCACACTGTCGCCGGGGCGGAGGACGAAGACCTCTCCGGGGCGCAGCTGCTCCAGCGGAACGATGATCTCTTTGCCCTCCCGCAGCACTGTGGCGGTCTTGGGGGACAGGCGCATCAGGCTTTTCAGCGCGTCGGTGGTCTTGCCCTTGCTCCGGGCCTCCAGGGTCTTGCCCACGGTGATGAGGCTCAGGATCATGGCGGCGGACTCGAAATAGAGCTGGCCCATGGCCTCCTGCACGGCTCCCATGTCCCCCCGCCGCTGGGCGTCCGTCATCGTGAAGAGCATGACTACGCTCCAGCCGAAGCTGGCGGAGGCCCCCAGGGCCACCAGGGAGTCCATGTTCGGCGCCCGCCGGACCAGCGCCCGGAAGCCGCTCTGGAAAAAGCGCCGGTTGACCACCAGCACGGCGGCGGCCAGCAGCAGCTCCGCCAGCCCCAGGCCCACATGGTTTCCCTCCAGAAAGGCGGGCAGGGGCCAGCCCCACATCATGTGCCCCATGGACACATACATCAGCGCCAGCAGAAAGCCCAGAGAGCTCAGCAGCCGCCGCAGCAGCGCCGGGGTCTCCCGGTCGGCCAGGGCGTCCGCCGGAGCTTGCGCCGCGCCCGCCTGCGCGCCCGCCGCTTTCAGGCTGGCGCCGTAGCCCGCGCCGCTGACCGCCGCGATCACGGCCTCCGGCGCGGCGGAGCCCTCCACGCCCATGGAGTTGGTCAGGAGGCTGACGGCGCAGTTCTCCACCCCGGGCACGGCGCGGACGGCCTTCTCCACCCGGGCGGAACAGGCCGCGCAGCTCATGCCGCTGACATCATATTGGGTCAAGTTTCCTCCCCTCCCCTCTCAATGATTCCGCCCCCCAGCACCGTGTCGCCCGCGTAGAGCACCGCGCTCTGGCCGGGGGTGATGGCCCGCTGGGGCCGGTCAAAGACGATTTTCACGCGCCCGCCGTCCAGCGGCATGGCCAGGGCCTCCTGCTCCCGCTGGCGATAGCGGGTCCGCACGGCGCAGCGCAGCGGCTGGGCCGGGGCCGCGCCGGAGATCCAGTGGAAGTCCCCGGCGGTGAGTTCCGTCCGGTACAGGGCCTCCTCCGGCCCCAGGGTGACGGTGTTGGCCGCCGGGTCGATGGCCAGGACGCAGAGGCGCTCATGCGTCCCCAGGCCCAGGCCCCGATGCTGGCCCACGGTGTAGCGGATCACGCCCCTGTGCCGCCCCAGCACATGGCCGTTCCGGTCCAGAAAGTCGCCGGGGCTGGCCTCCTTCCCCGTATAGCGCTCGATGACGGCGGCGTAGTCCCCCTCCGGGACGAAGCAGATGTCCTGGCTGTCCGGCTTTCCGGCGTTGCGGAAGCCCTGCGCTGCAGCGATGGCGCGCACCTCCGGCTTGCTCAGCGTGCCCAGAGGGAAGCGGATGCGGGCCAGCTGCGCCTGGGAGAGCATATACAGGACGTAGCTCTGGTCCCGGGCCGGGTCCAGACCCTTCATCAAATAAAACATACCGTCCCGCTCCGCGATGCGGGCGTAATGCCCGGTCACCACGCACGCGCAGCCCAGTTCCTCCGCCCGCTCCAGCAGCGCGCCGAATTTCAGGTTCCTGTTGCACTCCACGCAGGGGTTGGGCGTGCGGCCATTCTGGTAGGCGGCGATGAAGCTGCAGATGACCTCCCGCTGAAAGCGCTCCGTGTAGTTGAAGACATAGTGGGGCATTCCCAGGCGGAAGGCCACGCTGCGGGCGTCCGCCGCATCGTCGGCGGTGCAGCAGCTCCGGCTGTCCGGCCCGTCGGAGGGCGGCGTGGGGCAGAGTTTCATCGTGCAGCCCACGCAGTCGTAGCCCGCGTCCCGGGTCAGCAGGGCCGCCACGGCGGAGTCCACACCCCCGCTCATGGCAATCAGCGCACGGTTCACGGCATTCGTTCCTCCCTTCTCAGTCCCTCGGTCAGATCGCGCACCACGGCGGAGGCCAGCAGCAGCCCCGCCGCGCCGGGCACGAAGGCCGTGCTGCCGGGGATGCTCCGCCGGGCGCTGCCGGCCAGCTCCGCCGGGTTTTCCAGCGGAATCAGGGGCTTTTCCTCGGAGTAGACCACCTTCAGATGCTCCACCCCCCGGCGGCGCAGCTCCTTGCGCA
>Ga0310697_10003636_pt1 | contig 15516 bp, 14 predicted proteins | sample 172DNAGHGlowgp2_FD_203883 | JGI IMG/M metagenome (GOLD analysis project Ga0310697, IMG submission 203883) | Sheep rumen microbial communities from Palmerston North, Manawatu-Wanganui, New Zealand - 1728 DNA GHGlow gp2 (v2) (version 2) | ecosystem: Host-associated > Mammals > Digestive system >... | reverse complement strand
AATGTCAAAATTAACCGCCACATCGGTATTAGCATTAACCGAAAAAGTTGAACTAAATACCTCGGTAGTGAGTAAATTTGCTTTTCCCTCCACCTTATCCCAAACCGTATCAGCCCCGCCGTCATAACTGATGTCTTGAGCCGTTTCGTTAAGGTTAGGAGCATCGGTGATTATTATATTTGTGTTTTCATAACCGCTATAATCACCACCGAGCGCCTCATACTCCGCAAGCGTCATTTCGACCGTGGTCGGTTTTGCCTCCCACTCTTGCGCCGTTGCGTTATAACGCAAACTGTCCGCGTTAGCCTTGCCCGTGGTGTCGACATCGTTGAGGTCGTCTATTGAGCCGACTGTTGACACGGTACCATTGACCCACTCGGCGCCGTTCCATACAAGCGCCTCACCCTGGGCCGCCCCGCTGATGTTTACATCGTCAAGGTCGTTGAGCTCGTCGGGGATTGCATTAAGCACGCCCTCCGATGTTACCGCAAAACCTACACCGTGGCCCGCCGTAGGCGCGCTGTCAAAAACGACATCCTCGGCCGCGTACTGGTCAGCAATGATCGCCGCGACCTGGGCCTCGAGGTTGTTTATTTCGCTATGAGAATCGATTCCCGTGTCGGCCGACTGTTCACATTCGAGGATAAACTTGAGGGACCCGATGACCGTGTCACCTTTTGAGATTCTAATCTCGCCCAGGCTCGGACCCGCGACCGCTGTCATTTGCTCGGTCGTCGTCACGATGACATAATTGTCGGCCGTATTGACGAGGGTCTCAATGACTTGATTCCCGTCGGGTTTCTTGATGATCGCGTCGACTGTCTCGTCACCCGCCAGGGTGTAAACCTGGGACCCCTCGAATAGGTTTGTCCTAAACTCGCGGCCCTTGTCGAATTGTGTCGCGTGAGCCACGGGCCACGCCTTGCCAGGAATAAGATTGAGGTTGATGATTTCCATTTATTAGCCCTCCAATTTGTTTATTTTATCGGTTAGCGCTTTAATCTGTGCCTTGAGGTCCTTGATCTCCGCGTCGTGTCTCTTTGCGATCGCCTGGAGATAGGGGACCATTTGAATATAATCAAGGCTCGCGGTTGTCGTGTCTGTCTCGGGCTTGACGAGGCCAGGCAATACGGCCGCCACATCCTCGGCAATAAAACCGCGTTTGTCGGTGCCGAGGGCCTTGTTTTTATAATCAAACTTGACCGCCTCGAGCTCGAGGAGCTTGTCGGCGTCATCCATAGGCTCAATGTTTTCCTTTACCTTGCGGCTCGATGTCTGATAGAGCGTCACACAAACGAGGTCGCCCGATTGTGCGAATCCGTAGACCGTCGCGTTATTTGATGAGTCGCGGAGTATTAAAACACCGTCACCCGCGGGCGCCGCGTTTAGTTCACAAACGGACCCGCCGCTGTTGTTTTTTAGGAAAACCGCGCCGCCGTAGGCGTTAGTTATTAGTTCGCCGACGACCACATTTGACGAGTTGCGAATCCCCAGGCCGCCGCCGTAACCGTCGCCCGTCTGACCCGCCTCGACAATTGCGTTCCCGTTTGACTTGCATAAATTGAGCACACCCGCGCCGTTGCTGTCTTGCGCCCACATTTTTATCAAGTCTGTCGACGACGACGCGCTCCTCATTCGCAAATAGGTGTTCCCGTTGACATTGATGTCAAATTCGGCCTTTGTTGCGTTGCTGTTGTTTATTAGGCTCATTTTGTCACGCGCGCGAAATTGATACATCGTTGCCGCGCCCGTCGTCATATTTATCGAGCTGTTACCCTGGGCGTCGGAGAGGACCCCCGCCTTGATGACGTTAGCCGTCAAGGTCCCCGTCACGATGCGGGAGGCGTTGATTTTGCCGTCAGCGGTAAGCGCGATGTCATCAAAAGGGCCCGCGTATGAGGTGCCATACCCGAGGCCTCCCCGATTAAAACGCCACACCTGGGAGGCTGTCTCTTTGCTGTCTGTGTCCATAATGAGAATTTGGTCGGGCTTGCCGTCTCCGTCGCTGTCGTCGAGGATGACATAACCGCCCAGGTTTCCCGTTATTAGCTGACTCGATTCGTTGACATAGTCACGCGAGGCCGCCCGCTCGATGCTCTTGACATTGTTCGCGATCGTGTCGGTTATATTCGCGCGGGTGTCTCCGAATGATGTTTTGACATATCTCTCGCGTAAAACATCCCACACCGTTTTTATACATTTAGCCGTGACCGCCAGGCCGAGGGGCTCGAAATAAATCTTGACGGTGTCGCCCAGGTCAACGCGCTCGGTGAGGCCTTGCATTTGCACAAAATCGAGCGTGATCGCGTTCGAGACCGCAATCAAGTTATTATTCGAGATATATCTCGCCGCCAGGGTGCCGAGCTGTGTCGTGATAGGGACCGTGCTCTCGGGGTCGACATCGGTCGAAAAGTCGAGAGCGATGTCTCGAGGGACATCAAACTCGAGGCCCGTGTCGACTCTTGCCCCGACGGTCTTGACGCCGTTCGGGTCGATATAATACGGAATAACTCCCGTGACGAGGTTTGACATATCGAGGACCTGGGAGAGGTCGGTCAAATTTTTCCCGTATCGGATTGTTACGCCGCGGTCGATGCCTCGCGATGCTTTAAGGGTCGCGGTGTAATTGTTAAAATACCATTCGCCGCCGTAGACATCGAGGAGGCTCCCCGCCTTGCCGCCAAAAAAGGACCTCACCGAGGCGGGCGCGGCGATATTAAACGCGCCGACCGTGGTCTTGTCCGTGTTAATGGTAAAGGCTCCCGCCTGGGCCTCAAGCAAAACGCAAGCCTCGGGCGCGGATGATGCCGACCCCGTTGTTATTACCTTGCCGCTCAAGTCATAGGAAATGTGTTGAGCATATACCGAGAATTTTCCCTTGATCGTTTTCCCGACCTTGTAGATTCTGAAAATTTGAGGCTCGTCGGTATAATTAGGCTTTGCAATTATAAACCGCCCAGGCTGAATATCGGCCGCGTGGATTCCGTCGGCCGCATATTCGAGCGAGAGCTCATAGCTTGAATTTAAGCCCTCGGGGACCTCGCACTTGATCGCGTCGGTCAATGCGCCCAGGCCGTAATTTGTCGGGACCACGCCCTCGGTTATTCTGTCAAAAAGAATAGGAATCATAAACCTCGCCCCTTATATAGTGAAATATCGCGGCCTTATTGTGGCCCTTGTCACCGTTCCCGTTATGCCGATATTTGCCACGCCTGGGCCTATCGTGGGGAATGTCCCCGCGATATTTGCGTTCATATTCTCGGCGGGCTCTCGGTAGGCGTTCATTGTCTCGCAATCAATATTTATATAGTCCGCGATGCTCGCCGTGATCGTGACGCCCTGGATTGAAAACGTGACAAGCCCCGAGCCCTCGAGGTGAATCAAGGGCTTTGAGGCGAATCGTGTCTCGTTGATTATCGCCTGGCCGTTGCTGACCTCGATCTCGTTGTCGGCATCCTTGAGGAATCGCTCGGGCCTACAAGTAAAGCGGAGCGATGCCTCGCCGTATTGTGTCAAGTCGTTTGTAAACGAATCACCGCCCGAGTAATAAGCCAAACGGTAGACATCGGGCTCAAAATTGTCCTCGAGTCTGTTGTAACCCGTTTTTGAATTGAGCCACGCCGCGACCGCGTCGACCGTGTCCGTGAGGTTTTTGTCGGCCGAGTCAGCGACCCAAACCTTATAAACCCTCGAGACATCACTCCACGCGTTTTCTTGCTGAATTATTGCACCGTTTCGCCCTGGGACCGTAAAAATAGACTGTTTACGGGTCGGGCGCTCGAAAGCGGGAGCCTCGGCTAAAACGATGCCAAAATCGGCCGAGGCCTCGCCTCCATATACCAAGAGGCCACGCCTCGAGGTGGTAAAGTTAAAAAGTTTAGGCATAAACGGCCCCCTTTCGTGCTGTCATATCTCCGAGCTTTTCCGCGATAACATCCGCGAGCTCGTTGACATCCTGGCCCTCGGCGCCGTAGATATTCATTGTCACCGCGCCGCCGTTGTAGGTCGTCGTGTCTCCGATCGTTGCCGCGCCGCCCGCGCCGTATGCCGTCACCTCGGCCGACATTGACCCCGTGAGGTCTGTCATACCGTCGACCATATCGTCGGCGATAATATCCATTTCGTCAGACCAACCGCCGCCAAATCCGAGCGCCGAGAAATATCCGATTTTTTCAAACTCTTTCGACGGGCTCGCGATGCCGAGGGTTTCCTTGAGGGCCTTGATTGCCTTTTTGCCGAGCTTTTTGACCTGGTCAACGACCCAATCAACGTCGAGGCCATTGATTAAGCCCTGGGCCATATCTGACCCGATTGAGACTATTTGACCTGGCAAACCCGCGAGAGTATTGACGACATCGCCGACAAACTGACCGATTGAGCCGAGAATATTCCCGACCCAAGAGGTGATTGAATTAAAACCATTTATAAAGCCGTTTTGTAGGTTGTAAATCCAACCCGTGACGGTGTTATAAACGCCGATTGTAAAATTGACAATCGTCGCCTTGATATTTCCGACCCAATTCGAGACCGTCGAGGTGATCGTTGAGACAATTCCCGAGAAAAATGACTTGATGCTCGAGCCCCAGGAATTAAACACACCGAGGACCCAATTGAGTCCCTGGCTGACATAAGGCTCGACCCAATTCTTGAATCCGATTATCACGTCGGCGATGTTTGTGACGAGGCCGACATAATAGTCAATAAATTCGGGAATAACATTAACGAGGGTCTGAATGACCGCGCCGACGCATAAAAGGACCGCATCGAGCAAAATCGCCAAATTTTCGGGCGTTGTGAGGCTTTTCGCCACCTCCCCGATGATGCTCACGATTGCGGGCAATAGCACGGGCAAAATAACCCCGATTTGACTCACAACCGCGCCGACGAGCTTGACAATGCCGTCGACCAATAGCTTGACATTGTTCCCGCTTGCGAGCCAGGTGACGAGGTCAGTGACAAGTGTCAAGAGGCTCGAGGTTATCAGCGGGAGACAGTCAAGGACCGTAGACATCAAGGCCGTCAGTCCCGATGTTATAACGGGCAATAGGGAGGGGATTAAACCCGTAACCGTGACAAGCGCGTCACTGATAAAGCCAAAAAGCGCCTCACTCGCGGCGGGTAGCATCGCGCCGAATCCCTCAAGGACCGAGCTCACGATCGCGCTCGCTATAGCGAAAAATTCGGGGCTCAACGAGACAATATTCGCCGTGATCTCGCCGAGTCCCGCCTTGATTTCCTCGATGCCGCCGTTGCCCGAGAATACCATTGACAAGCCTTTCATAACTTGAGACATTCCAGGGAGGAATTTAGACATCATATTATTTTTCACGCCGTCAAGAGCGACCCGCATATTTTGTAGTTCGTCTTGATATTCGGCCGCCGCCTTGACCGCGTCGTCGGACATAATACCGCCGAGCTCTTTGACCTGGGTCTTTAGTTCGTCGGTTTCCTCGGCTGTCATATTAAAGAGCGGGGCGAGTTCGACCGCGCCCTTGCCAAGTAGTTCATTAGCGAGGGCGGTCCTTTCGCCCTCATCCGCTACATTTTGGAGCGCCTCAATAGTCGCGTTCCAAGTTTCCTCGGGAGACATCGCCGAGAGCTGTTCCTCGGAGATTCCCAGGGCCGCAAATGCCTCATTGTTCTCCTCGGCCGCGATCGTCAGCTTTTTCATAGCGTTTTTCATTCCGTCGATTGAGGCGCCCGCGTGCTCAAGAATAAAGGCCCAGGTTTGATAACCCTCGGCCGTCATATTCATTTTTTGGCTCTCTTTGTCGACGGTGTTCCCCCACTCGGAGACATCATTCGCCGCCTGGATAAACGCCTTGCCCGTTGCTATTGCCGCGCCCGCGACCGCCGCCGTTGCCGCCGCCACGACCGCCGCCGTTGCCTTGATTCCCGTCGCTAACGCGTTTCCGAAATCCTGGCCCGACTGTTCGCCGACCGATTTCGCGGCCGCTCCCGCCGAGGCGCCGAGCTGTTCACTGATTGACTGTTGAGCACCCTCAAGGCTCGGGATAATTGTCACATAGGCATTACCTACATTTATACGGTCACCGCTTGCCACTTGTTCGCCCCCTTATAAATTCGCGCATCGCGTCGAGAGTGATTGCTCCCTTGCCGATGCGCTTGTTATCGTCACCCTTTCCAGGTCTCGGATAGGGTTTTATTTTCTTTTTTGTTTTTCCTCGACTCGCAAAATTAACGAGATTGCTATTTATGACTTGTAATAAGTCGTAAATATCGGCGAGGATTGCGTTGGTTTTGAGAGTAGACTCCCACCCCGTCGCCTTTCCCAGGTCCCGCGCGAGAGCGCTATCGGTCCCCAGGTGATAAATAAAAGAACGGAGAGCGCCCCAAGAAAGGGCGCCCCCCAGGTCCTCCAAACTGTAAGGCGTTCGAGTGATTAGGTCATACTCGAGAGCCCCGTCGTGATCTTTTACGAATCGCGCGAGGCCGATGATTCCCCCAGGCTTGCCCCCGTTCCTTTTGTCGTTGCCTCCGACCACGCGCTCATTATGTCGGTGATGTCGGCGACGGTGAGGGCCTCCATTGTCTCGGCGTCAATATAACGCGCGAAAAATTCGCGCTGTTTTTCGCTGTCCTGGAGTTCGGCGAGTTCATAATATTTTATGTCCTGGCCGAGGGGAATGTAAAAAACCTTTTCCCCGATCTTGAGCTCGAGCGGCTCCACTCTCGGGCGCTCGGCTCTCCTCTTGTTTAAGTCTAATAGTGGCATCGTTTTAATCCTCCGAATAATTAAATATGCTGTCCGTCATTCTTTGCGAATGTCCAGGATGCCGCCTCGATTGTGCACTCCCAAACAATCGCCTCGGTCGGGCTAAATGATACATCGGAGACATCGCGAACGATTCCCTCCTCGGTGCCGAGATAAAGCAAATCGTCGCCGTCTTTCATAATGAATAAGAAAGCCATTGACGGAGCGCTCACGCCAGGCGCCACCGTGACGCTTGTTATCTTGCCGTGTGTAGCATCGGCCGCCGTAATTGTTACATTGTCCGAGCCAAAAATCGTCTTGAGGGTCTCCTCCTCGGTGTAGAGGAGCGGAGCCGTTACGGTGCCGCCCTCGTCGCCCGACATAAGGCGGCGAACGGTCTTTGACCAATCACGGAGCGGGTCGGAGTCCTTGCCCGTTGCCCAGGTGAGGCCCGCATCGCTAACCGCGCCGCACTCGACCCAATCAGCCGCGAGAGTCTCGCCAGGATAGGTGGGGAGAGCTGTCCCCGCGGGTGCTGTGTAAAACATACCCGTCACGTCACCGATTCCAAGGTTTACCTTGTTACTTGCCATAAGAGTATTACCTCCATAATTAAGATTTTAGATTGTGGGAATTGTTACGGCCTCACGGTGAGCCCGCACGATTAGGGTCGCGGTGCATAACTTGAGGTCGGGCCTTGCGGGGTCATTCCCCCACCCCGCCAGGCTGTTGATTTTTACGGAGCGGAGGGCGCCGAATTGTCGGGCCGCCTGGGCCTCGAGCAAACCGACCGCGGTGTTTCTCAAATCAAACGCCGCCTCGTCGGTTTCGGCTCTTGCATCAAGCACGACCGTAAACGCGTCGATCGTGTCGGCGCTATTGCCGCCCGTTGCCGTGATGAGGACCGACGGGGTAATAAACCCTTTCGGGAGCGGTCTCACATACGCGGTTAGGTAGTCCATAAGCGCGAGTCTGATCTCGTTCTCGATGTCCGTCGGTTTCAAAATGTCGATTGTGCTCATTGTGTCACCGCCCTCGTTAAAACTTTGTCCTCGGCCTCGGCCTTGTATGCCTCGGCGTCGGTAGAGTGAACAAACCCGACCCAACGGCCGCCGCCGTAACCGCCGACCTCAATCGAGGTCCCGAATCCGTCGCCGCCCGCGTTCGCGTTCGCTCTTTGTGCGATCTCCGTCGTCTTGTCCGTGACGAGGTCCTTGACCCCGTCAGATAACAAGAGCGCCCGAAAACCCGCGCTGTCAAACTTGAGCCTAATCTCGGACATTTGTCACCCCTCCCAACGAATCAAATTGAGTTGAATGTTAGAACGGGTAAACGGACCCGCCCAGGCTTTAGGCTCGCCGTTGATCGTGAATACTTGACCCTCAAAAAGGATTCGGTCGCCTGGTCTGACATCGGAGCCCTCGGGCAAATATGCCGTCAAGCCCTCCGATATTCCCAGGACTCGCCCGTCTTGCGTCAAGTTCGTCGCCGCGGGCTGTACGGAGCACCCCGATATTTTGAGGGTGTCGACCGCCTCGGCCGACCAATCGGGAATCACTGACCCCCTCGCGGTCGTTGTGCCTGGTCTGATGCGGGTAATCTCTTGATTACAAAATGACGGGAGCATTTTAATACACCCCCCTCACCTTGTAAGGCTCGAGGACCTCGCGGGTGTCATTCGAGAGGCCCGTCGCTGACGCGTGGCCCGCCCAGGTCGAATTATATGACACGCTAACACCGCCCGCGGCCTCGCTGTTTACCCCGTAGGGATTAGCGACCGCGTGGGTCACCAAATTCGCCGCGAGTTCCTTGACCGCCGCGATGCTCGCTTCGTCGAGGCCCGCGACATACTTGACGAATATACGGCTCTTGCGATCTCTCGCGCCGATGTCGTAAACCCTCAAGAGCCCGCTCGGCGTGAGGTCGTAGTCGGTCATAACATCGCCGACATAATCACCCGTGTCGGGGTCAAGGACCGCATCAACGACGACCTTGTCGATTTTCGAGACATAGGTCGCGGGGAGCTGTATCAATACATCGGGACCAATGAACGAATCACGTAAATCGGCCAAACGGTAAATCATCCCGCAAGTCAACGAGGGGCTTATATGCCAACCGCAAAAATTACGGATTGATGCCGACGCGCTCGGGATGTTTGCCGTTATCCTCGAATCGCTCGCGCTAAACTTGCCGCCAGTAAAGGCCACAAAATCGGCGGGCGTGATAAGGTCCCCGATCGCGGTCGCGTCGACCATATAACCCCAGGAGGTCAAGAGTTCATTATTAAATTCGCTCATTTATTGCCTCCTACTTTCCTTGACTTGTTAGCCGTTGCCTTTTTGGCTTTTGCCTCGGGCGCCGCCTTTTCAGCCTTGACGATCTCTTTGTCATCCTCGGCCTTGATTGTCTCGGTCACTCCCGCGGGAGCCTTGTCGAGCCAAACCTTGCGGCCGTTGACTGTGTAGATTTTCATTTTGACGGGCCTCCTTTCTTTAGATTTAGAAAAAAGGGACCCCGTAGGGTCCCCAGGTGGTCGGGATATTACTCACCCGCAAGGAGTACGACGCCCTTGAGGTCGACGACCGCCGCCGCGAGGCGCTGTTCTCCGAGGAGTGTGACGCGGTTATAAAGAGCATCATCCTCATTCTGTTCGTAGAGCTTGACATCAACGCCGCCCTTGCTCCATACCTTGACAGCCTCACGCGCACAAACAAGCGCCTGGCCCTGGGTAATTTCTGAGGAGGCGAAAATTGAAACGCCCCAAATTGACGCGGGAATCGTGAGCGCGCCGTTGCCGTAAGGACCGACAAAATAACCGCCGCCGTAATACTGACCGTTGTCATCCTTTGAGGTGAGGAGAGTGTAAAGGTCCGCGGGGTTAACGATTACGACATTTGCATCATAAGCGCTCTCGTTCTTAATCTTGAGAATTGATGCGAGAATACCGTCGGCGAATGTTACCGTTGTGCCGTCATAAGTCTCGCCGCCGATGCCGCTTGTTCCCTCGACGGCGTTGATAATATGCGCATTCCTCGCCTTTGCGAGCTCGGCGATAAGAGTGTTCTCAACCTCGGAGGCAAGGAAAGGCGCGTCGTTGATGATCTCGTCGGTCTCCTTGATATATGCCGCGATCTTTGAGAGGGGCAGAGTCTTTCCCTCAAACGATGTCGAAATCTGGGGCTTTTTTGCGCCCTGGGCTGTTGTGCCGATTGTTCCCTCGATTGCACCCTGGAGAAAATAAGTTATAGCGTTGCCGCTGATCGTTGCGTTTGTGAAATAGTCAGCGATTGCGGGCGCCTTTGCCTGGGGTGCGACTGAACGGTCGATGTCGGCGATTGTGGGGCTTGTTACCGTGTCGGTGTTAGCCTTGAAATGAATTGACGCGCCGCTCTTGCGGTCTGTCATTTCCTTGCACTTTGTTGCGAATTCTTCCATTGTTGACATTGTCTTTACCTCCGTAATGTCATTGTTGTCGTTGTCGGCTGTTCCGATATTCTTGAGAATCTCGTCAGCCTTTGCCGCCTTTTCGACCTTTTCGGTCAAATCGGCAATCTCCGAGGCGAGTGTCTCACCCTCCTCGATTGTCTCGGCTGTCACATCGTCGGCCTTGAGCATCGGCTCAAGTTCGGCGAGGGCCGCCTTTTTTTCCGCGAGCTGTTCCTTGATCGTCATAACTCGGGGTCCTCCTTGATTTCATTTATTTTTGACAGTAAAGCCGCCGCCCTTTTCGCGTTGTCGTTGTCCTTTGGCTCCTCCGAGACTGTTGTCTCGTTGACCTCGGGCTCGACCTCCTCGTCGGGTGTCGTCTCCTCCGTCGGTTTATCATCCGCGCCCTCGTCGATAAGCGACTCGAGCGAGTTGATGCGTTCCTTTATCGCCTCCGCGATCTCCGCGAGGCCCTTGATGTTTTCCTTGATGATGTCCTCGTCGGCCTTGCTGTTCCTCTTGCCCGCCTTGACCTCGGTCGCGATTGCGTTCTGATTTGCGGGGACCGTTACGACCGAAATCTCATAGACCTCGAGCTTTGTGAGTACGTTCTCGACGCCCGCCGCCTTTTCCTCGGCCGTGGGTTTCCTCCAATCGAGGACATCATAAGCAAACGAAAACTGATATATCGCGCCCGATAAAAGCATTTTGCGGACATCCTGGGCGAGCTGTGTCTCCAGGAATCGCGCCTCGATATAGGGGCCTTTTTCTGTGTCCTCGATGCTCTCGACCGCGCCAATAACCGCGCTGAAATCGTGATTAAAGCAAAGAGGGAAAGGGTGACCCGATTCCTTTCGCTTTGCGAGTGTCTCGGTAAAGGCGCCAGGCTCGATAATATCGCCCGCCGAGTCGGGTGTCTTGTCATAGGTCGAAAAATAACCCGCGATTATGCCCGCCTCGTCAGCCTTGATGTTAAACGTCTTATATTTCATAGGCTTTTTGTTATCCTTTCCAAAATATTTATTGATTCCGTTAATCGTCGCCTCGGGTCTCCCGTCGGCCTCGGCTCTTGCGAGACAAGTCTCGCGGTCGGTGTCGAGGTTTATGATCTCGGCCCCCGCCTCGGTATATCTCGCGAGCTGTGCATCGGTCGGCCAGGTGTGAATTATCCACGAATCACCGACCTCGGCCTTGAGCGCTGTCTCGATGACCGCGTCACGCGCCGCAAACGCCGCCTCACGGATGAGGCCCCTCGCGTCGTGTTCGGTGTATGACCCGAGAGCCGTCGCGATCTTGTCGAAATCAACGACCAAATCGTCGGGCTCGCGGTGAATCTCGACAAATGTCGTTTTACCCGAGCACGGCGCGCCCGTGATTATATGAATCATTCAGCTCACCCCCTCGAAATAACGACCTCGGTCGTGCAATTACAACCGCAAGACTCATCGGGGTCGCCGATGTCCTCGCCTGGCCAATGCTGACCGTTAGAAAAATCGGAATCAATCGGGACCCGTTCGCCGTTCATAGCCGCGTGCGAGGGTCTTGCATTTTCACCCGTGACCCACTCCTTTTCAACGATTCGGCCGATGACGCGGGGAGCGCCGTCGCTGACCGCCTGGGTCGCCGCCTCCTGGATTGCAAACGAGGCCACGGCTCCCGCCGCCGCCTTTGCGATCGTTCCCGCGGTGTTTTCCCTAACCTCGAAAACTCGAGCCGTGTCGGGCTCATCGCTCTCGAGGTCCTTGACGATTTTCGCGAGTGTTGACTTGTTTATCGTTGCCGCTCTCGATTCCGATGTCACCGTTAAATAATTACGGGTGACCTCGGTCCCGTATTCCGAGCCGAGTGTCTCGGCCGCCGCCTTGCCGTGCTTGTCGGCAATTTCAACGAGCACGGGCTCAAGGTCCTCGGCGAGTTCCTTGTCCCACCTTTCGGCGTTCCAATAATCCTCGGCGCCCGCGTTGATTTTTGGGATGACCGAGCGGGCTTGTCTCTTAAAGAATGAATCAAGGACCGCCGCGACCTTTTCGTCGTCATCCTTGTCACTCTTGCCCTTGATTCGGAGCTCGACCTCGGTCTTGCACTCTTTACACCCGCAAGGCTCGAGTTTTTTCGCGCCGTTGTCGATGCCTGGATAATCATACGGGTCGGCCGCCGTGTCCTGGGGGCTCGCCTGGCCTCCCGTGATGACATTGAGCGGCGTGATGATCTCCTCACCCTGGCCGTCGGGTAAAGGCGGGAGATTGAGCTCGCTCCTCACCTCGTCGCGGGTCAGATAAGGCCCGCCGCAAGCGCTTTGATAGATTGCGGCCCTTTCCTCGAATGACCCCTTGAGTTTTTCCGTGAGGTCAAACTCGACATAGGTCTCGGGACCCGCCCCAAGCATCGGGAGCAAAAACGCGTTGATTCGCTGTTGTAGCATTTGAATAATCGGGCCTAAACATTCGGCGTATAAAGCCCTCGCGTTGTCCTTGCTTGAGGCGTAGGTCTGTGTGTCGCTATGCCAAATAAGCGACGGATTGACGCCGTAAGCGGCCGCCACGGCCTCACGGGAGAGCTTGACCGAGTTAGTCCATTCGGATTCTTTGAACGAGGTTGAAAATGGTTTTATTTCCATTCCATCTTCAAGGATAGGAATCGAGCCCGCTTTTGAGCCGCCCGCGCCCCACGCCTCTCTAAATGCCGTTGCAAAATTCTTTTTTTGCTCGTCGGTCCACGGTGCGACATCTTTCGGCCTTATTATTTGCGCATTGAGTCGGCCCGATGATCTCCACAACTGACGCCTAAAACGGCCCGCCTCCACTTGTTCGCTCAAGGTTTGACGGAGCGCCGAGATAGGTGACAGATAACCCGCGGGGTTTCCTGGGCTGTATGTCTTGAACTGGATGACCTCGTCGAAAGGAATATCGACCGCGGTCCCGCCGTTGCGGGAGCAAACGCGAATACTATCGGGCTTATACGGTGACCCGCTTGTCGTGCTGATGACCCAATCGGTCGGGATAATATGCAAATCCCACCCGCTCGGGCTCTTTGTGCTCGGCACGGGCCAAACATAAACGGACCCGAAAATATTATATTCGTCGACGAGGCCCCTCATAAACTCGAATTGTGTTTGATAATCGTTTGGCCTCCATAAGGTCAGCGCCGCCGCGCTGTCTCGATCGCGTCGCCTCTCGTTCTCATCGTCTCGGACATAGGTCTTTAATGGGAGCTGTGCGATGCTGTTCGATATAAAATCAACGACTGCCCTCAAATTGTCTTGAGTCTGATATAGCTCTCGAGCTGTCAGATTGAGGACCTGGGTCGATGCGTCGCCGTTTATCGAAATATTGATAACCGACGGCCTCGACGCGAGGCGCCACTTGTCGAAAATTGTCGGCATTTTTACCCTTTGCCTCCTCTTTTATCGTTTTAGATAAAGGTCAGACTGTTACCCGCGGCGTATGCCGAGGCGTAAATCTTTTTTTCCTTTTTGTTAATCATCGTCGCCCCCGCGTATGCCATAGCACACGCCATTAACGGGCTTATATCGTCGGGGCTCTTGACTCGGTCGGGGAGCATCACACCCCCGCCGAGGTTTCGGAGCTGACAAGTTCGGCCTGGCGTATCAAGCGCGGGCTGTGGTAGGTGGTAAACCTTGACCCCGCCCCTCGCCTCGCCAGGCGCGCACGCCGCCACGGCATCATAAAACCGATTCCACCCCGCCGAAAGGTCGGGGCCGCCTTGAGCGAGTCGGATGACACCGTCAATAGTACAAATTTGCTCGGCGAGCCCGCTCACGGGTGCGCCGCGTTCTTGAAACGAGAGCCGAATCTCGCCATATTTCGGAGCCCTGGCCTTAAACCATTCAAGAGCCCACTCGGTCCCGATTCGGCGCTCAACGACCTCAATATGATAATTACCGTCGTCTCGCAATCCACAAACCGCGATTGTCGTCGTTTTTCTATCTTGAGACATATCCACGCCCCAAAATAAAGGCGAATCCTCTCGGATTTCGCTCGTCTCGTCTTGACCTCCGAGCCAAGCCCCGTCGGGAAACGGCTCGGGGAGTATTGTCTCGACTTGCTGACAAAGGCACTCGGCCCTAAAATCATTTTCCGTCATAGTCTCACGGCTCGAGGTGATCGCTCTCTCGGTTAGTAGTCCATAACCGAGGGCGGGGTTTGCCTGGGCGATTGCCTCGGGGTCGTTGATGTCGGCCTTGTCGGGCGCCGACCACTCGAAAAGTCCCAGGGTGTCACCGTCGACATTACCGCCGAAATCGGCCGCCTTTTGTCCGTTTATCCTCTCGAGGGCTGACCCTCGGAGCTGTCGTAAAACTATACTGTCGGGGTCGCCCGCATTACTAAAGCAAATTGTCAACCCGTTCGGTTTTGCGTTGGTGGATGTCACCGCCGCGCTCCAGGTTTGCCAATCCCGATGCTCTCGAATCTCGTCAATCATAACGAGGTCATTCGCATCGCCTCGGCCCGCTCTCCTCGTCGGAGCGCCAACCTTATAAGTACGACCGCCCGACAATACAAGTTTCTTGCCGCCGTTTCGTCTTGCGATCGTCTCGATCTCTTTTGCGAGGGCCTCGGTGTTTTCCTGGTCGTCAATAACGGCCTCCCAAACCTCCTCGGCCTTTTCCATTGAGAGCGAGGTCCCGAATACTGACTTTACCCTCAAGACATTCAAGAAAAACGACGCGATCACTTTCGAGAGTGATGTCTTTCCGTTCTGTCTTGAAATCAAGAACAAAATCACCCTAAACCTAAACCGCCAAGAGCCCCCCAGGTCTCCGACAATCTCGAGCGCGTGGATTAGCGCCCACTCTTGCCAGGGATAGAGAGACATCCCGAGGATGTCGGTCGCATACTCGACCGCCGCAAACCCGAGCGAGGTCTCGGGTGTCAGCTCTCGGAGGGGCGGGGTGTATAGTCTCGGCTCCGTCTTGCCATACATAATCAACCCACCTTGAAACGGGCGCGGAGGTCATCGACCGCCGACGCTCTTGTCGTAGGTTTTCCGCTCGCGAGAATCTCGTTGAGACTCTTGAGCGCCTGGGCATAGTCCCTCACCGTCGCCCGAAATTCTTGAGCCGCGGGGTTAGCGCGGAGAATCGTCTCACCCGTGCCGACCGTCACCGTTTGAGATAGCGACATCGTTTTATATTCGGGGATAGAGCTCTCTATTTTGTCTTGCATCGCGAGCACGGCATCGGCCAGGGTTACCGCCTGGGCCTTTAGGTCGGGAGCGACCCCCGCCGTGATTCTCTCGGTCAGCTCGGACCGTGTCAGTTTTTCCGTTTTCGCCTTTTCTTTTTTCCTTGTCATTCTAATCACCGCCTCCGTGATCTCCTGGGCCTTGAGTTAAAGGCAAGAAAGGGGCAAGGC
>Ga0310697_10003635_pt1 | contig 15517 bp, 19 predicted proteins | sample 172DNAGHGlowgp2_FD_203883 | JGI IMG/M metagenome (GOLD analysis project Ga0310697, IMG submission 203883) | Sheep rumen microbial communities from Palmerston North, Manawatu-Wanganui, New Zealand - 1728 DNA GHGlow gp2 (v2) (version 2) | ecosystem: Host-associated > Mammals > Digestive system >... | reverse complement strand
TTGCTAAGTGCATCATTACGGCCGCCGCCTTCTTTCATCTGCCACAAGTCCTGGCCTGATTTTACCGGAAGCAACCAATCCGGAAGATCTGGAATAATGTTTATGTTATCATAAACTTCTTTTCTTTCCTCACCGTCTACCTTAAGCGGGATGTAGGTTCCTTTACTATGGATATCCGCTTTAACACCTATGGCAAGCATAACATCTGTACCGTCTTTGGTATGCTTGTTGTATCGCCAGTAGGTATGGCCGCCATGAGGTGAGTATAAAGCATAAGTGGTCTGGCCTGTTTCTTCTAATATATTAAGGACTTGATCAAACAGCTCAATATCATCAAAACTGACATCAATTATTCCGTCAGCACATTGCCCGCCGTAACAGCTGAGATCTTTGACCTCTTCATATTTATATAAGTTATTGTTTGCAGGTACCTTTCCGCTTTTGCCTTTACGATAACCTTTAAAAATTAGCGATTGTGCTTTGAGATCGTACATACTTCACCATCCCCTTTTAATAAATTATCAAGTACCAGCTTTTCAGCCTTAGTAATTCTTGTGGCTCCGCTGATCTTTTTTCTTGCAGATAACTCACAGCAACCAAGCTCATGCGCGATGTCGCTATAGGTTAAATCTGATTTGTTGAATAACTCAAGATAATTCATTTTAAAAACCTCCTTATTTTATTGTAAAATTTTTTTATATTTTTTATTATAAACTTTTTAATCTTTTTTGTAAATAATTTTTACACTTTTAATTTTGTGCGCAAATTTACTGATACTCTGATACTCTCTGAACATTTAGTGATACTCCCGAAAGGCTTGATTTTATTAGCTTTTTTATTATATAGTATCACAATATCACTCTTTTTCTTTAAAAAAATAAATATTTATATAATATATAAATATAGTAATATATAAAATATATAAAATATATAAAATATATAAAATATATAATTATAGGGGGAAATTTACTGAACACTCTGATACAGGGCTCACGGAGCCAGTGTTTACAAGGCTTTCGGCTGTTCAGTAAATTTAAAAGACTGATATTTTTGTGCACAAAATGTGATACTTTTTTCTGATCATAAAATATTTTTTATAATTATATAAAAGATTTTTGAGCTCATTTATTTTTTTATAAATGTACATTATTATTTGTATTAAGAAGGAGGTTGATTTTATGCCGAGAAACGGAACTAAAAATCTTAAACCGATGAATAAGCTAACAGAAAAAGAACAGAAAAAAATCGCTCGTGCTGGAGGCATTGCTTCTGGTAAGGCCAGACGTGAGCGAAAAACACTCCGTGAAGAGCTTCTTGCACTACTTTCTGATGGTGATACTCAAAATAAGATATCTTTGGCATTGATCCAGGAAGCTACGGCCGGAAATAATGCAGGATCTGTCACTAAGGCTTTTGAGGTGATCCGTGATACAATCGGTGAAAAACCGGTTGATAAAGTTATGATTGCAGAAGTGGATCAGAACATTATTAATGAAGTTGAGGCTATGGTAAATGATGACGAGACAACAAGCAGTTAAATTTTTGTTAACTCGGCCAACAAAATTTGCCCATATGCTTGGTTTTACCAAACTTGGTGCTATTCATAATGAATGGATCATCGACATGGTAAAAGGAAAAGAAGATGAAACACTTGAAGCCAGCCGAGGAACCTACAAAACAACGTGTGTTTCCTTTGCTCTGGCTTTAATTGCAATTTTACTACCTAATATAAGAACATTATTCATGAGAAAAACTGATGATGACATAAAAGAAGTCATTAAACAGGTAGGAAAAATTCTCCAGGATCCTCATACTCAGTACTTAGTGCAAATTATTTATGGAATAAATCTCAAGCTAACGGTTTTATCGGCCACAGAAATATCAACAAATCTTACTACTGACACCAGAGGAACAAATCAGCTTGTTGGTATTGGTTCAAAAGCGTCTTTAACCGGTAAACATTTTGACCGTATTTTTACCGATGATATTATTAATGTACAAGATAGAACATCCAAAGCAGAACGCGAGCGTGTGAAGATCGTTTACCAGGAACTTCAGAACATTAAAAATAGAGACGGTAGAATTTTCAACACACTAACACCTTGGCACCCGGATGATGCGAGCACATTGATGCCAAACATTGTTAAATATGATTGCTATCACCCAGAGATCAAGAAAATTATTTCTGATGCTGAGCTCCAAGCAATTAAAGATTCAATGGTTGCATCATTGTTTGCAGCAAACTATGAGCTCCGGCATATTGCAAGTGATGATGTAATTTTCCGGGATCCTGTAACAGGCGGAAGCCGGGAAGAAATCAAGAACGGTATTATGCATGTTGACTCTGCTTTTTATGGTGAAGATTATACCGCTTGGAGTATCATGACAAAGCGTGATGATAAATATTATCTTTATGGTAAATGCCGCCGCAAACATGTTGAAGAATGCTATGGTGATATCATGGCAGATTATGAACAATTTTGCAGCAAAAAACTTTATAATGAAAATAATGCAGATAAAGGATTTGTAGCTAAGGATTTACGAAAGCTTGGCGCTAAAGTTGTACCTTATGCAGAAAAAGAAAATAAATATATTAAGATTGTTACCTATTTAAAGAAAATCTGGAAGGATATAATTATTGTTGAAGGTACCGATGAAGAATATATTAATCAGATTTGTGATTATTTTGAAGACGCAGAGCATGATGATGCGCCTGATAGTGCAGCATGTCTTGCAAGATTATTGTATACAAGAAAAAGCAATGATAGCAATTACACATCAATTTACATGTAGGAGGAAATTATGAAGACTTATGAAGACTTAGTAGCCGCCAATAATATTATGGAATTTACAAGGGAAGCTATTACCGACTATAAGAATGACCAGTTTTATGCCGATGCTTGTATTGGCTATGATTACTTTAGAAAAAGAAACACGACAATTCTGAAGTATCAAAAATTGCTTTATACAATGTCCGGTGAAGCTGTGCCAGATAACTTTTCGGCAAATTATAAATTCTGTAATGGATTCTTTTCGATATTTGTTAAACAGGAAAACAGCTTTTTGCTTGGTGATGGCGTAACGTTTAATAAAGACGGAACAAAGGACGCACTCGGCGGTGATATGTTTGATAAAGAAATTTATAACGCCGGTGAGTATGCTCTTTGGGGCGGAGTCTCATTTGTGTTTTTTAACCTGGATCATGTTGAAGTATTTAAAGCAACTGAATTTGTGCCGTTATTTGGTGAGGAAGACGGCGGACTTCATGCCGGTATAAGGTTTTGGCAGATAGATGATACAAAACCTTTAAGAGCAACGTTATATGAAGAAGATGGTTATACTGAATACATTTGGAAAGATAGCAAGGGATCTATTTTACGAGATAAGCGACCATATAAGCTTAGTGTTGCAATATCACAAGCAGATGGTGAAGAAATTATTGATGGTGAGAATTATCCTGGGTTCCCAATTGTTCCGCTGTGGGCCAATAGAGAACATCAGAGCGAGCTTGTAGGACTTAGAGAAAAAATAGACGGCTACGATTTAATTCAGTCTGGTTTTGCTAATGACCTGGATGATGCAAGCCAAATATATTGGACTATAACAAATGCTGGCGGTATGGACGATATAGACCTTGTGAAATTTATTGAGCGTATGAAGACAGTTAGAGCTGCGGTTGTTGATGAATCAGGATCAACTGCAGAAGCGCACACGCTTGATCTGCCATACCAAGCAAGACAGGCAGGATTGCAAGATTTGCGAGACTCCTTATATCGCGATGCAATGGCACTTGATACTGATAAAATTAGTGCAGGAAATATTACTGCAACTGCAATTGAATCTGCTTATGAAAACTTGGAACTTAAGTGCGATGGTTATGAGTATTGCGTTACAGAAATGATTAATGCTTTGCTTACGCTGGCCGGAATAGAAGATAGTCCCACATATCATAGACGGAAAACTACTAACCAGCCTGAAGTTACAAACATGGTTCTGGCCGCCGCAGAATATCTTGATAATGAAACTGTGCTTAGGCATTTGCCATTTATTAATATCGATGAGATTGAAACAATTCTTGAAAAACGGACTGCTGAAGAAGCTGCAAGGTTTGAGGATGAAGGAATGCTTGAGGGTGAAACTTCAGATGCTGCTGAGACTATTGATGAGGATGATGTGGTTGATACTGCTGAAGACGTTAAGGGATCTGCTCTTAATGGTGCTCAGACTCAGTCCCTTATCATGATTATGGAAAGATTTTCAGATGGCAAGCTGACTGAAAACCAGGCAATTAACATGATTGCAACTGCCATTGGTGTAAGTAAAGACAAAGCAAGAGAAATTGTACAGGGATTATAAGATGAAAGATAAAGCGAGGACTCAAACAGACAAAACGCTTGAACTAATGGAAAAAGAAATAAGCCGGGTTTATAATAAGAACCCGGCTCTTATTTCAGTCTACAAAGAGTATAAGCAATACATGGATATGGTCCAGGAGCGCACAGAAGGCCTTTATAAGGCTTATATTGATGAGAGCGATAAAAATATAAAGTTAGACAATAAAAAGGCTTATATGGACGCCATACGGGCTCTAACAATAGAATCAGCTGATTATAGAAAGCTTGTTAAGAAAATAGCTAAGGCAATAACTAAGGTGAATAAGCAAGCACTTAATATTGTTAATGGTGCTATGCAAGAAATTTACGTGACTAATTATAACCAAGTTGCTGTAGACTGTGAGAAAGTGGGAATAAAAGTAAATGGCAAAAAGTAGAAATCAATATATCGCTGAAAATAGTGACTACAATTATGATGAGGATCTCATTGCTTTTTCCCTCATTGATAAAGCTACCGTTACAGGTTTAAAAAAGACTGTGAATGAAACTAAGGATGAAGATTGGAATATAAAGCAGCTCAATAGTAAATTGCTGCAAGGTATTCTTAATGGGGATTCTGTTCAGAAAATTGCAGATAGCTTTTTGACAGTTGTTGGAAACAATGAGGCTTCTGCTGAACGTAACGCCAGGACAATGGTTACCGGAGCAGAAAATAAAGGGCGCTTGGATAGCTATGAGAATTTAGCCGGTCAAGGAGTGGTACAGAAAAAAGTTTGGATTGCAACACCAGATGACAGAACACGAGAAAGCCATTTTGAACTTGACGGAGAAGAGGTTGATATTGATCAAGCTTTTTCAAACGGACTCATGTTTCCAGGAGATCAGAGTGGAGATCCAAGCGAGTGGTGGAATTGTCGTTGCTCTATGCGTGATCATATAGTTGGTTTTGTAAAGCCTGACGGTAGTATTAAGTATGTTAATGGCGATCGTGGTGATACTCTTCATAGTAAACAGATGCAAGAAGAGAAAGAACGTAGAGAGACAGAAAATAAATCGTCACAAGAAACTATATCAGAGCAAGATGAAAATATCAAGCGTGATTATGATTGCGATTTTGCAAAGAATTATGGTGAAGATTATTATAATGCAATGTGTGATCGTGTTGATAATTGTGATAATGAAAATCTTAAAGCTGTTTGGGAACAATACCAATCAAAAATAGGAGCAAGTGATCCTAATTACAAAGGCCGCGCGTATGCGTCAGCGGGCAGGATTCATGTTAACAAAGCTAAAGACGAGGCAGGATCATCATGGGAAATGCCTTATGAAGTTACATTCCATGAAAGCGGTCATGCGGTTGACTTTTTAAGTAAAGACCTGGCTGAGAGCACTGGATTAAAATTAAGTTTCTCATCGGCGTATGAGGATGGATTATTCCCCAACACAATTAAGGAAGAAGTCCAGGCATTAGTTGATCAAAAAGATGCAGAATTAAAAGCATTATTTAAAGAGCATAAAGGCGATTATGAGTGGCTACATGAAAATGGTCTCATATCAGATTATAGCTATAGTCTTTATAAATCGGCCGGTAGCTTCTTTGGTGGTGAACCAAAATATAGTAAATCAATGGCTTATGCCGCAATAGAAACAGAAATAAAAGCTATAACCGGCGGAGGCATGGCAATTGCAGATATTTCAGATATGCTTGAAGGTGCAACTAAAGGAAAAATTTCTTGCGGCTATGGCCACGGTAAATCTTATTGGAAACCGATTTTCGGGGTAGAAGAAAAACTTGCAACAGAGGCATTTGCAGAAATGACCAGCGCAACTATTACTAATGATAAATCACTTGAAACTATAAAACAATATTTGCCTAAGTCTTATGAAGTCTATAATGACATGCTTAAAGATATAGCAAGTAAATCAGGAGGTTGACATGTTAGAAAAATATTTAATGAAATATGTAGAAACCTTTGGCGAGAATTTTCCAATATATGCGTTTATGGCAACTGACGACAAATATATTATTGGCACAATTAAAAAATGCCTTGATAATAAAATGCCATATGTACTGGAAGTTGAGGATGATATATATTATTAAGGAGAAAATAAATGGCGTCAAGTTTTACCGTTAAAATTGCAAATAATAATGTTGAGGATGTTCCAGCCGCAATGAATGCTTAGGCCATTACAGCCTTAGAATCTATCGAACAAAGAGACAGGAATACTTGAAGTATGGAAAGATGGTAAGAAAGTTGGAGAAGTTATAACTATGGGAGATAAGGTTAATGGCACTAATAAGTATGAAAAGCATAACCGATAATTCGGATGAAATTATAAAATTGATGAAAGAGCAGTCTGAGACTGCCTTAATGGCTATTGGGGCAGAAGCAGAAGGATTTGCAAAAGAAGATTGCCCGGTTGATACAGGACGATTGCGAAATTCTATAAACTGGGCTACAAATACGAATAGTGGTACTGGTGATGATGCACCGCAAGGAAATCCAGAAAAAGGAACTGTATATATTGGCACAAATGTTGAGTATGCGGTTTATGTTGAGTACGGAGACCAAAACCATAAGGTCGGTAAAAAACATTTTTTAAGAGATGCAATGGCAAATCATGGAGACCATTACAAAGAAATTTTACGGGCAGCACTTGATACATAACAAAAATAAAAAGGGACTTATTTGTATCCCTTTTTTATTTTATAAAAATCTTTTAATATTTTCTTTTTTCCAGCAAAACATTATAATGTTTATGAAATGAACAGAGTATTGTTCATAAAAAAATCAAATGCCAAAGCACTGGCACCGAAGAAAAGGAGATTAAAATATGGCACTTACAAGAAAGATGTTATCGGCAATGGATATTCCTGCGGAGAAAATCGATGAGATTATCAATGCCCACACTGAAACCGTAAACGCACTTAAAGAAGAGCGTGACAAGGTACAGAAAGAGTATGATGAACTTAAAGAAACAAGCAAGGAAAATGCCAATGCTAAAAAGGAACTTGAGCAGGCTAACGCAGAGTTAGAGAAAATCAAGGGTGAGGGATGGGAAGATAAGTACAATAAGCTGAAATCCGAACATGATACCTACAAAGCAGATGTGGAAGCAAAGGCAACCAAGGCTGCAAAGGAAAAAGCCTATCGAAAACTGCTGAAAGACGCAGGTATTTCTGACAAGCGTATTGATAGCGTGATTAAAGTTTCCGATATCGACAATGTTAAACTTGATAAAGAGGGCAACATTGAAGATGCAGACAAGATAACAGAGAGTGTCAAGACAGAGTGGGCCGATTTTATTACCACAACAGAAACGAGAGGCGCAGGAGTTAGCAATCCTCCCGAAAACAATGGCAATAATAATGGGGCTCACACAAGTCATGCAGCGGAACTTGCTGCACAGTACAGAAACAGTCGTTATGGAAATCCAATAAAGGAGGATTAAAACAATGTCATTTATTTCAAGTGATAATTCAAGCACAGTTCATGCGGCAGGATATTTCCTTGCACATGAAGAGTGCGTAAGAGAAACAAGAGAATTTGCAGAGAATAGTGCACTTGTTGTTACTGGCGCAGATGGCTCAAAGCATATTCCTATGGGAACTGCTTATCCTACAAATGATGGAAATGCAATTGGCATTACCTATGAAGATGTTGACGTTACAAATGGAAACATGCCCGGCTCAGTAGTAACAAAGGGCGATGTAATTGAGGATCGTCTTGCTATTACTGGTGAGAGTTATGATGCAGTGACACCTGAAACAGGAGCAAATCCTGCACAGGAGGGTTGGTATGAAAGATCTGGCTCAGCTGGTTCATACGTTTATACCAAGACTACCGATACTACTGTTGCAGAAGGAAAGACTTATTATGCAAAGTCAGATGTAAGAATTGCTTCCGCAGCAAAGACTGCTCTCATTGCTCTTGGGTTTAAATTCGTTTCAGAGCCTACAGTTACAAGACCCGATTGGGTTAATTCATAAGGAGGTAAAAGACAATGCCTAATATTTCATGGGAAGATAAAGTTTTTGGTATGGTAAGAAAGCAGGATTGGCTTGATGTTGGTGCACAGGTACCCACAAGACAGTCAGATCCTATTGATGGTCTTTTCGGAGATCAGAAGACAGATAACATTTCTGCAGAGTGGGAGAGCATTGCATCAGAGTATGGTATTCCGATGATGGCTCAGTTCCACGGTTTTGATACAGAAGCACAGAAAACATTCCGTGTTCCTGTTGATAACCACTACATCGAAAAAGGTCTTATCAAGGTTAAGATTGACCAGTCAGAGAGACTTCGTACTCTTATGAGAAATGGTGTACAGGGAGACCAGAAACTCTACGATTATGTACTGAATGATGGTATCAGACTTGCAGACCAGGTTATCACTCGTACAAAGGTTGCAAAGAATGAGCTTATGGCTACAGGACAGGTAACAATTAAGGAGAATAACCTTGACCTTACAGTTGACTACGGCGTACCTGCAGACCAGAAGAGTCTTGAGGTTGATGTAACTGCTGCAAGTGCAGACCCGATGGAAGATATTCAGTCTATCATTGATATCGCTACATCGAAGGGAGTTATCATCACTGGTATGATGACCTCAAAGAAAGTTCTCTCAAAGATGCGTAAGAATACAGCACTCCAGAAAGCAATCAATGGTAACATTGGTGTAGGCTCACTTATTTCAAACAGTGCGCTTGCAACATTCCTTTCAGACGAGTATGGTATCAACCAGATTGTAACGAATGACCTCACATATGGAGCATCTGCAGTTCTTAATGCAGCAGGAAGACCGCAGGTTACAACAAAGAGATATTTCCCCGAGAATGGTATTACATTTTTTGCATCAAATCCTGGTGGTAAACTTGGTACAGGTCTTTGGGGAGATTCACCCGAAGCAGATGTTGCTGCACTTGAAAAGGTTTCTGGCTCTGGCGTATCACCTTATGTGTACATCATGCAGTGGGCAGAGAAAGACCCGACAGTTCTTTGGACAAAGGCATCTGCTCTGTTCATTCCCGTACTGTATAATCCTAACAGTCTGTTTATCGCAACTGCAAAGGACACATCAGTATAATCACAGGAGCATAAGGTATGTATAAGGTAGTCAAATTCTTTACAGACGCACAGGATAACGGCTACGCATATAATGTTGGAGACACATATCCAAGAGACGGTAAGGTTGTGGATGAGAGCAGAATAAAAAGTCTGCTCACATCTGCAAATAGGCAGAAAACACCTATGATTACTAAGGTTGAAACCCATATCGAGCCTCTTGTTCAGCAGAAAACTGTTGAGCAGGAGGTAACTCCTTTAAGGGTTGAAGAGGATATACCGAAAACAAAGCGTGGCAGAAAATCGAAAAATTAAATTATAGGACGGTGTGATAATGTTATCAGAGATTTGTGCAGAGATAAAAAATTATTTTGTCTATGAAAATGATAAACACATAGGCGACTGGACAATTAAGGATGGTATTATTATACCGTCTATTGATTTTCCGACAGATTATATTCGTATAGTTGGAAGCCGTTTAAATGACGGCGTACACAAGTTATCAGATGAAAATGATACTCTTAATGACGAGAGTTTTCACGGAGCAATTTGGGTTATGTCTCCACCGAATCATTTCCTTGCACTTGTAGAAGAAATAAAGTCATGGCAAGAGAAAAATGGAATGGCGTCCAGCATCAATATGAGTCCATTTCAGAGCGAAAGTTTTGGCGGCTATAGTTATTCTAAGGCGGCTGGTTCGGGAGCTTCTGGAGGCTCCTCTGTGCCCACATGGCAAAGCCAGTATGCGAGCAGGCTTAAATTATATAGGAGGATCCGAGTATGAGCTTGCTTGATGAAGCGTTTGAAGATTTTACAATTTTAAATAAATCTGTTATTGATGACGGTTACGGTGGAACGAAAACTGTATATAGTGACGGAGCAACGATTAAAGGGGCAATGCCACTCGATACAAGTACACAGATGAAGATAGCCCAGCAAATGGGAGTGACATCTGTTTATACTTTGACGGTAAAAAAGAATACCGAACTTGATTATCATACAGTTTTAAGGCGTGAGTCAGATGGTCTGATTTTCCGAACAACTTCAAATACTGATGACAAGAAAACGCCACAGAGTGCAAGTCTTAATATGCGTCAGTATTCTGTTGAAGAATGGAGATTACCAGATGAATAAAATACAAGCACTCCATAAGTTTTGGAGCGATTTTGGTTTAAAAGCATACGATGAAAATTCTGTTCCCGATGATGTGAATATCCCTTACATTACCTATGAGGTGACCTATGATGACTTCGGCAATGCTCTTGCACAATCAGCATCGTTGTGGTATCGTAGTAGTAGTTGGGAAAGTATAACAGAAAAAGAACAAGAGATAGCCGATTTTATCACAAGGGGAGGGTGTATGATAGCCTATGATGGTGGCGCAATGTGGATACAAAAAAGTACACCATGGGCTACACGAATGGGAGACCCGAATGATGAAATGGTAAAGAGAATAATATTAAATATTTCAATTGAATTTTTAGATTAGGAGGTTAAAGAAATGAAATATACACAGATTCCACAGACTGCATTTCAAAATATTCAGTTAAATGCAGGAATACTTGTTGATAGTTTCGTTCCTGCAACTGGAACTATTGGAAGACTTATCGGAGCAACAACAGGTGGTGTTAACTTTACAGACACACCAGAGTTTGCAGACTTCGGAGAGGATATTGATAACTGCCCGAAGAATACGAAAGAGTTAAAGAAGCTCACATCGCATGAAGCAAAGATGTCAGGTACATTCGTTACACTTGATGCCGCAACAGTACATCTTCTTGCTGGTGCAGCGGATGTTGATGAACTTGATGCAACACATATCGTTCCTCGAAATGATCTTGAGCAGACCGATTTTAAGGATGTTTGGTGGGTAGGTGATTACAGTGATGAAAACAATGGTGATAATGCTGGTTATGTTGCAATTCATCTTATGAATGCACTTAATACAGGCGGCTTCCAGATTCAGTCAACGGATAAGGCTAAAGGTCAATTTGCTTTTGATTTTACTGGTCATTATTCAATGGATGCACAGGACACTGTACCTTACGAAATTTATATCAAGCAAGGTGGCGAGGAGGTAACTCCAAATGTTCTTCTTGATAAACACGCAGTATCAGTAACAGAGGGAAATACAATTACTCTTAATGCAAGCACTATTCCAGCAGAAGAGACAGTAACATTCTCATCATCAGATACAAGTGTTGCAACAGTAACAAGTGCAGGAGTAGTTGAGGGAGTTGCAGAAGGAAATGCAATTATCACGGCCACAATTACTGTTGATAATGTGGACTATACCGACACTTGCACAGTTATTGTAGCAGCATCATAAATTAAATATCGGCGGGGCGGCTTAGTCGGATTCCCCTTCTGATTAGGTCGCTCCGTTTGATATAAATATTTTAGGAGGGAAATACCGATGAAAAAATTATCTGATTACAAAGACGAAGAAGCGATAGAATTATGGGCAGATTTGTTAGACCCTGTTTCAAAAATTTTAACAGACAAGGAAATGCAGGCAGTGTTACGGAGTAAGAAAGCCCCGATAGTTACTGCAAAAGAGATTTTGAAAAAGCATCAGAAAGAAGCGTCTGAAATACTTTTAAGAATTGATGATACGCCGTTAACTGGACTTAACATTGTAACAAGGTTGATAAGTGTGTTATCGGATATTGGAAAAGATAAAGACGTAAAAGATTTTTTCGAGTATGTGGTGCAGGTGACAAAGGAAAGCGTATCTTCTGGCTCGCCTACGGAGAGTACAGAGGAAAGCGTACATTAAGATTTTTTACACGGTATGTTTTAGCACGGATAGAAGAAGAAAACCGTGATGAAGCATACCGTGTTTACGTTACAAAGAGTTTACAACTTGCACCACAAAATAAATGTCTTACAGTAAATTATTATAAAGATCTATTGAAACCGCAGAAAGTTGATAATAGGTCGGGAGAGCAGATTGCATCAGATGTAATAAAAAATGCAGGACTTAAATTTGGGTAAAGAATAATGGCAGTAAATGTTTTTGAATTGATGGCAACGCTTGGCGTTGATACAAGTGAATATGAAAAAGGTCTTGGCAATGCACAGTCAATGGCAAGTTCTTTTGGTAGTGGAGTTGCGAGTGCAGCAAAAATAGGTGCTGCTGCTATTGTTGCAGTTGGTACTGCTGCAGTTGGAGCAGGTACGGCACTTGTAGACGCAACGGGAAATGTGGCTGCATACGGAGACAACATCGACAAGATGTCCCAGAAAATAGGAATATCAGCCGAAGCTTATCAAGAGTGGGATGCAGTAATGCAACATTGCGGAGCATCGGTCGATAGTTTGCAACCGGCAATGAAAAAACTTGCGACTGCGGCAGAGACAGGCGATGAAGCGTTTACTGCACTTGGAATTTCACAGGAAGAGGTTGCAAATTTATCACAGGAAGATTTATTTGCAAAAGTTATTTCTGGGTTGCAAAATATGGAAGAGGGTACGGAGCGTACTTATCTTGCAACTCAATTACTCGGAAGAGGTGCGACTGAATTTGGTGCATTGCTTAATACGTCTGCGGAAGATACGCAGGCTATGATAGATGCCGTGCATGAGTTAGGCGGTGTGATGGATGATGAAGCAGTTAAGGCCGCTGCCAAATATCAAGACACATTACAAGATATGACCACCGCACTTGACGGACTTAAAAGAAATCTTATGAGTGATTTTATGCCGTCTATTACAACAGTAATGGAGGGCTTGACTGCTATATTCACAGGAGACTTTGATGCAGGAATAGAGCAGATGTCTGCAGGAATACAGGACGTTGTGGCAAATATTACGGAAGCATTGCCACAGGCACTTGAAGTAGGAACGAGTATAATCGGTGCTATCGCACAGTCGATTATTGATAATATTCCTACTGTTTTTCCTGCACTTGTTGATTTAGTTGAAAATGTTGGAGATAAAATTCTTAACAGTTTACCAAAATTAGTAAGTATTGGCGGACAGTTTATTTCTGTAATAAGCAAAAGCATTATAGGTAGTATTCCAAGTCTTTTAACTACTGCTGCAAGTATAGTTCAACAAGTATTCACAGGAATTATAAATGAAATTCCATCTGTATTCGCAGAGTTTCAAGCAATATTACCAGAGTTGATAAATATTGCGGAAACATTTAAGACAATGATAAGCGAAATGATACCAGAGATAGCAACATTTCTGCAGGAACAATTACCGTTATTCGTACAGATGATAGTTGATATGATTACGTATCTTACATCTCCAGAGGTATTAAGCGAGTCGCTTACAATGTTTATTGATATGGCAATGCAGATTATAATGGCTCTTGCCAATGGATTGATGGAAGCGTTACCTACACTAATCGAAGCAGCACCAGTTATTATTGAAAATCTCGTTACTGCAATAGTGAATAATTTCCCTATGATAGTACAGGCTGCAATACAGATTATAGGAGCGCTCACAGAAGCCATATTAAGCAATTTAGGACAGATTATTTCTGCAGGTATACAAATCCTTAATTCGTTAATTGACGGCGTTATAAAGACCGTTCCTACGCTTTTAACGGCAGGATTTAATCTGATGACAGAACTCGCAGGGGCGATTTTAAAATCATTACCTGATATGTTAGAGGGTGGTGCTTCTATTATTGGAGCAATTCTTGAAGGTATTTTAAATCGTGTGGGAACTGTTATTGAAGCAATAATAGATTTAGGAGCATCAATAATTAGCTCAGTAGAAAGTTTTTATACAACTGCATGGGATGCAGGTGTGGAACTTCTCACAGAGTTTGCAGATGGTATTGCTAATGTGGGAGCAAACGCATGGCAATGGGGTACAGACCTTATTGATAACTTTATTAGTGGTATCAAAGATAGCATTAGTAATGTAATTAGTGCGTGTCAAGATATCGCAGGAACTATTGCAGATTATCTTGGCTTCTCTGAACCAGATAAAGGGCCATTAAGTAATTTCCACACATACGCACCAGATATGGTTGACCTTTTCACGAAGGGTATTAGCGATAATCTCGGAGAACTTGAAAATGCTGCAAGTGATTTTGCATTAGCAGTTAGACCAGAATTTGAAGATGCAGATTTTGACTCTTACACAATGAAAGCAAATACTGATTTTGCAACGTCAACCACACAGGCATCAAGGGATAATAACCGTATAATCTCATTACTTGAAGAACTTGTGAATAAGGATACAAGCGTAGTATTAGAGGGAGACGCAAATGGTGTATTTAATCTTGTCAGAGAAGAGCAAAGAAGATTTTATAAATCAACTGGATATTCAGCATTTAGTTAGGAGATAAGCTATGTATATATCAATAAACAATATAGATTTAAGTGAATTTGTTCAGAGACAAGAGTATTCTGTAAACGCAGAAAAGATAAATCATACCGAATGGCAAGACGCAAACGGAAAGTATCACGAGTGTAAATTACGCACTCGTGTTACTGGTTCTATGACACTTGCATTTTATAAGCCAGATGATTACCAAAACTTTGTTGATTTACTTGCACTTGCAACTGATAGTGATGATGTATTAACGATAACTGTTTTTATTTCCAACTTGAATAAGACCGAAGAAATAAAAGCGTATTATACGCTTACATCTGCAAATCATTTAGATTATGATTTATTAAGTGGAGCGCCAATAGACAAAGTAACACTTGAATTAAGGGAGCAGTAATATGTTACAGATTACAGAAGAAACAAGAAGAGCATTTTTATCAGACAACTCACACAAAGAGTTGTCTATTGAATTTGAAAACGGTATAAATTCAACAGATGAAATAAATTATTTTACAGGTAATACAAAATTTTTTTCGTCATATTCAAGTGGAAATATTTCAAATGATGGAAATTATGATGCTTGGGATGAATTTTATTATTATCCAGAAAATGCAAGCGAAAGTCAATATACAAAAGACTTATTTAATGGTATAAATTGGGATAAATTTTTAGATTACAGTTATATCTATATGTCAATAAATGTAAGATTTATTAATAATGGAATAACACAGGGCACAGCTGATATATCTTATACGGGTCCTATATGGATATATGTTTATTATGTTCAAAATGGCACAAATAAAACTGCCCGATTGAGATATG
>Ga0310697_10003634_pt1 | contig 15521 bp, 22 predicted proteins | sample 172DNAGHGlowgp2_FD_203883 | JGI IMG/M metagenome (GOLD analysis project Ga0310697, IMG submission 203883) | Sheep rumen microbial communities from Palmerston North, Manawatu-Wanganui, New Zealand - 1728 DNA GHGlow gp2 (v2) (version 2) | ecosystem: Host-associated > Mammals > Digestive system >... | reverse complement strand
AAGACCTCTCCAAATGATTTCACCTCTTACAGTTTTATCAATGTTAATGCCTAGCCTTCTCCATGCAATCTCTTTGAGTGAATAGGAGATTTGACCTGCTGGATAACCAAGATGCAGCAATTGCTCCACAATCATAGTATCATATATCTTACGAGGTATGATTTTATAGTTGTAGAAGAACTGCAAATCAAACTTGGCATTCTGAAACACAAGCAGAGTAGACTCAAGGATATCCTTATAGAGAAGGATATTAACTGTAGATGTATCTACTACAATTCTTGCATCAGCAGCATCATTGCCAAACTGCACACAGAGGAAATCACATAGATGAGCATCTCTACCTGATGTCTCAGAGTCTACCTGAATGATTTTCCACTCCTTCATCATCTCAAGAGATTTCTGAGCTGTGATAATGGTGTAGTCATCATCAGGAAAGAGTTCCCTGTGTTGTGTTACAAGATAAATCATAATACAGACAATCTATGGTTTTTGAAATCTATATTACACTCATTATTATGAAAGAAAGAAGAACCAAGCAATCCATGTAAAGTAATGCCATGCATCTTTTGAAAATTGCCAAAGTCTTCAACATTCTGCAGATAGAAATCCTCAGTGACTTGCTTCTTACCAATATTGAAGTCTACAGTGATAGCTTTTGCATCAACTTTGTCTTCAGTCAGAGCTGAAAGAGAAATAGCCTTATTTGAGTTTCTGAAGAGCAGTTCACAGTTAGACAATGTAGGCATATTCAGCAGAGATACAGCGCATCCAGTGTCAACAACCATATTTAGAATATTTCCCTGAATGTCAATCTTCACATAAGGAATCTCAGTTGCTTCAAAGTTCTGAAAACTATAATGCTTGCTTCTTGCTGTAACTGTGAACACTGCTACTAAGAACAGTGCCCACAGAGTAATAAGAATGTTGGTAATCATAGGCCAGTACTTCCAAGACCACCACGAATTTCATTTTCAAGGCTCTCAACCTCTACAAACTCAATTCCTGATGTAAACAACCACTTCAGTTTCTGCCACAATGTAGCCTTTTGGCTAAGCTGAATTCTGAATTGGCAAATGCGAGTATTCAATGCAACAGATGTCTTACGCAGAGAAACTGCAGGGAACATCCACTCATCCTTATCAGAGCAATAGGTGTTATCAATCACACCAATGCCATTAGCCTGCATTACTCCAATCTTCTTGGGTGCAGAGCTTCTTGCTGCCATGATTGCCTCAAAGCCCTTAGGAAGTTGCATAGCAATACCAAGAGGAATATAAGTTACCTCTGCTACTACATCACGATGCTTCACATCATGTCCTTTCAGAGTTCCTGCCTGAGGAGCATTAAGGACTACTTCCTTTGAGGTTGAGAGGTCTACCCAATCACCCTTCTTAATTACCTTAGGGAATGGCACTAGGAAAGCACCTTCCTCATTCTTGATTCTCTTAACTTTAATCTTCAATTTCATTTTGATTTGTTATTTGTAGATTTAACTTCGAGTTCACCATCATCCCCATACTTGCTTACCTTAGGCTTTCGAGGATGTGTGCGAGTATATTTCCAAATATCTGTGTTCTTACAAACCACTATAAGCCCTTGATTCACCTTATAGTTCTCAATGTCAGGAATCAATGTAAACTCACAATGTCCTACAGTACATAGATATGGTAGGGAATATACCTTCTGAGGAGTAAGGTCTACTCTCTTGCCATTAGACACTATAGTGCCTCCTTCCATCTTCAAGCCCAGCAGGAGTATAGAATAAGTTTCCTTATCTCCCATTACTACTATGGTCTTTGTGGCAACAATAAGCAATTCTCCCCAATTATTATCGGGACTCATGTTATAGAGGATGTCTCCCTCACGAAGAGCCTTACAGAAGGAATGGTATTCCACCAATGTTTCCTCACTGTTTAGGACTCTTTTCTTCATAAATCTCTTGCGTGACATTTGTTTAGCCATTCAGAAATGTTATTCATGCCCTTCACCTTAATTCCTTCAGGCACAGAAGGCTTATCCTGAAGATAGTGATAGAGTTCCTTGCCTATGACCTCAGGATCACGCATGACTATATCACCATAAGTGAGTTCTCCTACAGCTTTAGTCTTATCAAACAGCCATACAAGAGGGTTAGGATTATCAATGTTATTGACTACAATAAATCTAAAGTCTTCAAGCTTGAAGTCCTTATAGTAGTCATCCTTATCCATTGCACTCCTGATTAGCCTCCAATACAATCTTGCTTGACATTGATACTGCCATTGGACAAAAGATTTATAGAAGTCATATTCTCTATGACCACTTGTCTTGAGGTCACAAGGATAGACAATCTTCTTCTCATGGTTGACAATCAACAAGTCTGCCATTCCTCTATAAGGCACACCATCAAAGGTATCCTTGAACTTGAGCTGATAATATCTCTCAATGTTATCAAAGGGATTGTCTTCACAGAAATAGTCATGAGTCTGAGGAGAGTTCTTCAGTGCCCATACACAAGCAAACACTTTGTTATAGACATCCTGAGTAACTATCTTCTTATCACCAGCCATAAACATAGTCTGATAATATTGCTGTCCCTTCTCACGAACTACTTTACATCTTGTTTCAGGCTTCCATCTTTGCTGATATTCAGCTTGAGAGATAATAGGCATCAGGCAAGAGTCAGGAATATCATTGATGTTGGTGTATGAGTTCTTATAGAGCTTGAATACTTCCTCTACTATAGGCTTTATGGCAGGTTCCATTGAAGGAATATCACTGACAATGTATTGGTCTTGAAAGGCTTTCTCACCATCAGTAATAAGACAGTCTACCATGCTGCCAAATCTAAGGGAAGGAGTATCAATAACCTCAAAGAGCTTATCCAGCCCCTCAAAGCCAGTCTTCTCAAACTTAGTAAGAGTAGACTGAGAGAGTGCTGGGTCAGCCCTATAGGTAGGCTCATCAACCAACCAACTGATTTCTGATAGTTTCTTCATTTCTAATTGTCTTTAGCAACTCTATTGACATAGAGCTTTCTGATAATCTTAATGATTTCAACAGGAGCAGAAAGAGCCCACATCTTCTCTTCAAATGCCTGGCAGCCTTCACCGTTATGGTCTGCCTTCCATTTCTCATTGTTCTTATTCAGGCTGTTGAACTCCTTCAGCATTACCTCTTTATAAGGGGTGAGAAGTACTTCAAATTCATTTGCAAACTGCTCCAGTGTCTTAGTGACATCCTGGAATCCACTGGGGTTGTTGTTATTGTTGCTTCTGTTAAAAGCGTAGTTTCCGAAGTTACTCATGTTAATCTTTAATTTCGTTAATAATTTCTATAGCTTGTAATAGTTGTTTTTTTGAATAAATTTCAAAGTAAATGCTCTCAGGATGGTCTTCAAGCCAAGCTCTGAATAGTTTCTTCTTAATAGGAAATGTGTCATTGATAAACCCTTTGACTTCAATGATGATAGTGTGCCCTTGATGCTCAAACATAAAGTCTGGAGTGTATGTCACATCTATCAGCTTCTTCATCTGAAGCTTCAGTAGCTTTGTAGCACTGTTTTTGTCATAAAAGGGTATTGTAGGCTTAAATCCTTTGAATATTACTATCTTTTCAGGCTCATACTTCACAGGAAATCCTTTATCCTTAAGTGTTGAGTAGACCATCTTCTCAAGTTTACTCTTGAATTGAATGCCATCATACTCCAAGGTAGTAGCATTCTTAATTTTCTTGTTCACTTTCTACATAGCTTGTTCCTTTTGCTAAATCTGTAATCCACTGTGCCAACTTGAGTAATTCTCCTTGAGAGAGGATATTATCAATGTAGCAAGTCATTACAGTCTTGTAAATCCATTCTACCATATTAGAATAATGGCTTGAGTGTTTCAATAAACTTTTCTCTACCTTGGGATTTGAAGAAATCAGATATATCTTTACCACCCTCAAAGAGAGGCAGTACTATGTTTTGAAATCCCGTTTGAGCAGAGAAGTTTTCAGCATCACGCAATCCAGGGGCATCATTATCAAAGCATACATAGATGTGCTTATATCTTGACTTCAGTACATTCTGAGCTGTCTCAGACATTCCTGTAGTCTCTGACTGCACATAGACACATGGTATGTGAATATTAGCCCATAGGCATAATGCATCCTTTAGAGAAGAACAGATGACTAACTTGTCACCCTTCTGAGGTATCTTAGTCCATAAGCCAACCACAGAGCCATCATTCTTGTTAGACCACTTGTAGAGCTTTGAAAATGGCTGATAGACTTTCAGTGTGACCTTTTCTTCCTTGCGTTCAACAAAACAATAGGCATATTTTGCTGCTGGAAAGACATAGCGTTTATCATCCTTATACACTATCTTATGAGAAATAGGGTAGACCTCGGCATATTTAAGCCACTGAAGAGAGATTCCAAATGATTCCCAATAGTCAATATCATGCTTTTCCCAATCTCTTATCTTAACCTTTATATCTGAGGGTGTGCGAGTGGAAAATTTTTTACCCATAAAGGGCGTGGCACAGAAATCAACTTCAGTCTTGTTAGTCTTAAAATACCTATCTCTTCCTATCTTTCTAATCACCTCAGGGAATGAGAGATTGAAGCACTTCTGCATAAGAGTATAGATGTCTCCACGCTCTCCAGTTGCAAAATCTATGTACTTCACTCTCTTCCCATCTGGTGAATAAATACTGAATGACGGATGATTATCCTTCCTTAATGGTGAGTTGATAAGCACAGGAAGTGAGGTGATATTGAAATAATGGGTAAGAATATCCCCTTGGGATACTCTATCCATTATCTCTTTTACACTTTCACTACTATTAGCTTTCACCATAAGTCAGGGGAACTAAGCTACATCTGCAAAGGGGTCATCACTTGGGGCTGAATCACTAAAAGGGAGGTCATCATCAGGAAGAGCAGCTCCTGCAGCAAATGGGTCTTCAACAGGAGCAGGCTTACTGAGGTCAGTCTCCTTCACATTGGCATTATACTCATGGATATTGGTAATCATGCCTACGGGATCATCAGAGAAGATAGTGTCCTTCAATGCACCCATGCTCTTCCTATTCTCAATATCATCCTTGAGAATGGTATATGAGTTAGAACCATTTCTCAGAGTAATACGAGTATAAGCAGCACCATGCTGTCTGCCATCATTATCAGTCCTCACACCAAGAAGAACCTTGACCCTATTGGTAGGAATCAGCTTGCAATACTCCTTCAACTCAGAGATATCATTCTTGAAGTAATTCTGAATCTTGTCAAGCTGCTGTCCCTCACAATCAGCAGGATTAGGATTGGTAATCCATTCTCCTGTGTTCTTGTTATAGGTGTCAATAGGAGTAGTGTTGAGATAGTTGAGAATGAACTGAGTCAGCTCTTCCTCACCACGCAGCAAGGGCTTATAGTTCTTATCAAGCCTTGCAGGGCCATTCTTATAGACAGGAATCTGATGGTTCTTAGCCTGCTCCACAGGAACCCATGCAGTTCTGCCATAAGTATCCTCTACATGGATTTTAGTCTTATCCTTGTTAAACTCATAGCGATTCTCAATGAAGAAGCTCACAGTAGTCTTCAGAGGCTCTGTAAGAGCAGCATTGGTCTTATTGGGCTTACCATCCTCATAAGTGGGGTCTGCCTGCAGCATGAAGGTAATTCTCATGCTCTTATAGGGCTTACCTTCATCATCAGTCTTGTCAGTAATATACTGAGGGTCATTCTGCACATCCCTACCATAGAACTTTGAGAGCTCTTCCTTAGTAGGGTTAACACCAAGTACACGGAAACTGCCTACACCAATGTACTGCTTGAATTCACCACCTCCAGTGCTGGAGGCATTTGCTTTAATTGCCATAATATCAGTTATTTAAAAAATTAGAACCATTCATCGTTATCATCTGCTGCTGCCTGCTCATCATACTCTGTGGGAGCAGGATTTTCCTCTACTTCCTCAGTGAAAGGATTCTCTTCTACTTCCTTGGCTTCCTCATTAGCAGGCTCATCAAAATCCTTCTCCTCTAACACAGGAACAACAGTCTCAGGATACTTGAGAGTATAGCGAGTCTGAAGAATCTCCTTGCCATTCTGGTCAAGCTTACCAGTCTTCACAACCTCACGATTTACAAGGTCTTCAGTGGTATATCCACCAGTGATGTGCTTCACAGTAGCATTCATTGAGTCAATGATTGCCTGATAGCCAGCCTTCTCAGCTTCAAGCTTGGCAACCTTCTCCTCAACACGTTTTCTAATCATCTCTTCTACCTTCTCATGAATCTCCTTGATTTTCTCGTCAACCTTGTTCTTCTTGTTCACATAAGGAGTTACATTCTTAGCAATAGTCTTGATACTGCTGATTTCGATTTTACTAAATCTCTTTTCCATTGTTTTTGTTTTGATTAGTTAATATTGTTGCTTTGATAGGGTTTATTCTCCATAGTATTCCTTCATCTTATCCAACACAAGCTGAAGAGAATTGGGAATGAAATCTTCCTCAAACATCTCTGCAGGAGACTTTGCAGGAATCTCAATGCCATTCACCTTCATAGGATGAGTATAGAAGCCAAACTCAGGTCTTCCCTTGTCATCATACTTAGGCTGTGCAAAAAGAGTGATAGAAACTGACTCAAGAGGATTATACATCTTATCAAGAAGTTTACCTACAGTTGAAGCCTTGTAACCAATGACAGAGCCATCTGCTTCTACAGTTTCTGTGTGTAGCATCATAAAGACAGTAATATCATTTCTGAGACTATTACCATCTGCAATGATTCTCCTGAAGTGATCAGCTAATTCGTTGTACTTATCAAAGCCCCTCTCATTGCTTCTATCAAAGAATTCTGTACGCATAATATAGATAGCATCATCAATGACAATGTTATGAATATTAGGCATGTTCTTAGAGATGGATTGCATCATTGATGAGATACTATCCCACTTGGCAGATTGAATGAGGTTTTTCTTTTCCCTGGTGTAGTTAGCACGGGAACCCTTGAATGGCAAATCCTTACCCAAGACATTGAGAATGACTGTCTCTTGGGGATTAAGGGTCTTAATACTGGTAGACTTGCCTGTACCAGAAGACCCTAACACAATAACTAAATTGCTCATTGTTGTTAGAATTTTGATTTAATAATGTTTCTTATATCCTTGAACAGAAAGAGAGCTGTCTTTTTCTGTTGAGGATTCTTGAGAGATTTACAATACTGATATATCTTATCCATAGCCACTTTGTCATCAGGTTTAGGAAGCTCCTTGAAATCACATACAGCACCATCAAACCATAGTGGGAGAAGACCACCCATTTCTCCATTTCGGTTAACAATCACCTCCAGGAATCTAATATGGTCTTTGAGCTGTGTGATGTCATAACCAAAGTATTCGGTTATTCCAAATCTCTGAGGAGAGAAAAGTCCTAAGACAATATCAGCATCTCTTGATACATATTTACTATCACCCAAGCCCGCTACTGAAGGTCTCACTCTGCCAAGCTTGAATGCTTCATTACCTTCAGACTCAAATGCCTGCTGTTGAATAAGCACAGGAGAATAGTGGTATCTATTGCGAAGATATTTAGCACAATACTCTGAAAGCTTATCAATGGAGTTCTTGAGATTCATCCCCCTTTCAGTATCTATGAGATTCACAGTATCAATGATGATAATGCGATATTCATCAGGATTATCCTGCTCATAGTAATCAAAGGCTTCAACCTCTTGCATTACTCCAAACTCATCCTTAATCTTGATAGTCTTCTTATGCACTGTGCCATGCTCTTCAGCATATTGCTTACAATACTTATAAATACCTGTAGGATTAGCAGCCTCATTGGGGAAGATGATGTGCTCCTCAAAATAGTTGAGAAGGTCTGCAATATCAAACTGCCTTAATCTATCTACAACAGCATCATCAAGAGCTTGAGTAGTAGACCTGAGTTCCTTAGGACTTATTCTCATCTGCCCTTTACTAAAGTGATGAAGCAGCCAAGACATAAATCTTTGCATAATTCTCTCTTTAGTTTCCTCAAGAGGGAAATAGATAATCTTGAAGTCTGCTTTCTCCTTAGCAAAGTAATTATACATGATAGTCCTATAGATAAATGTGTATGAGACAAACTGACTTTTACCGCCTTTAGTGAACGAGGTAATACAGTACATAGTATCCTGCTCTACACCACAGAAATCATTTACAAACCTCTTGAATGGAGTGGGGATACAGTTAATACCACCATCTTCAACTCTCTTCTTCTTTGCTTCAATGTCTTGCATTGTCTTACTATACAATTCTCCCATAGCTGTACCTGTTATTTAAGTTCTACATCCCACTCTACATGTGTAGGTGTGCTTTCTTCAGTATTATCAAGATAACTTGCCAACTGAGACTGCTTTTCTACTTCTCCTACCATTCTACCATCTACAAGCTCTCCACCTGTAACCTTATTCTTCCAAATAAAGTACTTGAGGAGCTGCATATACTGATAGCTACCATTGAATGAAGCCACATACCTCTTGGTTGCATCAATGATTTCCTCATCAGTATAATTGCCGTATTTGAGAGTGAACTTCTTCAGCCTGTCAGCAATGCAAGATGTAGAATCTCTCCATGTGTATGCATATCCAGGTTTCTTTCCTTCAGGGAATAATGCCCTAAGCTTATTAGCAAGCTCCTTGAAGTGCTCTTCTGATGGTGGAGTAGCACCTATAGAGCTATCAGCCATAATAGACTCTACAAGGAATTCTCCATCCTGACTAAGCTCTACATAGTGAGGAAATAGATTATTCCTGTCATAAGGAGCATTGAACTTGAGATAGTTCTGCTGTCTTGCTTTCTCAAAAGTGTCTCTTGTGATAGGAGAGCCTGCAGCAAAGGAAAGCAGATATAGCATGGTATCTATATCTCTGCCATTCTTCTTGCAGGCTTCAGTGTCAAATGTAATTTTCATCTTTGAGGGTAATTAAATCGTTAATACTTATATGTTTTACATACTTTGCCTCAATATTCTCAAGAGCACCCCTCAGATAATTCTCATCCTGTGTATCCTTGAAATAGAAGATATATGTAACAGGGTCTTGAGCTCTTAGGCTTCGCCCAAACTTCTGTACAAATAATCTTTCTTTACCATCTAACTGTACAATAACTCCTGCCTGAATATCAGTGAGATTGAGACCTTCATTAGCCATTCCTACAGCATATATCCTGTGGAGCTTTTTAGAGTTGAAGGCATCAATAATCTGTTGATTCAGTGTAGAGGTTCTCTTGGAGGAGATGGTGTTCTCTTGGTCTAATTCATTTGCCTGTGCTACTGAAGCACAGAAGCATATAAATCTTTTATAAGGTGAGAATGAGGAAATCAGTTGCTTCACATAAATGGTTTTTAGCTCTCCAAGGAACCTTTTTCTTTGGCTTCCTAAGTTCACCCACTTATTATGATGATAAGGGTTATGCGAGTATTCATATCGCTGCTTCCAATACTCCATATTGGTAGTAATATACTCGTATTTCTGCTTTTGAGTGCATCTGATTATACAAGGCTGATTCTTATAGATGTACTTCTTCCTTTCATTCCAGGATATTGTAGGGCCACTCTCACCAATCTTGATTTCCTGATTAACAATGGTGTTATCAAGATTCATATCAATGACTATGACTCTTGGATCTGGAAGTATATCAGAAGAAATAGCATCCTTGAGAGATACTGTAGACACTTCAAACTTACCCCACATACTTTCTATCTCAACAATCTTCTTCCATGAGAATGTTGCTGATAGAAGATATATATAGGTAGTTTCAAAAGTCTCAAGTATGGACATTCTCTTCTCAGTGAAGCAATGATGAGCTTCATCAAGGACAAGAATATCAATAGAGCTATTCTTCAACTTATGAAGTGAAGCATAGCATAGCACAGTAAGGTCTATCTTATTTCTATCAAGACCCCATTTGTTGAATTCTTCATCCCAATTCTTGATATGTGCCTTCTCAGCCACTACAAATACTACCTTAGGCTTAGTGCTATAATGCTGTGCAGCATTGTTGACTAAATCAATAGCCATTTTACTCTTACCACAGCCTGTAGCCCACCTGAGGACAGCTCTGTATCTCGATTTGAGATTTTCAAACTCCCTTTTCTGGAGGTCTGATTTTAATATATTGTTCATTTTTGAGTGACAATTATAGACAGGAAGAACACTTTTGTATCTTCTCATAGTTATCCTTCCTGCCTAATAGAGTTACTAAGTTTATCAGATTACTTCTGCAAATTTATACATTATTTCTGTATATTTATACATTCTGATGCATAATATTTGTTAATTTATGCAGTATTTATGCATATTTATACAGTGTATAAATAAGAGAACATACTAATAGCTGAGCCCAAATAGAGCCAAAACCTTCTTGTACAAAGGCATTGCCAATGGCTTACCCTTACCATTTTTCCTATTAATGGCAATATGCTTGCCACTACAAGTAAGGAATAGCACATGACCACTCTTAATGCTTGTGTTTGCATACCAGTGTCCAGCACAAGCTGCAGGAGTTCTCTGAATCTCTTTGCTTGTCTGCTTGAAAGCCTTTGAGAGGTTAGTTACATTCTTTCTGATGTTGTTAATCAGAACTTCTTCATCCTGGATTGTCCAGGGATTAGGCTTTTGGCCTTTTCTTGATTTCTTTGCCATAAGATATTTGTATTTAATTAATGAAATAAGGCAAGTGATGTAAAATCACCTGCCCTGTTGTTCTTCGTATTCAGCTACTATTGAATCCATTATAGGATTAAGTTCTCTTCTGAACAGTAGGAAGATTTTACCTTGCTTATGAAGTTCTTCCTTGATGTCTTGGATTGCTGCATTCCTTGCTGCAATATCCACACTTTTCTTTTTAGCCATTGTTGTAAGATTTTAGATTGTTAATGTTATGTTGATTGTCATAAAAAATTGTCCCCAACTCCAACTGGGTAAACCAATCAGAGTCAGGGACTGCTATCTTACAACAATCAAGCCTATAAATTCTTAGTTATGTTCATGTGCTTCTAATGAAGCCAAATAAGAGTCTGCTTCTTGTTCAAGTAGATATTGTTCTACTTCTTCAGGAGGAGCAGTTGCAAAGTACTCATCTTCTATGATTTTGCTGATCATAGAGGATAACTCGTAAGCACATTCACTAACACCATCTTTATAAGATTGGTTATTAGTGCTATTCTGTGCTCTTTGATTCCAGGATGAAATCAGATTGAATAATTGTCCTTCATAAATCATATCTTTGTTATTTAAGTTATACAATGAAAAGCCTCCTACCTTCACAGGCAAGAGGATAGGTATGAAAAATTAAAAACCACTAAAACTAAAATTAATATGAATAAAAACTAAATTATGATTAATTCAAGAATACCACTGTATTCTTTTGTAGGAGTGGGGAGAATCGGACTCCCCCTGTGAGACCTACACAGTCCCTTCAGCTCAAGAAAACTTTTAAAGAGGCAGAACTGCTGTTTTATAAACTCGACTATAAATTTTTTTATACTTTTCTTGATTCAGTGTCTCAAACCACCGAGGACTCCCTTATAATATTTGTACTCCCAGATGGAATTGCACCATCGTCTAAGCTTTAGGAGAGCTTTATTCTATCTGCTGAACTATGGGAGCATCAGGGAGAGAGTGGTAGATGGAAGCGAATAATCTCCACTCTTTTTTATCTCCCTTATTGTGAGGTACGGATAGTCTTAAAATCCCCCACGCTTGGGGGAGAATGTTTAACTAAAAATCCTATAATGACGTATCATGAAACAAGAATATTAGCCTCACGGCTGTGATTCCTATTGGATTCGAACCAATGACCTACTGCTTAGCCTACCACTCTATGTTACCATAGCCAAACAATCATTCAGCATATTGCTGTTGGCGAACCTGACTGTAGAATCTCACTACAGAACTACTATCTCTACTCAGATAGTCGCTTTATATAAGCTACCCATACTTGATTGTTGTTGTGGTCTGGACTGTCTCTTCACCATATTGAAATTCTTGCAAGATATAACAACATATCACAATCTGTCAAAACTCCATGTGTTATAAATTTCAACTTAGGTATCTCCCGTTCAGTCTCTACACGATTATAAGCTGTTACAGATAACATTCTGTCATTAACTATTCGACTACGTATCAAGTTTCTCCTTTGTCTACTTAGTCACTTATTTTCGCTCGGTATAGTCCTCCAACATTATTGATTAGTTGGCTTTACGTAAGCTTATCTATGCGTGTAGGGAATCAAACCCATCGCCGTTTATAGCATCCACTTACTTCTCTTGCCGAAGAGGATTTCCACCGAATTTAGGAGATTCTACTATGGGATTTCTCGCCATAGCACTCCTGTTTATTTCTTCACAGAAATATTTGAAGGCAGTTGCTCTATCCAACTGAGCTAAGGAACCATAAGGTCTCCAATGCTGATTCACTCATACCAAGACACATTTTCCATTCACTAACATTTTACTTACATCAGAGACCTTTTATCTTTGCAAATTTACGAATATTTATGCAATACTACAAATAAATATTCACTTTTTATCAAAACTTTTACAAAGTTTAATAGATGATACACAGGTGCCACAGTATTTATGTACTGGGCAACCTGTGCATTTAGGATATTTGTCTATGTATTTCATTTTAGCATTTTATACCAAATGTCATAACCTGTATAGTGCATAATATCTCTCAGTGAGAGCATTTGAGAGCACATAGATACAAGATATGTATCTGCGAGAATCATCAGGAGTGTCTTAGCTGACAGCTCCATAGTGCATACAGTGAGGATAATCATCACTGCAGTAAGGTAGAATAATATTGCTTTCATTGTTGTAAGAATTTAAGGGAGCCTAATTAGACTCCCTTTATTATAAATAAGGTGTATTATAGGAATATACTTTCATCCATATCTCTTGCTGCATCCTTTAGAGCTGTGTACTCTTTGTTGAAATGCATCATATCTTCAATATGCTGTCTTTTGAGCTTGTAGTCTGTGATAGCTCTATCATATACTGGCATATATACATTATCAGCCAATAATGAATTGTCTTCTTTACTACTATACTCATAAAGAGCATTGTCAGAGTATATGAGATAAAAGTCATTGAGAGGATGAGTATAGTGTTTGATAACCATACCCAATAGTTTCTCCCCTTCAAAAGGGAATTCTACAATGTCATGCAAGTCTTCCATAAGCCAATAGTTTAAATTAGACAAATCTGCATAAGCAGTATATCTTTGATTGATTGTTAGGAAAACTTAATAACACCAACTATATTCTTCAAATTCTTTGATTGATTTCAGGTATGATGTGTTATATACATCCAAATCCTGATATCTCTCATAGAAGGCTTCTTCAATTTCAGGATTCTCATCCATCATTTGATGGATAAAGTCAGCTTGAAGACAAGCTACTTCATAATCTTTGCCACTACTTCTGCTATAGCCTATTCCATAAGCTATTATCAAGAATAATGCGGCAATACTCATTTTGACAAATATTTCTACTTTCATTGTTGTAAGTTGTTAAGGTGATGATGGTGGATTCTTTTTGGCAAAGATTGACAGAGTATTTAACCCTGCCAATCTCCTCCAATATTATCCATTGCTATCTCATATTCTATTTCTTGCTGTTCCTCAATGAGATAGTCTCTATAACTTCTCATATTTGAAACAAAGCCATCAATCTCATTGTATGAAGGCATTTCAAATATCTTATGCCCACTGATAATAACTGATGCACCAGAGACTTCATAATTCCAATCTTGTTTATTGTCAAAGGTCTTACGAAGTTGTTTGATTTCCTTAAGAAAAGATTTAAACAGAGTAATTTCTCTCTCATTAATCCAATCTCCATACTCAATTTCCCATGCAGTCACTGTATCCTTAATAGGATGTGGCTCATAGTGTACTTTTTCAATTGTAATAGTTTCTTTCATTGTTGTAAGATGTTTGATTGTTTGTATTCTTGAAAAATAGGGACAGCTGCAACCGAGATTTATTGACATTACTCTAAAGCCTACAAACTGTCCCAATGGCAACTCGGTTTCTTTCATTATACCGCAATTCCCTAAGATGCTGAGCTTATGTTGCCTTTATTCAGCACAGCAAATTATGTTTCCCACCAGCCATCATGAAAACCCATGCTATAGGCTGCTTCTATTTCATCAGTCCACTCTCCACCACAGAGAAATATAATTTTATCTCTCATTTCTTTAGTATATGTAGGTGAAGAAATTGTTGCTCCATCTAAATAGGATTCATCATACCCTAAATCATAAGCTAACTCTTTAGCTTTATTTATATTGGATAAAGCATCAAATTGTTTCTTAAATTCTTCAGTCATATTGTTGTAAGATTTAATGATTCAAAGTAATTTGACTGACTGAAACCTATTGATAACATTTTGTCAACATTAACTTAATGTGATAGGAAAACTGAGTCAGTTCTTTTAACTTTATTCAGTTTTTATTGTTTAATAGGTCGCTCACCTTCAAGAAGCCTTTGGTCGTCACCACATTCCCTATTAAATTAGTTCCCACAATGAATCCGATTTCACATCAAGTTATATCTGCAGTTTATAACTATGAAGTGCAGGCTATTTGCATAGTATTTCACAATAGTATGCTCAACTGCTGTTGTGGGATATTGTTCTAAATAAGAGCAATAAGTGCTATATTATATATACTATGGGTATGTATAGCATCATATTAAATCCATAGTCATTGTTAGTGACAGTGGATTAGGAAGCACCACAAGGCACTCCATAACCCACTGTTACTCAAGGAGTTACAGCTCTTCGTTAGAAGGAAACTGCACTGCTTGCAAGGTTGTCACCCTTGCTTTCGCCAACACAAGGAACCCACTCATTGGTGTTGGGGTTGAAGCTCTTGAAGAAGCACAGGCAATGCTTCATCTCTACCAGCTGTGCAGGAGTTTTGCCCTGCAGCTTCTTGCCTAAGTAGTAGCGACCTACTTCAGCATCAGCATTGTTGAAGAGGAAGAGGACGTGCTTCTTCTCATTCTCAACAGTGTTGAGTTTGCAAGCAGCAAGCCTGTTGGTCTCATCAGCAAATGTGCTGCTCTGAGTCAGGTAGGAGACTGCACCGTTGTCACTGGTAACCTTAGTTACGTTAGCTACACCCTGGAATTTTGAAAGATTTTCGCGTGTCATAAGCTCTATGTATTTTGGACACACAAAGGCAGTTATATCAAAGTCTCCGAGTGAGACACCTGCCTTTAGAGTCGGGGGGTTGAGACCCCTTCTCCATAGACAGGTAGGGGTATGGGTGTCCTATACCACGTTTGTATAATTAAAAATTAAAATTTTTCTTTCATCCCACCCATGTATAACTACAAAAAATTTTAAAAAATTTTTTATTTTGATTTTTTGTTGTACCTTTGCAGAAGATACGCTAACTTAAAAATATTAAATTATGGAAGGAAATAGAAATCAACTTAGAGATTCTGCAGGTTGTGGACTAACATCATTATTAGGATTACTAATATTTGGAGGCT
>Ga0310697_10003633_pt1 | contig 15527 bp, 14 predicted proteins | sample 172DNAGHGlowgp2_FD_203883 | JGI IMG/M metagenome (GOLD analysis project Ga0310697, IMG submission 203883) | Sheep rumen microbial communities from Palmerston North, Manawatu-Wanganui, New Zealand - 1728 DNA GHGlow gp2 (v2) (version 2) | ecosystem: Host-associated > Mammals > Digestive system >... | reverse complement strand
CACCGACGAGATTACCCGTCTCGTCAAGAGCGACACGACGCACAACAAAGTGGTCTATTTCTTCGACATCCTTTGCAAGCCCTGCCTCGAACACCTCCGCAACGAGCTGGCCGCGATGTACGCTAACCGTGACACCACCCAGTGGCGGTTCTATCTTGTGGCGGGTTTCAACTGGCTTCACCGCCTAATCCCCGATTCCGTAGGCAACCTGATGGACGACACCCTCGGCAACATCGTCCATTTTGCCAAACTTTACCGCGACCTGCTCCCCTCGTTGGGCTACGATATGAACGACGTTTACATGCACTATAACCCCACTTGGGAGCACACCGACACCGGGGTGTTCACCCCCTGGGCAAAAAGCATGTTCCACTCCGACCATCCCTTCCGCTGCCAGTACGAAGGCTCGCCCCAACTGTTCATCGCCGACCGACATGGCCGCATCGCTCTTGATTGCATTGTCCAGAAGAACAAGGACGGCGATACCACAGACCAGTATTATTCGCCCCGCTGCGAATACACGCTCGACACCCATTGTTTTCATAATCCAAATACCATTATAACAATAAAATAACCACATAATATTATGACAAAGCAATTCATTTTGCTGCTGTCACTGATGACAGTAGCAGGCGTAAGCTACGCCCAAGTCAACGACACCGTAAGGATTTCGCAGGACACCACCGCCACCATTTCCGACACCAATTTCTACCTCTCGCCTTCGGCCAAGGCACTTGAAGAGGTGAAGATTACCGCCGACCGTCCGCTTTATGCAGTCGACGGCGAGAAACACATCTACAACACTTCCGACGACCCCAGCGTGCAGACCGGCACCGCCAGCGACGCACTGCAGAACGCCCCAGGCGTGGAGGTGGATGCCGAAGGCAACATCACCCTGCGGGGCTCACAAAGCGTGGATGTGTGGATTAACGACCGCCCCTCCAACCTCAGCGGCGAGAGCCTGCGGCAGTACATCAAGACCCTCCCCGCCAACAGCATAGCCCGCATCGAGGTCATCACAAACCCCTCCGCCCGCTACGGCGGCAGCGGACCTGTAGTCAATATCGTCACCTCCAAGAAGATTCTGCGCAACGAGTTCATCAGCATCGGAGCCACTGGCAACCATCGCCCGCAAGTGTCGCCGTGGCTCTCGTATGTCTATAGCAACAAGAAATTCTCCATCAACCTCTATGCCGAATACGACTACAGCCACACGTGGAGTGACCAGTCGGGCCGTTCCGCCCTGCTCACTCCGCAAGGCGACACCTCCACCATCAAGTCCTACACAGCCCATAGCGACAACTGGAGGCACGGCAGCTATTTCTACCTGAGCGGCAACTACGATTTCGACACCATGCGCTCCCTCAGTTTCTGGGGCGGAGCTTACCCGTCGTGGTACCGTGGCGAGTCGACCGCCGACATTCAATGGCACGAACTCATCTACAACCCGGGCGACTACAGCTATCGCTCCACCGGCACATCATCCATACCCCAAGTGGGCTATTATGGCGGGCTGCACTACTCCCATCGTCTCGACGACAAGGGGCAGATGCTGTGGATACGCACCGCTGCCAATGGGTTCAACTACACCTCCGACGGTACCGAGCAACGCCAATACCTCAGCCAGCCAGCCCTTGACTACACCGTGCGCCATTTAGGTATTAACAGGGGCGGCGTGGGTCTCTCTGCCGAGGTGGGCTACTCGCTGCCATTTGCCGAGCATTGGGAGCTGGAGGCGGGCCTAACCGGCGACTACCACACCCCGAGCGTCCGTACCTACACGCGCGACACCCTGCCCGGCGACCGTCGCGACACGCTGCAGAGCTACATCAAATCATACAGCCATGAGGAGTTTGGCGGCTACTTTACTCTTAAGCGCAATTTTGGCAACTTCGCTGCCAAAGTGGGCTTAAGATTGGAACAAAGCATCGGCACTGCCACCTACACGGGCTATACCACCGAGGTGTCGCACGAGAACTACCTCGTCCCCACACCCTCCGTCCACCTTTCCTACAGTACCCCCTCGATGCACAACTTTTCGCTCAGCTACACCCTCCGCACCACCACGCCTTCGGCTCCCAACCTCACGCGATTCATCATTTTCAACAACGAGAGCTACGAAATCGGTAACCCCGACCTGCTTCCCAGCCACACCCACAACCTCGAAGGGGGTTGGAACAAGTTCTTCGAGGGCTTCGGCTCGGTCGGGATAGACCTCTACTACAAGGCAAACACCGACGAGCCGGGCGCCCTTGTCGATGTGGCGTACCACCCCGTTTACGGCCGCGAGGTCTCCTTCAGCCAGCCCTACAACATCGGCAGCAGCCACAACGCAGGTGCCGACCTCAATCTCACCTATCGTCCCACGGCCATGTTCAACCTGCGTCTCTCAGCACGCGCCGTACACATGGGCTACCACAGCCAGTTCCGCCCGGGCGAGTGGGTGGACGACAACCTTTGGGCAGGCAACCTGCGGCTCAACGTATGGGGCAAGCTGTGGAACGTGCTGCAGGTGTTCGGCAACGTCAACTACACCACTCGGCAAATCGCCTTCCTCAGCAGCTACGACCCCTTCTTCACCACCGACCTTGGAGTGAGTGCCGACCTGCTCGACCGTCACCTGTCACTCTACCTCAACGTCAAGGATGTTTTCAACACCTACTCGAGTTCCTCGGCCAACACCAACCCCTACATCTCCAGCAGCAATACCACCCGCTATAGCTCGCGCTACATCACCTTCGGCGTCACCGTGCGCCTCGGCAAGATGGAACTGGAAAGCCGGGCGCGCTCACACCAAGACTGACCCGCCCTTGCTCCGCTCGTTAACCACGATGTCTACTACAATATTTCGGGAGTTATACGATGATGTGTAGAAGAACTGTCGACTAACTGTCGAAGAACTGTGGGAGAAGGGGCGGCCGAGGATTGGGCAAACGGCGGTCCGTCTCCCTCCGGCCGGGGGCGGCGGGGGCAGGGGGAGGGGTTAGAGTATGAGTTCGGCGCAGGAGGCCTCGGTCTCGAACAGTTTGAGCGAGTGGAGCCGTATGCCCTGGGGCAGGTGGCCGTCGAGGAGGGAGGCAAAGTGCAGCAGGAGGTTTTCGGTGGTGGGTTGGAAGTCGACCAGCCGCAGGCGGGCCTCGTAGCCGCCCAGCTGGAGCGGGGGGGCGCCGGGCGATGGCTGGGGAAGGACCAGCGCGTGGTCGAAGGGTTCCACGATGCGTTCCTCCACCACTCGTTTTATGTCGCCGAAGTCCATCACCATGCCGTCGGTGGGGGCTCCCTGGCGGTTGAGCGGCGCGCCTTCGACGGTGACGTACAGTTTGTAGGAATGGCCGTGGATGTTGCGGCATTTCCCTTCGTAGGCGGGCAGCGCATGGGCCATCTCGAAGGTGAACCGTTTGGTTAGGCGTAGTTGCATGGGTGTATGATTGATGGTTTTGGGTGTTGTGGGCATGGAATGCGGAAACCGCCGGGGCTTTTGGTTGGTGGGCGCGGCGGCGGTTTCCACATCTGTGGTGTTGTCTATTTGGGCGGTTGGCACAAGCGTGCCATCCCTTTTGCGGGTTTTATTTGCCTATGCCGACGGGGTGGGCGAGGAGTGCGCGGCCGTTATTGAGGTTGAGGATGTGTTTGAGTTTGTCGTGGTTGATGCCGCCGCAGGCCACGGTGGCCAGCTTGGCCGAGGCGCAGAAGAGGTAGATGTTCTGGCTGATGTAGCCGCAGTCGACGGCTGCGTAGAAGTCGCGTACATCCTGGTCCTTGAACCGTTTCATGCGGTCGTAGTTGGCTACCATTACGAGCGATATGGGGGCTTCTTTGAAGTATGACTGTTCGCTGATGGCTTCGCGCTGGTCGCCTTTGGATACCATTTCGAGGCTGTTCTTTTCGGCGTTGTAGAGGAATATGCCTTCGTGGTTGAAGAGGTAGATGTCGAATTCCTGTGCGTTGATGGCCGAGGGCACGACGCGTTTGCCCTCTTCGGGGCGGTTGATGCCGTAGGCGCTCCACAGCAGGCTCGAGACGAGTTCGATGGGCAGTTCTTCGGGTAGTATGTCGCGTTTGGTGGCACGCAGGCGCATCGCCTCGATCAGGGGCAGGTCGAGTCCCATCTCGGGCATGGGTAGTTCGCGGACGTCGAGGATTTTTGCTGTTCCGCTCTTTTGTGTGCCGTCGTTATTGACGGGTGCCGTGGTGGTGACTTGTTTGTTTTTGACGGTGGCCTTTTTCTGTGCATAGGCACCTGAGGCCACAATCGTCATGGCAAAGGCCAAGAGCAAGATTTTTTTCATAATTACTGATTTTTTAATGAATTGTTGATATTTGATTTGCTGATTTTTTTGTGTGCCATGTCGGCGGTGATGGTGAGGGTGCTTCCGGGTTCCATGCCGGGCAGGTCGTACATGTAGTCGGTCATGATGCTTTCCATGATGGAGCGCAGGCCGCGTGCGCCGAGGCGGTATTCGACAGCGGTGTCGACTACGGCGTCGAGGGCTTGGGGTTCGAAGACGAGCTTGATGCCGTCCATTTTGAAGAGGGCCTGGTATTGTTTTACGAGTGCGTTTTTGGGTTCGGTGAGGATGCGGCGCAGGGCGTCGGGGTCGAGGGGGTTGAGGTAGGTGAGCATGGGGAAGCGGCCTACGAGTTCGGGGATGAGGCCGAAGTGTTTGAGGTCCATGGGGAGGATGTATTTGAGCATGTTGTGGCGGTCGATTTCCTCGCGGGTCTTGGCGCCGTTGAAGCCTATGACGTTTGACTTGAGGCGTGAGGCGATGGCGCGTTCTATGCCGTCGAATGCGCCGCCGGCGATGAAGAGTATGTTGCGGGTGTCGACTTGTATCATGGGTTGTTCGGGGTGTTTGCGTCCGCCTTGTGGGGGGACGTTGACCACGGCTCCCTCGAGGAGTTTGAGCATGGCTTGCTGCACTCCTTCGCCCGATACGTCGCGGCTGATGGAGGGGTTGTCGCCTTTGCGGGCTATTTTGTCGATTTCGTCAATGAAGACGATGCCGCGTTCGGCGGCGGGCACGTTGTAGTCGGCGGCCTGCAGCAGGCGGACGAGTACGTTTTCGACGTCGTCGCCCACGTAGCCGGCTTCGGTGAGGGTGGTGGCGTCGGCGATGCAGAAGGGTACGTCGAGTATGCGCGCTATGGTGCGTGCCATGAGGGTTTTGCCGGTGCCGGTCTCGCCTACGATGATAATGTTGGTTTTTTCGATTTCGACGTCGTCGGCTTCGTGGTAGTCGGTGTGTTTGATGCGCTTGTAGTGGTTGTATACTGCCACTGAGAGGGCGCGCTTGGCGTCTTCCTGCCCTATGACGTATTGGTCGAGGTGGGCTTTGATTTCGGCGGGTGTGGGTATGCGGGTTATGGTGGGGACGGTGGTTTTCTTTTGTTCGGCGAGGAGTTGCTGCACCATTTCGTCGGCTTTTTGGGCGCAGGAGTCGCATATGTAGCCATTGAGTCCGGTGATGAGCAGGTTGACTTTTGATTCGGGTTTTCCGCAGAAGGAGCAGCGTTTTTCGTTGGCGGGGTTCTTAGGCATGGGGTGGTGTTGTGTTGGTTTGTTGTTGTGTTGTCGGTTTGTTGTTGTGTTGTTTTGATGTTTGGATGATGTGGGGTGGGGTGTAGGTTAGATGAGTGCGTTGCGGTCGGCGTCCTGGCGGATGAAGATGAAGAGCAGGAGGGTGAAGGCGATGAGTGAGGAGCCTCCGTAGCTGAAGAAGGGGAGGGGTATGCCTATGACGGGCACGAGACCCAGGACCATGCCGATGTTGATGAAGAAGTGGAAGAAGAGGATGCCTGCCACGCTGTAGCCATAGAAACGCGCAAAGGTGGAGCGTTGCCGCTCGGCCATCTCCACAAGGTATACGAGCAGCCACACGTAGGCCGCCAGCAGCGCTACGCTGCCCAGGAAGCCCCATTCTTCGCCCACGGTGCAGAAGATGAAGTCGGTTTCCTGTTCGGGTACGAAGTCGGCTTTGGTGATGGTGCCGCCCAGGAATCCTTTGCCAAAGAATCCGCCTGAGCCTATGGCGATCTTGGCTTGCTCGACGTTGTAGCCTATGCCTTGGGGGTCTTCCACTTTGCCCAGCAGGACGTAGATGCGGTTGCGCTGGTGGGTTTCGAGTATGTGATCGAAGGTGAAGTCGACCGAGAGGGTGAAGAGGCAGCAGACTACGAAGAAGGCGGCGGTGTGCCAGTAGTTGCGGGGGGTGCGCTTGGAGAGCCACACGAAGAGGTAGAAGAGGCACACGGCCAAGAGGATGCCCATGAGGAGGTATTTGTTGATGAGCAGGGCGGAGACGAAGAGTACGATGGCCAGGACGCCGACAAGGAGGATGTAGTGGGAGAGGCCTTCGCGGAAGAAGGGGAGCAGGAAGGCCAGGAAGACGAGGGCCGAGCCCGTGTCGTGCTGCAGGAGTATGAGGGCGGCGGGTATGAGGACGATGAGTGCAAGGGTGATGCGTGTGCGGGGAAGGGTGAGGTCGATGTCGATGGCGCTGATGGTTTTGGCCAGGGCCAGGGCGGTGGCGAATTTGGCGAATTCGGACGGTTGGAGTTTGAAGGCGCCGAAGTCTATCCACGACTGGCCGCCGTGGGTTACGGTGCCGATGAAGAGTGTGGCGATTAGCAGGATGAGCACGAGGCCATAGATGATGTAGGCGCCGTTGGAGAACACCCGGGGATGGATGAGGAGGACGCATACGGCTATCAGGAAGGCGATGCCCATCCAGAGGAGCTGTTTGCCGTGCTGGCGGGAGAAATCGAAGACCGAGGCGTGCATCTCGTCGTAGCAGGCGGCGTAGATGTTGAGCCAGCCAAACAGGACGATGCCCAGGTAGAGCAGTATGGGTACCCAGTCGTATCGTTTCTTTTCGGTGGCGGGCAGGTGGTTTGTGGTCATTATCTTCTCTTGGGTTTCTTAATCCTGCGGGTGAGCGGCAGCTTTTGGCAGGGGTTGATTTCGGTATAGTATTTTTCGATATCCTTGCGTTTTACTTCGCCACGGATGTATTTCTCGATGATGAGGCTGGCGATGGGGGCGGCCCAGGTGCCGCCGCCGCCCTGTGCGTTTTCGACGTAGACGGCTACGGCGATTTTGGGGTTGTCCTTGGGGGCAAAGGCGATGAATACGGAGTGGTCGTTGCCGTAGTTTTCGGCGGTGCCGGTTTTGCCGCATACGTCGATGCCGGGGATGTCGGCTTTGTGGGCGGTGCCACCGGCGCCATGCACGACGTCGTACATGCCGCGGGCGGCAATCTCGAAGTATTCGCGGCTGATGCCGGTTTCGTGTTTGGTGTAGTATTCTACGTTGCGGGTGGAGTCGGGGCCGTAGTAGCGTACGAGGTGGGGTGTGTAGTAGTAGCCCCGGTTGGCCACGATGCAGGCCAGGTTGGCCATTTGCAGCGGTACCACTTCCACTTCGCCCTGGCCTATGCTGTTGGAGTAGATGGTGGTGAAGGCCCAGCGCTCTTTGCCGTACCATTTGTTGTAGAAGGCGGTGTCGGGTATGTTGCCTTTTTTGATGTTGGGCAGGTCGGTGGGCAGTTTAATCCCGAAGCCGAAGCGGTTCATGTAGTCGTGCCACACGGTGAGGCCGTACTGGCTGTCTTTGTAAATGTTTTTGTATTTGCCTTGCTGTATTACGCGGCGGTAGGTGTAGTAGAAGTAGGGGTTGCACGACATTTTGATGGCGTCCTGCACGCTGCGGGCGCTGGGGTGGTTGTGGCAGCCGATGACTTTGTCGCACACAAAGCCGGTGGAGGGGGTGATGACTCCGAGGTGAAGGGCTATCATGGCTTGTGCCACTTTGAAGATGGATCCCGGAGGGTATTGCGCCTGGAGGGCACGGTTGAAGAGGGGTTTTGAGATGTCGTCGTTCAGTTTCTTGAAGTTGGCGCCACGTATTCGTCCCACGAGCAGGTTGGGGTCGTAGCAGGGGGCGGAGAGGAGGGTGAGCACTTCGCCGGTAGAGGGCTCGATGGCGACGATGCAGCCGCGTTTGTTGGCCATGACTTTCTCGGCGTATTCCTGCAGGTCGGCGTCGATGGTGGTGTAGAGGTTCATGCCTTCTGTGGGCATGGTGTCCTGCATGCCGTGCATGTAGGAGCCTATCTCGCGGTTGTGGACGTCCACCTGCATCACTTTTTTGCCTTTCACGCCGCGCAGCTCTTCTTCGTAGGAGGCTTCGAGGCCGCTTTTGCCTATGTAGTCGCCCCGTTTGTAGTAGGGGTTTTCTTCGAGGTCGCGTTCGTTCACTTCGCCCACATAGCCCAGCACGTGGGCGGCGATGGGCTTGTCGTAGATGCGCAGGGTACGTTTGGAGATGTAGAAGCCTTTGAACTTGTAGAGCACGTTTTCCCAGCGGCCAAAGTCTTCTTTGGAGATTTGTTTCATGAAGATGGAGCCGGAGTAGGGGGAGTAGTTGTAGGCTTTTTGCATGCGGGTGTCGAAGTCTTCGCGGGTGATGCCCACGGAGCGGCAGAAGTAGTCGGTGTCGAGGTCTTTGACCATGCGGGGGATGACTATGAGGTCGTACACTGCCTCGTTGTAGACCAGTAGCTGGCCGTTGCGGTCGTACATGAGACCGCGGGCGGGGTATTGGGTGATGATGCGCAGCGACTGGTTCTTGGCTTTTTCCTTGTATTCTTTGTCAAACAGCTGTAACATGGAGAGCCGGACCACAAAGAGCGACCCTACCACGATGAAGATAATCTTCACAATACCACTGCGATGGGCATACTGTTTTGACATTTTCTACATTCGTTTTAACTTGCAAAAATACGCTTTTTTTTTGAATGCGCAGATGTTTGGATATGTTAATGTGCCTGTAACTGTTGTGGGCAGTTGCAGGCACATTGTCACTTTGGGTGGTGGCCGCCTATTTGTAGCGGATGGCGGTGCCGTAGGCCAGCACTTCGGCGGCCTGGGCCATGATGCTGGAGGTGGTGTATCGCACCCCGATGATGGCGTCGGCACCCATTTTTACGGCTTGGTCAACCATGCGTTGGGTGGCTTGGTTGCGGGCTTTCTCCATCATGGAGGTGTAGGATTTGAGTTCGCCGCCCACGATGCCTTTCAGCCCCTGGCCGAAGTCGCTGATAAAGTTTTTGGCTTGGATGGTGCTGCCGGACACGACGCCCAGCTCCTCGTAATTGCACCCTTGAAGGGTTTCGACTGAGATGATTTTCATGGTATTGTTATGTTTGTTGTTTGTGAATAAGATAGGTCTGTCGGATTTCGGGCGGGAATTTCTCGATGGCGTAGCGCAGCATGGTGCGGGGCATAGTGGGGCAGCGGCTGTCAAGATATTGGCGAAGGCGCTGGGGATCGCGCTTGCCAGCTTCGCGCAGCAGCCAGCCCACGGCCTTGTGGATGAGGTCGTGGGGGTGGTGGAGCAGGATTTCGGCGATGGCATAGGTGTCGTCTAACCGCCCGTGGCGGAGGAACATCATAGTGCTCACTATGCCGATGCGTTGCTCCCAGATGGTGCGTCCCTCACGGGCCAGGGTGTAGAGCGGAGTGGCGTCGTGGGTGAGAAACCAGGTGCCGAGGATTTCGTAGCAGGAGAGGTCGACGAGGTCCCAGTTGTTCACCGCCGGGAGGTGTGCGAGGTAGAAGTCGACACACTGCTGTTGCTCGGTGGGGTCTTTCTTGGCATGGTGGAAGCGCTGCACGAGGGCCAGCAGACCTGCCAGCCGCACTTCGTGGTAGGGCGAAGCGAGGCACTCTTCCAGCTGGGCGAAGTCGGTGTCGCGCCAATGCTCTTTCACCACGGTCCGCACCATGGGTACTTTTATGCCCAGAAAGCGGTCGCCCTCGCCATACTGCCCCGGTCCGGTCTTGAAAAACCGCGACAGGTTGGCCGCCTGTGCCTCGTCGGCCAGTACTGTGATGGCATCCATCAACTTATTCATACAGTATTATATTGCTCTTTTTCTACGATGTGTCGCACTTGCAATTGGAATTTAGATATACGGATACGCCCCGTAAGGGCAAAACCTTTTCATATCTCTCCTTCTATAGGATGTAGCATCCCTGCAATATCGTCAAGGGTGTACTCGATGCCTGCCGTGTGCAGGGCATCATAATGGTTCATGATATACTGACTGGCTCCAGACTGTTCAAACATCTGGTAGGTATCCTTGCCATTTGTACCATGCTGCGTTTTGTATTCTTCAATACAATAGATTAGATATTCCAGTTCTATGCTCATGCCTCTTCGGGGTAGGGGATATGTCCGGTTGTTTTCTCGCTATGCCACAGCTCGGCCAATGCCAGCGGGCTGAGATGCCACAATTTGCTGCTCTCACGTTCCAAATCGGCATACAGCTGTGAGGTGTACAGTTCCTTCATGGCATGGCTCGCCTCCATGCCATACTCTTTTACCATACGGTCTATCACCTGCGGCACAATCATCTGCATTGTGGCTGTAAACTGCCTTTGTTCCTGTTGGGTCATATTGTGTAGTCGGTAATAAAGTTAATATATGACAAGGCTTTCGCTGACTTAAGGGTCAGTTGGTTGTACAATTTCTTCACCTTTAGGCGTGCCAGTGTCTCCTCTCTGCTTAATACTCCAGCTTGATAGGCAGCAAAAGTACGGAACACATCATCGTTGGCAACAGGCCCGAAGGCAAAGTCATGCGCTGGGGTTGCCTTCCCATTGCGGTTGTCGCTCACATACTCGAGCCACGTCTCGTCAGGGGCATCAAACCAGACATACTGTAAGTCAGCTTTCATCTGTTCCATATCTACCTCATACACATTCACCACACCTTCGGCCGAATGAAGGCGGTCCTTCTCTTTATTGGCAAATCCGCCTGCCTGAACTTCGTTCAAGGTGGTATAGAACCCCCTGCCGAAATCCAAGGCACGATTAGGCTCCATTATCTTTGGTGTCTCAATCCTCCTGTCGCTTCCGTGGTAGACAATCATGCATTAATAACGTACCACAAGCCGAAATATTGTGCATCTCTTATCATAAGGTTTGCTTAGTCGTTCCCATGAATAGGTAAGTTGAAAGTAGGCTGCCGCTTTCATTTGTCTAATCCCTAATCACAATTCACATCAGTACAGCAGTCCGGCAAGCCACAGCGGCAGTTTGTTGCCCACAGGCCATTCTATGTCGTCTGCTAAGATGTATGAGTCGGGTATGTCGGCCACTTGGTCAAAGTTCTTAGTTGCCCCACCTACTTCAAATATATATTTCCCGTCAATCTTGAAGTCTCCGTTTTTCTTGCCGTACTCTATCCGGTGTTGATAACCCAGTTGGTTGACGACAAAGGTCTCTCTTGCAGTCCCAATATTCGCCTTTTCCAGACACAGGGCATACAGCATATTGGGATTTTCCAAATACATCTTATCGGGTTTCTGTACTTTCTTTAGCGACTGGGTGTCCGAGTAGAGCAGATTGATAACCTTCGACATAGACAAATACCTAAGATACGTTATCACCGTATTACGCGACGACTGTAGCATCAGTGCAATCTTGCTGATGTCAACCTCGTAGGGTACAAGCCCTGCCACCACATTAAGCAACATCTGTAGCTTACGGACGTTTACCGTCTCTACTTTGCATACCATCGGCAGTTCTGTGCCAATCACATAGTCTATCACATTCCCCACACGTTCATAGTATCTTTTCTCGCCCTCCAAATAGTAAGGGAAATACCCCACCTGAAGGTATTCGTGAAACAACGGCACAGGACGGCACCGCGTGTTTATCTCGTGGCATACCTCGTCGGTATGGAAAAGTATCTCGTCGAAGGATGCCACAGGGAGGTCGATTCCTTTATAAAACTGTAGGAACTCGCGGAAGGACAACCCTTGCATGTTATACCAGATGCAGCGACGCGAAAGGTCGGCCTCGGAATTGAGAAACTGTAGCAGTGACGAGCCGCTAATGGTTACCTTCAGTTCGGGGTAGGTATCGTAAATCAGCTTTATTTCGCGGCTCCAGTTCTGGTAGCGGTGAATCTCGTCTAAGAATAGGTGTCTCCCCCCGTTTGTCACGAATCGTTCTGCTAAGTCTACCAGTGTGTTCTGGGCAAAGTACAGACTTTCGGCTGTGGCATATAGCACTTCGGAGAGGCAATTGGCATAGTGCTGTTTTATATACTGGAGTATCAGCGTAGTCTTGCCCACACCGCGTGGCCCTATGATGGCTGACAGCCTTTCGTCCCAAGCCACTTCGTTAATGCACTCTCTAACCAAATCTAACGAAATAGTCGTCAGCCGACGATTAAATTGTGATACCAATACGTCCATAATCAATTAGTTTAGAGCATTAACGTCGAAAGACGATATTTATTGCTCTCCCGGGAGAGCAAATTTCGCATTTTTTGCTCTCTCGGGAGAGCAATCTTTGCAAGCTGCTGGGAATATAGTGCTTGTAGCGTGTCTTCGACACGCAGGGCGGGTCGACAGGAAACCCCACACTGAGCTCCCTATGGACGCTTAGTGTGGGGTTAATTGGATGCCGTGCCTTTGGCACGGACAGGCTGCAAGAAGGAGACAGGCAATCGTCGTCTTACTTGGAAGTAGGTCTCACCCAAGTGAAGGTAACTCCGCTTGTGGGCAGGTCTGTGCCATTCTCCAATTCCGACTGCACTGCCAACGGGCAGGTGATGGTGCAGGCATGCGAGTTAGTGGCTAAATTATTACACATATTATATTTTTCGGTCACCCTGCTCATATCGAAGTTGGAGAGGTCAAGGCTTGTCAAGCCGCTGCAACCCCCAAACATATAAATCATATCCCGCACATTCGAAGTGTTGAAGTTGGAGAGGTCAAGGCTTGTTAGGCTGCTGCAGTTATAGAACATGTTGTTTATACTCGTCACATTTTCGGTGTTGAAGTTGGATATGTTAAGGCTTGTCAGGCTACTACAGTGACAAAACATCTCGCTCATATTCGTCACATTTTCGGTATTGAAGTTGGATAGGTTAATGCTTGACAATCTGTTACAATCATAAAACATCATACTCATATTCGTCACATTCTCGGTATTAAAGTTGGAGAGATTAAGGCTTGTCAATCCGCTACAACCACCAATCATTTGGCGCATATCCGTCACATTTTCTGTGTTGAAGCTGGATAGGTCAAGTATCGTCAGGTTGCTACTAAACCAAAACATCCCAGACATATTCGTCACATTCTCGGTATTAAAGTTGGAGAGGTCAAGGCTCGTCAGGCTGATACCAGCAAGCATACCGCTCATATCCGTCACATTGGCGGTGTTGAAGTTGGAGAGGTCGAGGCTCGTTAGGCCACTACAACTGCTAAACATAGAACTCATATTTGTCACATTCTCGGTGTTGAAAGAAGAAACATCTATGTTGGTCAATCCATCACATGCAGAAAACATAGCGCTCATATTTGTCACATTGGCGGTGTTGAAGTTTGCGAGGTCGAGGCTTTTCAGGTTTCTACAATAAAAAAACATGGCTAACATATCCGTCACATTCTCGGTGTTGAAGTTGGAGAGGTCAAGGCTTGTCAGACTGCTACAGTCCGAAAACATTCTGCCCATATCCGTCACATTGGCGGTGTTAAAGCCTTCTCCAAAGTCAATAGTATTAAGATTAGTTTTGTAAGCGAACATGTACCAACAATCAGGATTGGCATTCATCATGCTGGCATTAGTGGATACTCTCCAGATAGCTCCGTCTAAATTACCATAGATGGGGACAGGAGAACTTGTGGTGGAAAGCAGTGTGCCTGAGGTGACTGAGCTATTGTATTCAAACACTACCGCTGTAGCGTTGTCTGGGATGGCTTGCTTAAAAGTCCAGCCGTCCACCAACTCTGAGGCGAGGATTTGGGTGAGCTGGTCTACGTTGAGGGTGACGGTGGTGTAGGTGTTGTGGCGCAGGGCTATGTTGCTCTTGGTCAGCTCGAAGTAGTAGCCATCAGTGGTGTAGAGGGTGAGTGTGACGTTGTCCGTGGGGAAGGAGGGGACGTAGATGTCGAAGGCGGACTGCGCTCCCGCAGCCAACGTCACGTTGGTGGCTCCCGACAGGCGGAGGAATACCGCGTGGGAGGCATCAGAGGTGAGCGTGATGCCGTCGTCCGAAGTGCCGTTGACCGTGGCGGTGCCCGAGCCACTCAGCATGGCGTTGGCGGTCTCCATCTTGAGGCTGCGGAGCGTCATATCGCTGCCCGTGTTGTTGTTGACCACCACATGCACGATGGAGCAGAGGTTATAGAACTGCAACGTGCCGCCACCAGTGTAGGCACCCATAGGGGCATCCACCCGCTGGTGGCCGTCCACCACCTGGTACTTCTGCGTGGCGGGTAGGGTGACAGGGATAGTAGCACCCGTCTCAATGTTGCTACCCGGCGCCACCAACGAGGCAGGGAAGATGGCGCGATAGGCATCGGCCCCCACCACGTCCACAATCTGTGCCGAGGAGCCGGAAATGGCCGACACCGGATAGACAGCGCTGTTGACATATACCTCGTCCCCCTCGTTCCAGCAGGGGTAACGGTTGTTGATATAAGTCTTTGCGGGCTGGCTGATGACAGCCCCTAAGGTGACCAACTCCTGCTCTTTCTGGCAGCCCGTGGCCAAAAGCAGCGAGGCCGCAGCCACCGCAAGGAGATATTGTTTCTTCATAATAAGTAAAGGTTTTGTTTGTTGTTGGTTTTGTTTGTTGACGTTGTTGTCATACCCCTAACCCCTCTCAAGAGGGGAAGATCAACCCGCCACCGCGATATCCCCTTTCCCAAAGGGGCACGGCGCAGCCGGGGAGTATGAATCCCCGAGGTATGAAATAGCGTTGAGAGCATCAAGTATACTGGGGTGCGCCATTATTAGGTGAAGGCGTGTCCCAGCTGTCGGACTCGTACCGAGTGGTGTTCGTGGGTGTCCCGGAGCCAGAGGTTTGCATGCCAGCCTCAACCTTTACGGCGAGGGTCTCCACGACGGGAGCAGTGTAAACGGTTTTCTTCATAAGTGTTTGATGTTTTTGTTCGCCCCAAGTCCCCAACAGGCGATATTACAACAAAATAAGAAAGGCATGAGACTTATGTACTCATATCGTTATCTTTGAGGTATCGCCAAACACCTTTGAGGGAACGGGGTCGATGAACATATTCTCACGCCTGAAGATATGCCGGGGCGAGAGCCATAGCATACACGACAAGCGAAAGCAAAAATGCTCAATCCTCCCTCGTTGATTTGGCGAACTTTCAAAGATAGGATACTCGCAATGCTTTTCTTGCATAATGCTTACTTTACGCTCGTAAGCGACTGCAAAGATACAAAGAATTATTCGATTTTGAGATAATAAATTGTGGATTCAGGATTAATTGTAAGATTATCAGTGGATAAAAATGGATACTGGCCATGGACATATTGATGGGACAACGAGCAATGCTTTTCTAAATAGCAAAAAAGAGGGTGTCCCATAAGTTTTGGGGCACTCTCTTTTTTTTGCAAAAAGTTGCAGTTTTATTTTGCCATGTTGGATATTTTTCGTATCTTTGCATTTGTAAATCAATATGATAATCCATGGCAAAGAT
>Ga0310697_10003632_pt1 | contig 15528 bp, 18 predicted proteins | sample 172DNAGHGlowgp2_FD_203883 | JGI IMG/M metagenome (GOLD analysis project Ga0310697, IMG submission 203883) | Sheep rumen microbial communities from Palmerston North, Manawatu-Wanganui, New Zealand - 1728 DNA GHGlow gp2 (v2) (version 2) | ecosystem: Host-associated > Mammals > Digestive system >... | reverse complement strand
CCTTCTGGCTGTTCACAAAGTACTGTGGTTCTTTCGAATCAATATTATGGTTCTTCGCGTAATACCATGGCCCTTTTAGATGCAGATGATAATCCTGTATTTGTATACACACTGCCTTCCAGCTCCGGTTCAGTTATGATTTTATCTTCGCCTCAAATAAAGCAGGGGACTTCTTATACTGTAAGAACAGGACTTGCTGTAAGCGGTGGAACTGTATATAAGGGACTTTATACAAGTCTTCCGGAAATAGAGGATATGGGTAGCGAAACAGATGAATTTTCTATTTCTTCAGCAAGCTATATCTATACCAATTCTTCTGGTCAAAACTTTGGTCCAAACGAAGGAAATCGTCCAGAATTTCCAGGAAGAATGTAATAAAGAATAATCAGCAGGGGGAGCCTGAATCCCCCTCTAAAAGCTTCAATCTTATTTAAACATTGTAAAATTCCCAAATTTCCACTATAATATACTCCAAATGAAAACACCAATTTTAGCACCATCGTTATTGTCTGCAGATTTTTCGAATCTGGAAAAGGCAATAAAACAAATAGAAGAAAATAAAGGTTCGGCTGTTCATATTGATGTTATGGACGGCCAGTTTGTCCCTGAAATAACATATGGACAGCCGGTTGTTCGTTCAATCAGAAAACTTACAAAGCTTCCTTTTGATGTTCATCTTATGACAGAAAATCCCGAACGCCAGATTGAGCTTTTTGCCGATGCCGGCGCAGACTGGATTACTTTTCATCTGGAAGCAAGTCCTCATGCACACAGACTTATTCAGCTTATTCATGAAAAAGGAAAAAAGGCCGGGGTTGCAATTTGTCCTGCAACTCCTATAGATGCATTGTCGGAAATTCTCGAATGTGCCGATATTATATTAGTGATGACTGTTAATCCCGGCTGGGGTGGACAGAAGCTCATTCCTTCCTGTGTAGCCAAAATTGCGGCTCTTAAAAAGGTTAGGGGAGAGAAAAAATACAATTATCTTATTTCCTGCGACGGCGGTATCAACAGCGAAACTCTTGCTGATGTCCTTAATGCTGGAGTTGATATTGTAGTTTCGGGCTCAAGCTTTTTTACAGGAAAGCTGGACTGGAAATACTGAGAGGTGTTGTTTTGAAAAAACTACTTGGAATTATATTTGCAGCAGCGCTTTTTTGCGGGGCATCGGGCTTTCTTTTTGCCAGCGATGCTTCTTCTGCTGCATATCTCGAGGCTTGTAAGGCTTTTTCCCGCGGAGAATGGGAATCGGCAGAACTCCTTTTGCGAAAGGCAGTAGCTTATCCTCAGAATAATAATGCAGATACAAATTATATGCTTATCACTGCCGAAATTTATGCAGACGATTCAATCAGGGCATTAAAAGATACAGAAGCCTTCCTGCATAATTATCCGGGTTCAATTTATACTCCACGCATTCAGTATATGCGGGGAAAGCTTTTGTATAATACCGGCGACTACGAAAAAGCAATTATCATTTTAAGCGATTTTTGTCATCAGTATGAATCAAGCGAACTTTATCCTTCTGCCTTGTTCTATATTGCAGAGTCCCTTTATGCCGGCTACAAATATGATGAAGCAGAAACTCTTTACGAAAGAATTATCACACAGTATCCGCAAAGTGATAAGGTTTCTGCCTCTCAGTTCAGAATGGAGAGCATTGCCCAGCGTTCACGTGAAGAAAAACTTCTTTATCTTTTAAAACAGACTGGCGAAGAATATCTTGCTGCAAAAGAAGATTACGAAAAACAGCTCAGACTTTATAATTCTGAGGCAATCAATACAACAAGAGAGCGTCTGGTAGATTCTCAGCGAAAAAATCAGGAACTTGAAGAGCAGATCCGCGACCTCGAAAATCAGATTGCAGAGCTCAAAGCAGAACAGGAAGCACGTTCGGATGAAGAACAGGCAGTTATTGTTGCTGCAAAAAAAGAGGATGTGTTTACAGAAACAAGTTCTACTGAAGAAGATTTGAAACTTTTGAAACAAAAAGCCCGTCTTGTTCAATGGATGATTGATGGAGGTAACCAGAATGATGCGAAATAAATTATTTACAGGCCTTGTTGCCGCTGCAGTATTATTCCTCTTTGCTGCTTGTGCCTCTAATGATGACGGTGTAAAAGAGGTTGTTTTTGATGCTGCAGACACCGATCTTGCTGAAACTGTTGAAACCGAAGAAGAACAGGAAGTTACCGAAGTAAATGCTGTTGTCGTAGAAACAGAAGAGCAGTCTTCTTTCCTTGTTGAAGCAACTGCTCCTGCCGGAAGAGAAGGTAAAAAGAATTATACAGGCTGGGTTGCTACATCAATTCGTCCTGTTTCAAATATTGTTGGAAATATAAAGCTTACAGCCCGTCCAAAGCAGGGAACTTTCTCAATTTCTGTTCTCAATTCAGAAGAAAAAGCAATACCAGTTCTTTCTACTGCAAATGAATATACAACTACATCCTTTTATCTCAAGGCCGGTAAAAAAATTGTTAAGCTTTGTGATGATTCCGGAGTAGTTTCTGCTGCTAAAAAGACTGCTAAAGGCTTAAAGCTGCGATACACAATAGAAAAAGTTGCTGTTGTAATAATTGATTTTGAATGTATTTCTACAAAAGAAGGATATGCCGAAGATACAATCAAAATTACTTCAACAATTGTGAGTCAGTCAAAGAAAAAGAATGAGTTTGCCCTCAAGCTTCTCATGGATACTGTACTTGGCGAAACAGACAGACATCATTTTTATTATTCAGACGGTTCCGCTGTAAAAAAAGAAGTTTCTTATTATTCAATGAAAGATGAAAAATATTTTACTTCTAAAAATGCAAAGGCAAGCATGCAGATTATTTTGAGCGGCGCAGATATTACAGATATTCAGTCTGTAGCTCTTGCAAATTTTACAACTCTTGATACAAGAAAATGGGAAGCAGATATGAATACTTCCCGCTCATTTGATACAGTTCTTTCATATAATAACTCTGCAGTTGGAATCTACTGGCCATTAACAAAACTTGAACCGGAGCAGGAAACATCTTCTGTTTTCTATATTTCTCTTGCTGCAGAAACAGACATTCCTGGTGGCGCTGCTTATATAGAAGCATTGTCTGCACCGGAGGAGCCGGCAGAAGAAGAGTCTACGGATGAAGCTGTTTCTGAAGAAGCTGTTGAAGCAAAAACAGAAAAACCTGCTTCTAAACAGAATGAAAATCAGGTTCAGAATATTCAGGCCGTAAAAGAAGAGGATCTGGCAAATCAGAATAAAGAGCCTAAAAAGACAGAAGAAGCAAAGGCAGAGGAGCCTAAAACAGAACCTAAGAACGAGCCTAAAGCCGAACCTAAGAAACAGGAAACTCCTGCAGAAGAGCAAAAGGTTCAGAATGTTGCTGCTGTAGAAGAAAGCGCCGAACCAAAACAGGTTGAAATTGCAAATGATAAGCTTTCGGTTGATTATATTCAAAAGTTGCTTGATAAGATTGACGCGCTTGAAGAAGGGGATCCGGAAGTAAATAAAGCCGAAATTAACGCCCTGAATGCAGAGCTTGATGCTATTCTTACGCTTTTGAATGCACAATAACCTTGTAAATAAAGGGATTTGCAGATGGTACAGGATGTATTAACAATTGCATGGAAATTCATGCGCAGAAGAAAGTTCGCTACCGCCATAAAGCTTCTCGAAGCCAGAGAAGAAACTTATGAGGGAAATTTTGAATATTATATTCTGCTGGGAATATCCTGTCTTTATGTTGGTGACATCGGTTCTGCAGTAACTTATTTTCAGCGTGCAAGACAAATTAAACTGAATGATACCAGACTTCTTTTAGGTCAGGCTGCTATCTTTCTTAGAAGGGGAGATACAGACCGTGCTCTTCAGTATTACATGGAAATAAAGGATATTGATCCCGGAAATAAAACTGCTGCAAATGCAATCGAGTTTATCCGCACCCGCGGAGATTATGATACAATCTGCCGCTGGGTTGATACCGGCAGAATAGAACAGTTTTATCCGCCTCTTGGAATTAATCCCGAAAAGGTTATGGCTCTTGTTCTTCCTGCTGTTTGTTTTGTGGCAGGCGTTGTACTTGTGCTTGCTTTGTTTTCTCATAAAAAGAATTTTTACAAAGGGGAACGCCGCGACCTTACAGAACTTACACTTTCTGCTGATGAAAAGAATAATGCTCAGGAAAAGGATTTGTCTGGCCAGACCTATGGCTTTATTCTTAACGATAAACAGATTTCAAGTGCTTATACTTCTGCTGTTGATTATTTTCAGTCGCGAAGAGATAATGCGGCCCAGGTAGAAATAAACAGAATATTAAATTCAAATGCGTCTGTAAGTATTAAGAAGAAGGCACGGGTTCTTATGAGTTATCTTGAAGAACCTACTTTTGATACTCTTACAGATAATCCGTCTTATTCGGCAGTCGAAGCAGAGCCTGCGTTATATCTTGATGCCTGGGTAAGCTGGGGCGGTAAAGTTACAAATGCAATTTTGAACGAAAACGGAACTTATTCCTGCCAGCTGCTTGTTGGGTATGAATCGGGTGAAGTTGTTGAAGGAATTGTGAATGTACGATTTGCATCTGCGCCTAACATCATGCCTGATCAGCCTGTAAAGATTCTTGGAAAGATTTGCTCCGAAGATAAAAAAATCTATCTTGAAGGAAAAGCAATCTACCAGAGCATAAAAGACGGACTAAAGTAAACATGTCATTGTCGGGCGCGACCCGACAATCTCATATAAAAAAAATGTTAAAAATGGTTTTTTTGCAAAAAAATGCAAAAATTTTAAAGAATTTTTCAAAATTTTTGTAAGAAGTCGATTTTTTTCGCCATATTATATGTGGGAGGAAGGTGGCAAAAATGTCAAATACAAATTCAGCTCCGATGGATACTTCGGAGAAGTTGAAGGCGCTCGAAGCTGCAAGATTGCAGATTGAAAAACAGTTTGGACAGGGCGCTTTGATGAAGCTCGGCGACAAGGCAGATGCAACAGGAATAGATGTTATTCCTTCCGGTTCAATTCTGCTTGACGAAGCTCTTGGGATCGGTGGATATCCACGCGGTCGTGTAATCGAAATGTACGGACCCGAAAGTTCCGGTAAAACAACCCTTGCACTTCATGCAATTGCAGAGGCTCAGAAGCTTGGTGGTGTTGCAGCTTTTGTAGATGCAGAACACGCTCTGGATCCTGTTTATGCAAAGAATCTTGGCGTAAATATCGACGAGCTTTGGGTTTCTCAGCCAGATACAGGTGAGCAGGCTCTTGAAATTACAGAGAATCTTGTCCGCTCTGGTGCCGTTGATATTGTTGTTGTAGACTCTGTTGCAGCCCTTACACCTGAAAAAGAAATTGAAGGTGAAATGGGTGATGCTGTAATGGGTATGCAGGCACGTCTTATGAGCCAGGCTTTGCGCAAGCTTACAGCAGTAATCGGTAAGTCAAATTGTATCGTTGTCTTTATCAACCAGATTCGTATGAAGATTGGTGTAATGTTCGGAAATCCTGAAACTACAACTGGTGGACAGGCTCTTAAGTTCTATTCATCTGTTCGTCTCGAAATCCGCCGCATTGAAACAATCGATGGTAAAGGTGATGAAGATGCACTTGGAAACAGAGTTCGCGTAAAGGTTGTTAAAAACAAGGTTGCGCCTCCTTTCCGCAAGTGCGAAATTGATATTTACTTTGGAAAAGGTATTTCTAAGTCTGCAAGCCTGCTTGATTCTGCTGTTAAACACGGAATTATCGACAAGCGTGGTGCCTGGTATACAATGGGCGAAGAAAAAATCGGACAGGGTAAGGAAAATGCAGTTGCCTATATTGAAGGTAACCCACAGCTTGCCCAGGATATCGAAAACAAGATTCGTGCCGAAGTTTTCCCGGGTCAGGTACTTAAGGATAAGGAAGGAAATCCTGTAACAGAGGCTCCTAAGGCCGCTCCTGCTCCAAAAGTAGAAGCACCGGTACAGGAGTAGCTTTGTGGTCCCTGAGCCCATAGTGGTCCCTGAGCCTGTCGAAGGGGCCTGTAAGGATGTGAAATGCGAAGAGTTCTTTTAGGTTTAGGATCAAATAAAGAGTTTCATGGAAAAAGGCCGCTGGAACTTCTTCAGTGTGCCTGCCGTGACCTTGCCTGCCTTTTGAACTCTCCGCGTTTTTCTTCTGTTTACAAAACCCGTGCAATGTATGTAGAAGATCAGGATGATTTTTATAACATGGCTGCATGCGGTTTTGTAGACGACAATTTATCACCACAAGAATTATTAAAAAAAGTAAACGAAATTGAAGCAAAGTGGGGGCGCGACCGCAGTCAAGAAATCCGCTTTGGACCACGCCCGCTTGATATAGATATAGAAATATTTGGCGACCAGACCATAAATACACCTGAATTACAAATCCCTCATCCCCGCATTGCAGAAAGAGCATTTGTTCTTGTTCCAGCACTTGAGATTTTAACAGATTCTGCCGATGTTACAACTAGGGAAAAATTTACCGCTTATCTTAAGAATCTTAAGCTTGATGATAGAAGCGGCATAATAGAACAGGTGGCAGTTATGAGTGAAACATTAGAATTAACAGAAAAAACTTCAGAAGCAGTTGCAGTAAAAGAAAAACATGCATATAGGGCAGGAGAGTTTGAAGGCCCTCTAGACCTTTTGTGGTCATTAATCCGCGAAAGTAAAGTAAATATTTACGATATCCCGATTGCACAGATTACAGAGCAGTATCTTGAATATCTTGATTATGCTGTTCAGACAGACCTTGGCGATCTTTCGGAATTCTACAGCTGGGCTGCAAAACTCATTTATATTAAAAGCCGTATGCTTTTGCCTGTTGAATTCAACATGGACGACGAAGACGAAGAAGATCCACGCCAGGAACTTGTAGATAAACTTATTGAATATCAGAAGTTTAAAAAATTATCCTCTATGCTTGAAGAACAGGAAGATCAGTCTGAATGGAACTTTGAACGCAAAAAGATAGAACGTGTACTTCCTTTTGAAGAAAGCGACGAAATGTGGGAAGAAATAGATACCTGGGAATTGCTGCAGCAGATGCAGTCAATTTTCAAATCCATGATGGGTCAGTATTCAAATGAAAAGATTTTGAATATGTACGAGGAGATTTCTGTAAATGAAAAAATCACCTTGATGAACGAACTTCTCGAAGATAAAAAAGAATGTATGTTCACCGACCTCCTCACCCGCCGCGGAAACGAAATGGACGTTATATGTGCCTTCATGGCCATTCTTGAAGCTGTAAAATTTAAAATGATTACCATTTTCCAGAATAAGCTTTTCGGCGACATAAAAATCTGCGCCCGCGAAGACAATTCCGGCTACGTTCCTACAGAAGAGGATTTAACAAGTAATTAATTCTAATAAAATATTTATTCTTGTGGAGTTTTGAAAAAAATGCTCCCGCAGGATTTTGTGTTTTGCTCCGCTAAACGAAAAGGACGCTCCACAAAACCCAAAATCCTGCTCCGCATTTTTTCAAAACTCAGATTGAATCATCTATAATTAATTACATATTTAATAATCCGTAGTAACAATCCGTCCTTGAAAACCCCGGGGAATTCGACTTAAAAACAATATTCAATCTTAAGTGAAATAAAAATAAAATCTAATTGAAAAAATATTTAACAGATCCAATTGAAAAAAATAACGCGAGGGAACAAAACGGGGGACAAAATGACTCTGACTGTTGATGCCGCGGGAGCGGCATTTAATAGTTCCACTACAACAGTCAGCGTCAAGCGGCTAGCCGCGGTTTTGGCCCCCGTTTTGTGACCGGAAGTTATTTTTTTTCCCATTAGATTCCATATTTTTTCAATTTGACTGTATGATGTTTTTTTATTATTATAAACTCACTTAGGATATGAATATGGATTTTAATAAAGAAACTGCTTTGTGCGAAACTGTTTTATTTTTGGAAAGTGAACCAATAACCGCTAAGGTGCTTGCAAATAAGGCCCAGCTTTCTGATGAAGTAACCGAAAAATGTATTGAAAATCTTAAAGAAAAATATAGTGCCGAAAACTCAGGAATTGAGCTGGTAATGATTACCGGTGGCTGGGCATTAGTGCCTAAAAAGGAATACTGGGCTGTGCTCAAGGAACAGTACGGTTCTAAAAAAGAAGGTCGTCTTTCCCGTTCTGCTCTGGAAACCCTTTCTATTATTGCATATTCACAGCCAATCACCCGTGCCGAAATTGAAGCAATCCGTGGAGTAGGTGTAGATAATATGATCCGTCTTTTGATGGAGCGAAACCTCATAAAAGAAGTTGGAAAAAAAGAAGCCCCTGGCCGACCAACACTTTTTGGAACAACCAAGGAATTCCTCCGCTTATTCCAGCTTAATTCAATATCAGAACTTCCAAAGCTGGACGAAGACGATCAGGAGAGATTCGAACTTGCAAGATAGTAATGCTTCTCAAAATCAGACACGCCTCCAGGCTTTTCTTGCTCATTGCGGTGTTGCAAGTCGCCGTGCATCAGAACAAATCATCTTAGATGGTCGTGTTACTGTAAATGGAAGTGTTGTTACAGAACTTGGAACAAAGGTAGGACCTGAAGATAAGGTTTGCGTAGACGGAAAGCCAATCCATCTGGAAGCCCGCAAATGCTATGTTTTATTAAATAAACCCGCAGGCTTTGTCTGTTCTTCCAGCGACGAAAAAGGCCGTCAGGTTGCAGCCGACCTGCTCCGCGACAGTTATAAAGAAAGACTTTACAATGTTGGCCGCCTGGATATGTATTCCAAAGGAATGATTTTATTCACCAACGACGGAGACTTTGCCGCAAAACTCAGCCATCCTTCCAGCCAGATAGAAAAAGAATATATAGTAGAAACCAGTCAGGATGTAAGCGAAGAAACTGCCCGTCTGCTGGAAAAAGGCGTACGAATAGACAATGTCTTTTATAAATGCGTACGCTGCCAGGTGCTCAAACCCCGCAAAATAAAAATCGTTCTTATAGAAGGCAAAAACCGCGAAATCCGAAAAATGCTTGAGAGTCAGAATATTGGAACCCGCTCTCTTGTGAGAGTTCGCATAGGCAATGTAAATCTTGATGACCTGCGCCCCGGAGAGCACAGAGATCTTACTCCCCGAGAAGTGCAGGGTCTTCTTGATTTAGTCCAATCAAATTAAAAAAGGAAATAAAAATGAAAAAAGTATCAAAAGTTATTTCTCTTGTTTTTGCTGTAATAATTACACTATGTGTTCTTGCCTTTACAGTATTATTATTTGTTTTCAGAAATGAAATTTCTGCAATTTCTTCCATTGAACTTCGTAAGCCCAAAGTCGAAAATTCCCTTCAGGGTGGAATTTATCAGATGACCTTTAAGGGGAATTATTATTTTGAAGATTATCTTGCTCAGGGTGGAGCAAAAAACGACCGGGAGCTTTTAGATTTTATTATGAATAAGATGACTAAAGGCCTTTTAAATCTTAGCATCAAAACTTCAAAAATCGGCTGTTCTTCTTTTACTGCAAAAAAGCCTGATGGTCAGCGTCTTTTTGCCCGCAATTATGACCTTTATACAACAAATACCTGTATAGTTCGTGTAAAAGGCAATAAGAGCCGTCATGCGTCAATTTCTACAGTAGATTTATCCTTTATAAATATTTCTCCTGACCGGAATGTAGATAATCTTATTTCTAAGGCCTACTGTCTTGCTGCACCTTATGCTCCTTTGGATGGTATAAATGATGCAGGCGTAAGCTGTGGAATTTATATGACTTACCAGGGGAATGGTAAAAATATTATTGCCACCGACCAGAATTCAGAATTGCCGGATATTTCGCCAACTGCCTTAATAAGAATGATTCTTGATTATGCAGATTCAATTGATGATGCAGTAAAGTTTGCCCAGTCTTATGATATGCATGATTCAGCCGGAACTTCCTTTCATATTATGGTTGCAGATAAATCCGGCAGAAGCGCTATTTTTGAATGGGTAAATGCTTCTAACGGCCTGGACGGCGACGGATCTTTGCGAAAGCTTACTGTAACTTATAATGATAAGGATCAGCATATAGGCCAGCGCGAAGGAGAAGCAGATTTTCAGTGGGTAACAAACTTTATTATTCAGCCGGGCTACTATGCCGAATACAATGACAAGGCTCTGGTCGGTTATGACCGTTATAATATTATGTATGATGAGCTTTTAAGAAACGGAGCTGTGTTTGAAGATGAAATGTCTGCAATGAAGCTCTTGCAGAAGGTTGCCCAGAGAACTCTCCGTCCAGACCGTAAGGCAGATGATACTGTTTTGACAATTCACAGTGTAATCTACAATCTTGATGACCTTTCTACCTTATGGTGTGGAAACGAACAGTATTCCGACGTAGACGGAATGTTCAGGTATAAATACAACCCTAAAAAGAAGCTTTTTGATTAAGCTCCAAGGGCAGCTGCAATGTCTGCATCAATAGATTCGGGTGTGTCCTGAGGGGCGAATCTTTTGAGTACAGTGCCGTCTTTTGCAACAAGAAACTTTGTAAAGTTCCATTTGATTCTTGGGCCGATAGAACCTTTCTTTTGTTCTTTAAGATATTCGTAAAGAGGATCTGCATTCTTTCCGTTTACATCAATTTTAGAAAACTGAGGGAAGGTAATGCCAAAGCGGCCTGTACAGAAGGTGTGAATTTCTTCATCTGTTCCTGGTGCCTGGTTCAAAAACTGATTGCATGGAAAATCAAGAATCTCAAAACCCTGTTCCTTGTACTTGTTGTAGAGTTCCTGAAGTCCCTTGTACTGTGGAGTAAAACCGCAGCCTGTTGCAGTGTTTACAATTAAAAGAACCTTTCCCTTGTAATCACTCATGGAAACATCCTTTCCGTCTCTTGCCTTTACAGAAAAATCATAAATACCCATAATAATACCTCGCTTATCTTGTTTTAGATTTAATTGTACACAATTAATATCTGATATAAATATAATACACAATCTTGATTTTGTCAATTAAATTGTGTACAATATAAATAAAATTTATGTATCAGTATTGTAAATAATTCAGTCAAAATTGGCTCCCAGTCGCAAAAACATCATTGCGAAACCGCAGGCTAGCCCGCTAGACACTGAAGTGCCTTGGAATTATATACGTTGCCGCTCACGCGGCAGCACTTCAGAGTCTTTTCGCAACGCTGTTTTTGCTCCTTCGCGCCAGATTTCATTATAAAGTATTTAAAATACTGATACACAGATTTTATTAAGAGGTGTAATTATGAGTGAAAATAAAGATCAGGTATTAAATACAACAGATTATAATCCCCTGGCCCTGGATAATCAGCTTTGTTTTGGGCTTTATGTTTGTTCTAAAGAAATTATAAGACTCTATGCTCCAATTCTGGAACCTCTGGGGCTTACTTATACTTCCTATATAACTCTGCTTTCTCTCTGGGAAAAGGACAATGTCACTGTAAAGGAACTTGGTGCAAGACTCTTTCTAGATTCCGGAACCCTTACACCTCTGCTTAAAAAAATGGAAGGGCAGGGGCTTGTAACAAGAACAAGAAGTACAAAGGATGAACGCACTGTTTTTGTAAAGCTCACTCCTGCCGGCAAAAACCTCCGCAAAAAATGCCTTGAGGTTCCAAAACAGATGATGTGCCATAATCTTATGAGCCTGGACGAAGGGGCAGAGCTTTTGCAAAATCTTCATAAGCTTATGTCCAAAATGACCTGTAATAATAAATAAAAAAAAAACTAGTTGAAAAACTGGTTGACAATTCCCGCCTCTGATGTTAAATTATTTATAGAAATTAAATACTCGAGGAGGCGTGCTATGGCTTTTGATTTTTCACCAGCTTTTGGTAATGTTTATAACATTGGTTCTTTTGATGCCAAAACCTATTTTGCAGAGCTTGTGAGAAAGGTTCAGGAAGGTGCAATTTTTAATATCTCAAAAAATGGTAAACAGGTAGCTGTCTTGCAGGGAGTAAAAACCGTGCAGAATCAGGAAGCCTTTGATGCCCACAAACGCATTCTTGAACGCTCAAAAAAGCTGCGGGAACAGGCCCTTGCAAATACAGACAAGCCAATGTCACTCTCAGAAATAAAGGAGCTCAAGGATGCAGGCCGAAAATACTAAAGCTTTTCCATGTTTTGTAGTTGATACCTCTTTTATGGTCGCTTATCTTTTAAATGGCCTGTGCTCTGATGAATTATCCAGCTGTGTAAATGATATAGAATATGTTCTCTTAAATAACGGCCAGCTCTATGTTCCTCAGCTCTTCTGGTACGAAATTTACAATGCCATTCTTTCAAAAACCCGCAGGAGTACCGGAGCCATTTCTAAGGCAGATGCCATGGACATTCTTTACGACCTGCAAAAGCTTCCCATTTACACAGAACCTCAGCCCGACGCCCAGATCCGCAGCCGCATTTTTGACCTTTCAGAAGAATACAATTTATCTTTCTACGAAGCTTCTTATCTTGAGCTTGCCCGCCGCAATGGCCTTGAGCTAAAGACTTATGATGAAGAGTTGCTAAAAGCAAAATAAAATATTTTTTATAGAAAAAATGCCACAATCATGTTATATTTAAACTAGATTTTGGAATGGAGGTAATAGGATGTCAGATGCAGCCTTTGATTCAATGATGAATGAAATGGATAATTTTTCTCTGGAACAATGTAAAAAACTATTTGCTCGTTTATCTGAAGTTTTTACAAAAAAGAAAAATGAATCTGTTGCTCCAAGAAAATCTATGTTCGGCGTATGGAAGAATGAAGCATTCTATATGGCTCCAGATTTTGATGAACCTCTTGAAGAATTTGCGGAGTATATGTAATGAGATATTTGTTGGACACTCATGCTATACTGTGGTATCTTTTTGGTGATTCTCGTTTATCAGATAATGCTCGAAACCTGATAGACAATAACGACTGTTATTTTAGTTATGCATCTTTTTGGGAAATCTCCATAAAACACAATGATCCTTTTGACAGAATTTTAATTTCACAAGCAATAAATAATGATTTGTCAATTATCACTTGTGATGAAAAAATACCTTTATATGATGTAAGTACGGATTGGTAAAAAAGCCGGGCGTTACGGGGCGGCGTTTGAGCCCCGTTGGGTGGGGTAGACGAAAAGCCTCTGACTTTGAGGCGTAGGGCGGGGCTCCGCCCTCATAGGAGATAAAATATGATAATCGCAATTGACGGACCTGCTGGAACAGGAAAAAGTACAATCGCCAAAATGCTGGCAGAAAAGCATGACTTAACCTTTTTAAACAGCGGAGGCTTTTACCGTACCCTCACTATGGCTGTGCTTGATGCAGGCATAGACTACAAGGACGAAGCTGCTACCCTGGATTTTTGCCGCAAACAGAAGATTGAATATACAAAAGAAGGTCATTTTATCTTAAACGGCACAGATGTTACTGCCCACCTTCACGACGACCGTGTAACTGCCAATGCGAGTCAGGTTAGTGCAATTGTAGAAATCCGTCACCTGGTAAACGATCTTATGCGCGAAATTACAAAGAGTCTGGATATTGTCTGCGAAGGCCGCGATATGACTACTGTTGTATTCCCTATGGCAGAGGTTAAAGTTTATCTTGATGCTTCGGCCCAGGTACGTGCCCAAAGGCGTTTTGACCAGGGTGTAAGCGATATGACTCTGGAAGAGATAAAAGAAGCTATAGAAAAACGTGACGAAATGGATAAAAACAAAAAAGAGGGTTCTTTAAAGATTGCCCCTGACGCACTATATATAGATACTTCTAACTTGACGATTGAAGAAGTTTGTGCGATAATAGAAAGACAAATTTCATAAACAAAAGGTTATACAATGGAAGAAATGGAAGTGGAAAAGGAAGAAGCTCAGAACTCCAAGGGCGACTTTCAGACACAATTAGAGGAGTCCCTCAAAGAATTCAATGCACCACAGGCAGGTCAGTTAGTAGAAGGTATTGTTGTACAGATTACAAACGACTATGTTTATGTTGATATTGGAGACAAATCAGAGGGTTTAATCCCTGTAGAGGAGTTCGCAGACGATCTGCCGAAAGAAGGGGATAAGGTTCAGGCGTTGTTGACAGGTCACAATTCTAGTGGTCCTGTGCTTTCTAAGAAAAAGGCTGATTCAAAGCGTTATTTAAAAGAGATTCAGCAGGCTTACAAGGATAAGACTCCTGTAACCGGTACAATCGCAAAGGTTGTAAAGAGTGGTTACGAGGTAGACCTTGGTGTTGACCGTATGGCATTCTTGCCAATCAGCCAGGCTGACGCAGAAAAAGTTGAAAAGCCTGAATCACTGCTTGGAACAAAATCCAAGTTTTATATCGAAAGACTTTATTCAGATAATAAACTTAATCCTGTGGTTAACCGCCGCAAGTTCCTTGAAGAAGAAATCAACGAAAAGCGCGATGCCTTCTTTAATTCAGTTCAGATTGGTGACACTGTAAAAGGTACCGTTAAGAGTTTTACAAGCTTTGGTGCATTCATCGATCTTGGTGGATTTGACGGCTTGCTCCATATCAACGATATGTCTTGGGGTCATGTAGCTCGTCCAAAAGACTTTGTTAAAAAAGGTCAGGAAATTGAGCTTAAGGTTATCCGCCTTGATCCTGAAGAAAAGAGAATTAATCTTTCTCTCAAGCACTTTACAGAAGATCCTTGGGTACACTTTGAAGACAAGTATCATGTAGATGATATCGTAAAGGGTAAGGTAACAAAACTTACAGAGTTTGGTGCCTTTGTTGAGCTCGAAAAGGGAATCGAAGGTCTTGTTCATATTTCTGAGTTCTCATGGACAAAGAAGGTTAACAAGCCTGGCGACATGGTAAATGTTGGTGACGAAGTAGAAGTAATGATTCTTGGTTACGACATTCAGAATGGTCGTGTTTCTCTTGGTCTTAAACAGACACAGGCTAATCCTTGGGATTCAATTGCAGAACGCTATGCTGTAGGAACTAAGGTTTCTGGAAAGGTTGTAAAAGTTACTAATATTGGTGCTTTTGTACAGCTTGAAGATGGAATCGACGGCTTCCTCCACGCAGATGATATTTCATGGACAAAGAAAATCAAGCATCCTGGCAGCGAACTTTCCGTAAATCAGGAAATCGAAGCTGTTGTAATTGAATGCAATCCTGAAGAACACAAAATCAAGATTGGTATGAAACAGGTTACTGCAAATCCTTGGAAAGAATTTGCAGAACAGTATAAACCGGGTTCTACATTGGAAGGAGAAATTACTTCTATTACAGAGTTCGGTCTTTTTGTAAAAGCTCCAAACGGAATTGAAGGTCTTGTAAACAAGGCTAACCTTAGTGAAGAAAAGGATGTTCCTTTTGAAGAAGCTGTTGCAAAATATAAAGTAGGTGACAAAATCAACGTATACGTAGTTGATGTAAACACCGAAAAAGAGAAAGTAGCTTTTTCTGTTCGTGAATTCAAGAGAAAACAGCAGCGTGACGAAATCTCTCAGTACATGTCAAATAATGATGATGACGGAGATGGAGCTTACACACTGGGTGACCTTTTGAACACAAAGAAAAATGACTAATATTTCTTGCTGATATTATAATTTT
>Ga0310697_10003630_pt1 | contig 15532 bp, 10 predicted proteins | sample 172DNAGHGlowgp2_FD_203883 | JGI IMG/M metagenome (GOLD analysis project Ga0310697, IMG submission 203883) | Sheep rumen microbial communities from Palmerston North, Manawatu-Wanganui, New Zealand - 1728 DNA GHGlow gp2 (v2) (version 2) | ecosystem: Host-associated > Mammals > Digestive system >... | reverse complement strand
GTGCGCAACACCTACATTTATCCGCCTGAAATGTCAATGCGCATTATCGGCGACATTTTCGAGTACACGACGAAATATATGCCGAAGTTCAATTCCATTTCGATTAGCGGCTACCACATGCAAGAGGCAGGCGCACCGGCTGATATTGAACTCGGCTACACGCTCGCGGACGGTCTCGAATACATTCGCACGGGCATTAACGCCGGCTTGAAGGTCGACGCCTTCGCGAAACGTCTTAGTTTCTTCTGGGCTATCGGCAAGAATTATTTCATGGAAGTTGCGAAGATGAGAGCGGCTCGCGTTCTGTGGGCTAAAATCGTTAAGCAAATGGGCGGCACTCAAGCTAAATCAATGGCACTTCGCACGCATTGCCAGACGTCCGGTTGGTCGCTGACGGCGCAAGACCCGTTCAACAACATTTCCCGTACGGTTATGGAGGCAATGGGCGCGGCTCTCGGTCATACTCAATCCTTGCATACAAACGCGCTTGACGAAGCGATTGCCCTGCCGACAGACTTTAGCGCACGTATCGCCCGCAATACGCAACTTTATATTCAGGACGAAACTAGCGTTTGCAAAATTATCGACCCGTGGGGCGGTTCCTACTACGTCGAAGCCCTCACCAATGAAATTATTCGCCGTGCATGGGCGCATATTCAAGAGATTGAACAACTCGGCGGCATGGCTAAGGCTATCGCGACCGGCTTGCCGAAAATGCGCATTGAAGAAGCCGCCGCTCGCCGTCAAGCTCGTATCGACTCCAATAACGAAACGATTGTTGGCTTGAATAAATTCCGCCTTGATAAGGAAGACCCGCTCGAAATTCTTGCCGTCGACAATACGGCTGTTAGAAATGCGCAGGTTGAACGCCTTAACAAACTCCGCGCAGAACGTAACGAAGACGACGTACGCGCCGCCCTTGAAGCTATCACCAAAGCGGCTGAATCTCGCGATAACGGCAACTTGCTTGAATGCGCAGTTGAAGCGGCTCGCGTTCGTTGCTCGCTCGGCGAAATTTCCGACGCTGTAGAAAAAATTTCTGGACGTTATCAAGCGACGATTCACACAATCAGCGGCGTTTACTCCAGCGAATTTGGTCAGCAAAACGAACTTGATAAGGTTCGCGCCCGCGCAGATGAGTTTGAAAAAATTACTGGTCGCCGTCCTAGAATTTTCGTTGCAAAACTCGGTCAAGACGGTCACGACCGCGGCGCAAAAGTTATCGCGTCTAGCTTTGCTGATATGGGTTGGGATGTCGACGTGGGTCCACTTTTCCAAACTCCGCAAGAAGCCGCGCAGGACGCTGTTGATAATGACGTTCACATTGTCGGATTTAGTTCGCTTGCCGCGGGTCATAATACATTGTTGCCCGAACTCGTCGACGAACTCAAGAAACTTGGTCGCGATGATATTCTCGTTGCAATCGGTGGAGTTATCCCCGTTCAAGACTACGACCACCTTTACAAGCACGGCGCCGTTGCAATTTTCGCGCCAGGCACTAACATTCCGGAAGCGGCTATGAAACTCTTAAACATTCTTATTGACCGCGAGAAAGATGCAGAAGACGCTGGCTAATAAATAACTTTATAAACCTTTAAAGCAACAAAAAACCCGCCGAGTTTTTCGACGGGTTTTAACTTTTTTTCGCGCAGATTTTTATTTGCCTGTGGGGTCGCCTTGTGCGTCGTGGTTAAGGCCGTAAAGATAGTCTTTGCCGTTGATATTAACAACAAAAGCCTGCACGATATTGTTCATAGTAATTTTGCCGCCGCCCTTAACTTTAATCGTCAAAGTTCCGTCGTCGTCTAATGCGCTCGTAAACGCCGCGTCTTTCTTGCCGCTCTTATCGAGGATTTTCAGCATGTCGCCCGCCGCGTAGTCGGCAATGAAATCATTACCTTCGCCAGATTGATATATAAAGGTATCGTCGCCGTCTCCGCCGTAAAGCGTATCATTGCCTTTGCCGCCCCAGAGCGAATCAGCACCTTCGCCGCCGCTGATAATATCGTTGCCCTTGCCGCCGCTGAAATAATCATCGCCCTCGTTGCCAATTAACGAATCTTTCTTTTGTCCGCCGAAGATTATATCATTGCCCGCGCTACCATTAATTGTAACTTTCTTTTTGGTCTCCGTTGCGTCAGCGGTCGTGGTGTAATAGTCATCAAGGTTGATTGTCCCTTTGTACGAGCCGTAAACCTTCGCGATTGAATTAACTTGGTCGATAAAGACGCCGTTGCTGTAAATCGTATCCATTTCTGTATCCGCCGAAGTCAGCGTAACTTCAAGGTCCTTAGCATTGTTGACAGTGAGTGAGCCGCTCTTAAATTTTATAACGGCATTATCTTTCTTGAACTTAGAGTCCTCAATCGTCACGCCGGAACCGAGACTTATTTTATCGCTACTGCCGTATTTTTCGATAACGTCCTTGCCGCTCTTGTTTTCGTAAACGAATACATCTGGAATTTCTTCTCTGCCAACTAAAGTATCCTTACCTCTGCCGCCGTTGAGCGTGCCGCCGAATTCGCTTGCGATAATCAAGTTTGCCTTAGAATTGCCGGTAATGTCCATGTAGTCATTTACATTCGAGGCGTCAATCGTGACGAGTTTAGAATATTTCGCCGTGTTTAACGTGCTCTCCGCGCCGCTTAAAACGACTGATTCTTTCTTCTTATCGAAAATGCCGAAGGTCTCATAGAAATTGGTTGTCTTCTTTCCTTTTTCGACAAAGGTAATTGCTTTGCCCGCGCCGCCTGCAATCGTCAAGTTGCCGCTGTTGCCGAAACTCAAAATTAAATTCTTGTCGTCGTCAATCGAATACTCTTCCAATTCCAAGCCTGTGCCGCTGACACTAATTTTGTCTTGCTTAGCGTAATCGGTGATAATATCGTTGCCGCCAGTGTAAACGAAAACATCGGAGCCTTTGCCGCCGGTCAAGGTGTCGTCACTTAGTGAGCCTTTAAGCGTATCGTTTTTCTTGCCGCCGATTAATTCGGTGGAATAATCTTCGTTGGCATTGATTCTGACTTTTCTCTTGACGTTGGAGCCGTCGATTGTGCTTATATTATCTGTGGCGGTGTAAGTGCCTTTAAGTTTTTCCGAAAGCTCAATCAAGCTACCTTCCTTAATTATGCCATAAGTGTTGTAAGTGTCAGATGAAATAACTTCGTCGTCGGAATTGACGAGTATGACATTATTATTATTTTTCGCCGCATTTTTAAGCGTAATGGAACCTCTGGTGACTTTAAACACGACATCATTTTTATTTATGCTAACTTTCTTTAATGTAGAATCGTCATCAAGTCTTATTCTGTCGCTGTCGAAGAAATTGTAAATGACATCTTTGCCGCTTCCGGTCGTATAGACGAAAGTATTTCCGGATTCTTCCGCGCCCAAGGTCACAGTATCGTTGCCCTTGCCGCTGTTTACTGTGACATAAGAGCCTTTATTATCGATAACGGTTTTACTTGCGCCCGCGTCAATCGTTACTTCGCTGACGCCATTCCAGACGTAATTTTTATTTGCAGTTCCGAGGCTGATAAGTTTTTCGCCAGCGTTTTGCAACGTGAGATTGTTTTTGCCGATTTGGAGAATGAAATCTTCTTCTGTTGACGAAGTGCCGCCGAAAGTGCCGCTAAGTAAATCGATTGAAATATTCGTGCCCGTGTCGCCTTTTATTAAATCGTCGCCGTCGCCGGAAGTATATTGCACGATAGTTTTTTGGACGTTCAATTCAAGAGTGTCGTCACCTTTTCCGGCATTGATTGTAACATTTTCTGCGCCATAATTATTTACAATGGAATCATTACCCGCGCCGCCGCTTATGGAGATATTTGAACCGCCTTCATTATAAATGGAGTCCGCCGCGGAATTGCCGCTGAAAGTTTTGCCGGAATAATCGTCGCCGCTCAATTCAAATTGATATTCGCCAGCGTTGCTTACTATCGATACGGCACTAGCAAGATTTTCCGCCGAGAAAGTAAAAGTACTTCCATCTAAAGTTGGTTCGCTAGTTACGTCGTTAATTTTGAGCAAAGTTTTGCCCGCAACGCCTGCGACATAATTTATTGTATTTTCGCCAACTTCATAACCCGCAACGGTTGATTCGCCTTTGTAAGTGGCAACAGAGTCTTTTATTTCCCAAGTCTCCGGCACTTCCTCTGGTCTAGAAACGTCGTCGCCGAGAGCTAAATTATATCCGTCGCTAATTGATACCGTATTTTTGCCGAGAGCCGATTTTGATACAATGGCAGTTGTGCCGACAACATCAATTCCAACAGTCGAAGTGACGCCAGTTACTGTAAATAAATTCGTCGTGCTTGCCGCTTTGTAATTTAGCGTTTTGCTGTCGTCGGATAAAATCACGCCCGCAGAATATTTTTCAGAGTAAGTCGCGACGTTATTACTAAAAGACCACAGCGGCGTTGTCCTTGAGGTTGATACGCCGGTTATTGTGACATTGCTTGTCGTTACTCCGTTAATAATAGAATTGAGACCGCTAACCGTCGAGTTAAATTGAATTTTATCGCCCGAACCGAAGTTTTCGACATGGAAGCTATTGACGCTATCGCTGACAGTGATTGTATCATTGCCGTCTTTGGTATTGACAGTGGCTTTCGCGCCGAGATTAAGGTCAATAGAATCGTTGCCTGCGCCGCCATTTATCATGGCATTATCGGCGTCATTTTTTAGAATGTCATTGCCCGCGTCGCCCAAAACAAATGAATTCGCGCCGTCACTCCGATTATAAATGGAATCATTATCTGCGCCGCCGCTGATTGTGACAGAACTGCCTCTATTATCAACGGTGTCATTTCCGCCGAGTGCTTGAATTGAAATATTCCCAGTGTAATTCAAAATCTCATCAGCCGCCGTCGTTCCTCTGAGCGCGTTGATTTTATAGGTTGAAGCTTTTCCTACTGAATCCATAATGTTTACAGTATCTGTCAGAAAAGCTAGGTCATTTATCTCAATGGTATTATCGCCGACTTTAAAAAATACGTTATATTCGGCGTCGGAATATGCGCTTGTGATAGAACCCGTTGAAAGTTGGAGAGTACTTGTTGTATCGAAGCCGTCAATAACGTCATTGCCGCCAGAATATTGGAAGCGAACATTTGTTCCGCTACTTTCAATGGTATCATCGCCCGTGCCGCCGCTGATTATGACGTTATTGCCTTCGTTATGAATAGAATCATTTCCCGCGCCGCCAGCAATCGTGACGTCGTTACTGTTATTGCTAATTACATCATTGCCGTTGCCGCCGGAAATTTTTACGTATTCGCTGTTGTTATTGTTAATGGTATCGTTATCGTTGCCGCCTTCGAGCGTTGCATTTGATGAAGAGTTTTCGATAATATCATCACCTGCGCCGCCGTTTATCGTGGCGTTTGTGCTTTCGCTTTCGTTGCTGATATAGTCTTTCCCTGCGCCGCCCAGAATTGAAATATTGGATGCGCCAAAAGTGCGAATAGTATCCGCGCCTGTTGAGCCGCTGAAAGTTTTGCCGGTGTAATCGCCTTCGTTAATTTCAAATTGGTAATTGCCGGCATTGCTCATAACTGATAAGTTGGCAGAAAAATGCTCCGCGGAAAGGGCAACGGTATCGCCATTTAAAGTTGGCTCATTATTTAAGCCACTAAGTTGAAGCCTAATTTCACCGGAAGCCGCTGGACTGTAACTTATCAACGTCGCGTTCTCGTCAAGTTCATAGCCTTCGATAGTAGAACCTAATTCATAAGCGGAATACGAGCCGTTTTTAATCCAACCGCTTTTGGTTGTGGTTATAGCAACATCGCTTGCCAATTGTAAAATATAATCGCCGTTGACCGTCACATTTTGTTTATTCAGAGCCGCCGCCGCTACTGTTATATTTTTATAACGAGTGTCGACAGTGAGACCGCTAGTTGATTTGACATTGCCGATTGTAAATAAATTTGTTCCCTCGTTTGCCGCTCTATAGATTATTGAATCTTCGTCCATAGTTACGCCCGCCGGATACGCTTCTGAATAAGTCGTAATGCCGGTGTCGGAAGTCCATTTCGAGGTAGATTTGGAAAGTTTTAAGCCCGTGATTGTCACGTCGCCCACGACAACGCCATTATTGACGGAAGCTATATTGCTAACAGGATAGGTGAAATTGATTTTATCGCCCACGCCGAAATTTTGAACATTAAAAGTCGTCTTGCTACCGCTGACAACGATAGTATCATTTCCGTCTTTGACATTGATTGTGACTTGTGTGCTGTCATTAATGTTGATAATGTCGTCGCCAGTGTTGCCATTGATTGAAACGTTGTTGCCGGAATTATCAATGGAATCATTGCCTGTTCCGCCGTTAATGGTTACTTGTGAGCCGTTGTTATCGATAGTATCGTTTCCCGCGTTGCCTTCGATTGTGATGTTAGTGGAACCGTTATTTACAATGATATAATCGTCTTGAGTGCCGGCATTTATCGAGACGTTTGAACCTGTTGAGAAAATTGAATCGGCTCCCGTGTCGCCGTAGATTGTCACGCTTGAGCCGCTACTGTTAATGGAATCATTATCGGTACCGCCATTGATTGAAACTTGCGAGCTTTGATTGTCGATTGTGTCATCTCCGCTACTTGCGTTGATTGTGACTTTTGTGCCGCTGTTGGTAATCATATCAGCCTTAGTAGTACCTGCTACAAGCGAATTAGAATTGGAATTAGAAATATTAGCCATAAAACCTTCTCCTTTCCTAGATACAACTTTAGTTTAAGATACTCTAACATATTTTATCGTCATTATCTGGAATTTTATCAAGGATTATTTAAAATTTTCTAATAAAATCGGGCGAAACTCCTATCAAGAGCCTCGCCCCATAAAATTTTTCATAACTTATTTTGGTAAAATTTTTTACTCCGCACGCTTAACATTGTCGCCGTAAATCGTCTTGAAGTCTTTGCGCATGGAAATTTGTACCCAGCCGTTTTTTTCAGCAAGCTTTATGCAACCATTAGCCTTGTCAAAGTTGCCCAGTTCGCGTTCCACGTCGTCGCAGATGACGAAAAATGCCAAGCTCTTATATTTATTGTTCGTTATCGCGTAATTGAGCATGGAAGTATCGCCGCCGCTGTTCCCGAATGCTAAAACGGGTTGCTTGCCGATTTCATGTTCGATAACGACGACTTTATTCATTTTAAGATTTTTCTTTGTGAGTCCGCCGCGAATTAAATAATCATCTTTCTTGTAAGCGTAATCGTCAGCGGAAATGTCGCCTTGATTCGCCGCTTTCATATCCGGATTCGTGCCGATTATTTGGTTATACGGGATTTTCAGAACCTCCGACGCCATTACGCGCATTGCAGGACGGTCTGAACCTGTTACAACGTACACCGTGAATTGATTCGCCTGCAAATATTTGATAACCTCGACCATTGGCAGGAAAAATGCCTCGCCCCACTTCATATTTGTGAGACCTTCCACCGGCTTTTCCATAAATTTGCGCACGTATGCTTCATAATCTTTGGGCGTCATGCCCACGAAAACTGATTCTTGCGATTTTGCCTCGCCTAAATCAATTCCTTTTGGAAATTTGCCCGTCATAAAGTGCCCTGCGCGGATTTCGGCGTCGACCATTTCCGCATAAGCTCTATCTTCTGCTGACGGCGTATAATCCGGGTCGTTAAGGGCGCGTTCAAGGTAAAGCATCCACTCGAAATAGCAAGGCGCACTTTCGCAAATAAAAGTTCCGTCCATATCGAAGACCGCGAGTCTATCTTCCACGGGAATGAAATTTTTGCTTTTCTTGTTCGTCACGTCGGTGACGTATTCGACCAATTTTTGATTCGCGACCGAATCTTTCGTCCAGCACTTGAAATCCTTCGCCTTCTTGACTTGAATTTGTGCAATTTGGTCTCGTGGCATTGCGTCAACCGCTCCGAATGAACTAAACGTAATTAATCCCGCCGCGATTGCCGCTAAAATCTTTTTACGCATATTTTTTCGCCTCCAGTATAAATTTTAACAAGAATTTCCCGCGCAGTCAACGAAAAAACCCCTCGACTTTCGCCGAAGGGCTTTTTGTGTGCGTTTTGCGATAGAAATTAGCGGATAATCTTAGTTCCGTTCTCAGCGTCGAAATTTTTCCAGAAAACGTCGCGACTTATGCTTGCGCCGTTCTTGTCGAAGTATTCGTTATCTTTGCCGCCAAAAGTTTTAATTCCGCCGTGGTCAACATACTTATAACCGAGCTTATGAATCGCCTCACGAACTTTTGAAGAGCTCAACGCGTCATCTTCGCTGATAAGTCCGCGCTTGTAAAGTTCGTCGCCGTCTTGGTACGTTTCAATCCTTGTGCCGCCCGCCACGCCGTCAAGTTCCTCGTCGCTCAATATTTCGTCCTTCAAAATTTTTTCGTCTGCCATTTTTATCATCCTCCAAATTATTTTCTGCAACTTATACGTTTAAAATCCGATTTTGTTACACAGTCTAGCAAAAAAATTTTTCGCGGTCAAATTTTATTTCGCACGCCTAACATTAATTTATTTCTTGCCAATGTGTACAATGTTATCATGATAATAAGGGTCGCTGATATCAATTCCTTCCGGTCGGTCGATGTTCGCCGGAATTAAAAAGCTTTCCTTAGGCACTGCTACCCAAAAGACGACGTCCGCGCCCTTTGAACTTAAAATTGACGCCCTCGCGCCGCTGTCTATGCTAATCATCTCAATATTTTTCCCAATTCGCTTTGAAACTTCCGATAAAACTGCTGTGCTAAAACCTGTAGGCGTTCCGTCAGCTAAAATCATATCGAACGGCGGCAAATCGCCCGTTACGGCAACTTTTATCGTTTCCGCGCCTGGAATTTCTTTAATTTCAACCGCTGGCGGCTCTGTGCCGTCTTTTAGGTCAATTATGTATTGTTTTGACAGCTTACTCAACGTGCCGTCGGTCGACATTGCCTTTATCGCCTTGTTTAAATCGTTTTTCAACATCTTATCGCCTTCGCGGATGGCAAAGCAAAAAGAATCGCTCAAAATTTTCTCTGTCGGCAAAAGTTCTTTATCTGGAGATTTTTGGAGCATGTAATCAGCGACGCTTTGATAAGTGCTGAGCATATCAATCTGCCCAGAATCAAGCGCAAGTTGCATATCGTTCATTCTGTCGAAATATTTATAATCCGCGCTGGGACTTGCCTTTGATGGGCGATAACTTTTCTCCAATTTGCTCATAAGTTCGTTGTATTCAAGTTCGCTCGCGTTTAAATGTGTTATCACGCCGATTGTAGCCTTTTCTTTAGGCTTAGGAGACTTTTCCTCGCCGCCGCAACCGGTTATCAGCAAACACGCCGCGCAGATTACCGCCAAAATTGATTTCCGCAAGTTAAATCAACTCCTAAATTTATTTCGCCGATTATAGCACATTGCGCCAAAAAAATCGCCTACGATTATAGGATAAAATAAAAAAGGGCTTTCGCCCTATTAATATCTTTCTATCAAGTTTTACATTTCGCCGCGAGCTTCACGCTTGGAAAGTTCTTCCATAATCGCGGGATATTCTTTGTCGAGCTTGTACATCGACAGGACGAGTAGCAACGATACCCAGATAATTATCATGCCGAAAATGTAAATGTTGACAATCATATCAATCGCGCTTTGAGGTTGAACGGCGTTAGCAGTAGTGGAAGCAACGTAGCCGCTCATGGACATAAGCCACGTAATGAACGCGCCGCACATGCCTGTTCCCAATTTGTAACCAATGGAGCCGCCGGAGAAAATCAAACCTTCTGTGCGGATATGGAATTTATATTGCCCGTATTCAACGCAGTCGCCCAAAAAGCCGAAGATAACCGAGTTCAACGGCGCAAAGCCTACGCCACGAATAAAGCAACTGAAGACAACCCAGGTGAACTGCTCACCGCCTAAAGAGGCGGGAGCTTCCTGAATCATTGAGGTTGCGCCGAAGGTTACGTCTTATTTCCTCTCATACAGGCTTTACTTTCCGCAGTCCCTGCGGTAGTTGTGATTTGTCTGCTTATCTGACTTCGCACATGTTACATCCCGAATGATTACGGGAAAGAGAGGATAATCACAAAACCCTTATTGTACCTGCTGGGAGCTTACTGTCTTGGTTTTCGACGTTTCAGACTCCGTCAAGACTGTAGTACAACAATCTGTAATTTTTTCGCAGGTCTTCTCCTTTCCTCATTATTTATTGGAGTGATTTTATATTTATGAGCTAATAAAGTCAACAAAAAGTGCGATTCATCCCACCGCCTATAGAGGCGGGGGAATTCTCGCGCTTTTAGGTTAAAATCCGTTGGGTGCGTGCAGTAAATCAAATGTCCGATAAGAGCAAGCGCACAACCGAGCCTTGACATATTGCGTTTGCCGAATTTCCTAAGTAAGAACGGGCAGAAAAGAACTGTAGTAACAATCGTCGTCACGACTTCCAACAGCAACAGGTAACTGAAAAGCGAATCGTCGAAGAAAATATATTTACAGTAATACGGAAGGACGGTACCTGTAACCATTTGGATTATACATTGCATCATCCAGATAAATGCCGCCATCAAGAAATATTTGTTCATAAGCAAGCATTTAATCGCTTTGCCGGCGGGAACTTTATCTTCTTTTTTGCGGGCTTCGATAACAACTTTTTCTTCGCACTGCTTAAAGCACAACAGCAACAGGAATAAAGCAAGGACTGCCCAAATGCTCATGACGATTATCCACGCCGTTTGATTGTCGCCGAAAACTTTAATCAGCGGGAGCGTCGCAGAAATGGAAATTATTTTGCCGATTGGCGAAAGTGCCATACGAGTAACGGAAAGCATGTCGCGTTCATGTGAAGAGCGCGTCATCATCGCCGACAACGAACCGTAAGGCAGATTTAATGCGGTATAACAAATCGTGTTGCAGAAGTTGTAAGTAATGAACAGATAAACAAACTGCGTAAAGTCCGAAACGCCTTGCGGCACGCAGTAAATCAGAACAATCGATACGCAGAAAGGAATGCTCGACCATAAGACCCAAGGACGCGACTTGCCCCATTTGGAATTAGTGCGCTCAACTATGAATCCCATGATAACATCGGAAACGCCGTCAAAGCAACGGGATAAGAGCATTACAAGACCAACCGTCGTAGGCTCAACGCCTGCATAGTCGGTATAAAAGAACGTCAGAATTGTCATTGCGCCCGCAACGACGTTACAAGCTGTATCGCCGAAGCCGTAGCAAATTCTAGTAAACCAAGAAAGCCTCTCGTCAATGGCAGGTGAAACGCCCGGTGTAGCTGTACTCATCATTTTCCCTCCTAAAAAATTGTTCGAGATATGTTCAAGGCGAGCCGCAACGAACGCAGCCCGCCCGAACTAAAATATTGTGAAGGGGTTTAATCTTTAAATATGGCTTTAACGGCAGTTTGGGTATCAGTCAGCGGGAAGAGTTCATAGCCGACGCGATACTTATAGCCAAGACGTTTTAAAGTTTCGTAAACGGCGTGATAGTTAATTTCGCCGGTGCCAGGCTCGTGACGCCCTGGGCAATCGGCAATGTGAATGTGCCCGATTTGGTCGAAATATTTTTCAATGTTATAGCAGAGTGCGCCCTCGTTGTATTGCATGTGGTAAGCGTCGAAAAGAATCATCAGATAAGGAGAATTGATAAGGCGAGTAACCTCTGCTGCCATTTGCGTTGTCTGCAAAAAGTTGCCAACGTGGTCAACTTTAATATTCAAGCCTTCAAGGTTCATGCGAATTTTATATTCTTCCGCGAGCTTGACGGACGCAAGTAAGGTATCATACATTGAGCAAAGTTTAACGGTGTCGGAAAGTTCGTCGTAGTGATTGACGACAATGCCGCCATCGCCGAGCGCGTTTGAATGAATCGTAACGGTTTGCGCACCGACTTTTTTAGCCGCGTCGAATGAAGCCTTGAGATTTTCAAGATATTTTTCTTTGTGCGTGGAGTCGACGAGGGAAAAATCATTGTCGCCATTGAAGCCACTGATTGTAATTCCTGCCGCTTGCGCGGCGTCGCGAACTTTATCAAGGTCGCGGATTTTCCAATCCCAAAATTCAATCGCGTCGAAGCCGTCAGCTTTAGCCGCCGCAAATCTTTCGTAAAAATCTTTTTCAGTGTAAAGCGTATCGATACAAGCGCAACGTTTCAACATGTTGAACGCCTCCCCTTACACGTCAACTTCCGAAATTTTCACGGGACGTCCTTCTTTGCAGGATTTAGTTGCCGCCGCCGCCATAAGCACCGGATAAAGTCCGTCTTCGCCAGTTACCGGAGTTTCTTCGTTGTTGACGATTGCTTTCGCGAACGCTTTCATCTCGGAAACAAAAGCTTGCTCGTATCTGTCCCACATAACTTGAAATGCCGTGCCGCCGACTGTGCCGTTGGCGTCTGCGAAAGTCGCGGTGTTGGGAATGTCGTTGCCGTTCATAGCGACGCCCTTATCGCCGAAAACTTCGACGCGCTGGTCGTAGCCATAAACCGCACGGCGGCTGTTATCAATCGTCGCAATCGTGCCGCCCTTGAATTTCAACGTAACAACAGCGGTATCAACGTCGCCAGCCTCGCCGATTGCCGGGTCAACGAGCACTGCGCCCGCCGCGTAAACTTCTTCTACTTCATCTCCGGCAAGGAAACGTGCCATATCGAAATCATGAATCATCATGTCATAGAAAATTCCGCCCGAAACTTTGACGTAAGCAATCGGCGGCGGTTCGGGGTCACGCGAACTGATTTTAATGATATGCGGCTTGCCAATTTTGCCGGCGCGAACCATATCATAAACTGCGCGGTGATTGTGGTCAAAACGGCGGCAGAAACCGATTTGCAATTTAATGCCAGCCTTTTTCGCCGCGTCAATCGCCTCGTGAACTTTCGCCAAATCGTAATCAATCGGCTTTTCGCAGAAGCAATTCTTGCCCGCCTTCGCCGCCTCGATTATGTACTTGGAATGCGTATCAGTCGAAGAGCAAATCGCGACCGCTTCAATTTCGGGGTCGGTGAAGATGTCGTTTGCGTCTTTGGTGACGTTCTTGATACCGAACTGCGCGGCATAAGCAATCGTTTGCTCGTTAGCGAACGGGTCAGCGACAGTTTTAATTTCCAACTCCGGCACGAACAGCGAAATATTTCTGATGTGCACTTTTCCGATACGTCCTGCTCCGATAACACCAATTTTCATTTAAAACCCTCCCTAAATTTGACGAGAAAAATTTTTTACGTTGGGAGAATGATAAACTTTTGGGCGGATTTTTCCCAGCCAGAAACTTTTTTTAAAGCTTTGATTCTGTTTGGCGATTTGAAGGCAAAAAAAAATGCTCTGCTAAAATTTTCAAGCAGAGTGTAATTTTTTTTGATTAGGATAAAAATTTTTCGCGATATTGGCTCGGCGTCAAACCGGTGAGCCGTTTAAAAATTTTTACAAAGTATTGCGGGTCTCGAAAGCCTTCCGCGGCGGCAATTCCTTTTATCTTTTCGGAACTGGTTTTCAATCGCTCCTTGACGTGCTCAATTCTTAGCTCCGTCAGATAATCGCTGAAACCTTGCCCGAAACTTTTTTTAAACAGCGTCGAAAAATATGACGGCGTTAAATGAACCGCCTCCGCAACGTCAGATTGTGAAATGTCTTCGCGATAATGCATCTCAATGTATTTCAATGCCAAACGAATTGCCGGATGCAAATAATCTTTGCCTTGACGGGTGCGCAGTTCTTGCAGAAATTTTTCCAGTCGCGAAAACCATTCCGAAAAATTTTCCGCTTGCAACGGACTGGGCAATAAATTCCGCTCTGACTCGAAAAGTTCCGCTATGAACGTCGATAAAATTTCGGGGTGCAACTTTGCGCCAAAAAGTTTTTCGCGAAATGCTTTCAGCGTGACGGAAAAATCTTCATCGGTGAAACTCAATGCCTCAATCAGTTCGCGTCCAGAATTTTTCAGTTCGTCAGTAATTTTTTCCGCCAAAGGCGATAATTCTTCAAGCAAAAAAATTTTCTCGTCCAAATAGAATGAATCTGCGCGGGCGGCGTAAATCTTCTGCCACGTGTTAGATAATTCCGCTAAAGAAATTTTCGGCGGCGATATGAAAATTTTCAGTTCCAAATTGAAATAAAGTTTCGCGAAAGTTTGCAGTCGGGTTGCTATGTCAAAATTTCCGCCGTCAACAATCAATCCCCAATGAAAAAATCCGCCGCGTTGAGAATCAAAAATCAGCGGCTGAACTTTTTCGCCCAATAAATTTCGGCAGGTGTTCAAAGTCATCTCAATGAATGCCGATAAAAAATTTTCGCGTTCGGCATTTGTCAAAAGTTGTTCGCGCTCGTGCCATTTTTGCGGAATTATCATAAACGTTACCGCCGATTGAAACTTTGAATTAATTTCGGCGTCCGCCGCTAATTTTTCTAACTTCTCCATTTCGCCCGCGTTAAATGCTTTGAAAAAATCTTCTCGCAATTTTTTTCGCCCGATTAACGCAAGCCGCTCCATATCGAAATTTTCTTCCGTGTCGAAAGAAATTTTATTCAACACGTCAAGCAAAGTTTCTTCCGACAAATCGTTTTTCAAAAGGTAATCGTCAATCCCCAATTTCATTGCCTCTTTGACGTAAATAAAATCGTCGTGGCAACTCAAAATTAAAATGTGCGTGCGCGGCGAATTTTTTCTTGCCCAGCGCGTCAATTCAATCCCGTCCATTATCGGCATTGATACATCAGCAATCAAAATGTCCGCGCCGTCACGTTGCAAAAATTCCAGAGCTTCACGACCGTTTTTGGCGTCTCCGACAATATAAAAGCCGTGCTTCTCCCAGTCAATCATTTGCTTAAGATAAGTGCGAACCAAAAAATCATCGTCGACGATTAAAACCTTTTTCATTAAAAGTCCTCCTGCAAAAGAAATTGTTCAGCATTCTTGGCGGTGATTAACTCGTTAGTGATAAAATTATATTTATCTACGGGCTGACTGTTCAAATGAGCGGCGACAACTTCAATCGCTAATTTTCCCGACTCGTGTCCGTCTTGCGAAATTAAAGCGTTAATGTTACCGTTCTTGACTGCCATAATCGCATCGTTTTGCGTGTCCACTCCGACAATCATTAAATTATCTACGACTTCGATAACACCGAGCGTCATAATCGCGCTAGTGACGAAAATTCCGCGAGTATTCGGGCGTTGGCGCAAAAGTTTTTCAGCTTGATTCATTGCATGGCGATATTGCGTTTCCGCCGCCATAGTTTTGCCGACTTTTAGCGAAGAATTTTTTTCTATGTAATCGACGAAACCGTCTGTGCGTTGAATGTGCGCCATTTGATTTGCACTGCCGGAAATTACGCTGACTTCCGCGCCGCTTGGAAGATTTTCAGCCATAAACGCCGCCGCCATTTGTCCGACCGCGTAATTATTTGAGCCGATATAGACAATGCCGTCAATTTCCTCGTCAATCGAAAAGACAGGAATATTTTTTTCTGCGCGGCGTCAACAAATTCTCGCGTGTGATTGATATTAGTTGGCGAAACAATCAAAGCGTCAATGTCGTTGTCGAGAAGGTCGC
>Ga0310697_10003629_pt1 | contig 15532 bp, 17 predicted proteins | sample 172DNAGHGlowgp2_FD_203883 | JGI IMG/M metagenome (GOLD analysis project Ga0310697, IMG submission 203883) | Sheep rumen microbial communities from Palmerston North, Manawatu-Wanganui, New Zealand - 1728 DNA GHGlow gp2 (v2) (version 2) | ecosystem: Host-associated > Mammals > Digestive system >... | reverse complement strand
GCGCCAGAGGATCTGATAGGCAATGTCGGCGGTCTGATGCTGCTGCCGGACGCGCTCCTCCACGCTCTGCTTTTCCGTGTAGCCGATTTTCGTCCAGCCCGCATGGGGAAAATAGTCGGGATGGGTGTAGGCGTAGATCATCGGGACGATGGGCTCAAAGGAGCGGATGTTGGGGGTCATATGGACACCGCCTTTCATACAGAAAGATTGGAGAATACGTCTTGCAAATCACAATACAATGTAGTACAATCGAATCAGGAGGCGATTCTCTATGAAAGATGCGACTGTCAGTGCGCGGGTTGAATGCTCCGTCAAGAGCGAGGCGGAGGACATTCTGCAAAAGCTGGGCGTTCCTGTTTCCGTGGTGATCAATTCGTTGTATCGGCAGATCATCTACCGGCGCGGGGTCCCGTTTTCCCTGACGATCCCCGCGGAACCGAAAACGATGGAGGTTTTGACGAGCGCGGAGCTGAACGCGAAATTGGAGCACAGCTATCAACAGTCTCTCGCAGGCCAGGTCCGACCGTTCCAGGAGGTGTTTGATGAACTGGAAAGGGGACTTGTCTGATGGACTCCTATGAGATCGTCATGACCCCCGACGCAATCGACGACCTGACGGAACTGAGGAACTATATCGCGGACGTTTTGCTCGCGCCGACGGCGGCGCTGAACACGGTCCGCGCCATTCAGAAGGAGATTGCTTCTTTGTCCGTGTTCCCCGGCGCCAACCGGGTGATCGACGAAGAACCCTGGCACTCCCGCGGACTTCGGAAGGTTCAAAGCAGGAACTTTTTCGTCTATTATCGAATCGACGAAGCCGCGAAGCTTGTCTATATTCTCAACGTGATCTACGCCAGGCGGGACCAACTGAACGCGCTCTCAAATTTGGACATCGGCTGAAACGACGCTCCCTGCAACGCGAGGCAGGGGGCGTTTTTTCATTCCATCGGCTTCACATGCGTTTCGATGAATTCGATTTCCGCAGCGTCCAGGCCGTATTTCGCGTAAAGCTGCTGGTCGATTTCGGGGATGGATTTGGACCAGTCGATGTCGGAGGCGTGGGTGAAGTCCTGGAGGGGGACATATTTCCATTTTTCAGGAGGGTTATGCTGTGTGATTTTTAGTATTCCTAACATCGTTCTGGCAAATTTGGATCGAATATACAGCATGGCGTTTTCCGCCTCGTCTCTTGTTTCAAATGCGCCAATTCCAATGAAGGATTGTGTATAGCCGATTAACGGCTCGCCGATTAACGGCTCGCCGATTAACGGCGTAGACAATACTTCACCAATTGCGCCACTTCCGTTTGCGCTTGGAACCAACACTTTAAAACAATCAAGATTCTCGTGCGCTATATCAATATACTTTCTGGGAAAATAGCGCCAAACACGCCTGTTCTTAATCAAGCCGAGAATTGCAATATCATCCTCGCTTTTTCTTTCTGTCGAAAAGAGAGAAATTTTTTCAAAAATATTGTTACGAAAGCGTTTGTCTCTCCCGTCACTTCCAATTATCTGTTTATATTTTGGATAATCAGCATAAAGGGCATCCAGATTGAACTTGTTCTGATTATAAGTGACGGGAGTCAAGCTGTCCAATTCGCGTTTGGGAGCCGCTTTGTGCATAATAGAATTAAGTTCAGGGAATGACGTAAACACTTCAATAGCTCCAAACTCCGTTGTGTTATCGTGATAGGATATTGCAATACCGCCCTTAATATCTGTGTTTGGGAAAATCCTGCTTCCGTCTGGCTCATAATGAAGAACCTTATAATGCGGATCGGCAAGCATTTTTTCATTCCATGCTTTGGGGGTCTGCCCTGCATTAAATAGAAAGCGTGCAGGATGAATCAATTCGACTTTATCAGCGATTAGAAAGGATTCATCCATAAAAAGATTATAGATTGAAGGCATAAAGGTTTTATTGTCACTGTCCCCAACCTCTTCCTGATACGGCGGGTTTCCGATAATGAAATCAAACTTCATAAGTTCCGATCCTTTCTCCCGCAGGGCTTGATAACTGACGCTGCGATTGCCGCGCCAGTCGAACAGGCGGCAGCCGATGTTTGCTTTCTTTGTTTCTCCGAACAGGCTTTCCTGTTCAAACTGCGGTTCCGGCGGGAACAGGCTGAGCTGCTGCTCCGTCGGCTGCGGCGGGACGGGGACGCAGCCTGTGACCCCGTCCATCTGCCAGAGGTTCCAGCAGACGACATTGCAGAGTTTTTCCAGCCACGCCTTTTCGGGCTTCCGCTTCCAGCGGTGCATCATGTGCTCTTCCACGCTGCAAAGGACGTTCACCCTGGCGATCAGCAGATTGTCCCCTTGCAGCTCATAGCCGTATGTGGCCTGCACCGCCCGCAGCGCCCAGGTCTTCCACTCCGCCAGGTCCGCCGCGTTCTCCGATACGACCCGCAGCTTGCGGTCCAAAAGTCCGATCCGCTCCTCCACAGGGAGCGCTTCGCCTGTCTCCACATCGTAGCGCGTGGCCAGAAAGGGCGCTTCGCCGCAGGTGATCTCCAGCCGCCGGGCGTCCACATACAGCTTCCAGTGCTTTTGATTGTTCGTGAACGCAATCTTGCCTTCCTCCGTCAGCTGATAAAAGCCGGTCTTCCGTCCGAACCATTGTTCATCGGCCACGTCGTTCATCTTCTTCACGACCCAAAGCGGCGTGAAGACCTCCGCGTGCTGCCGCGTGCGCGCCGTGCGCTGTTCCATGGCCCGCCGCGCCCGTGTTTTGATGAGATCGGAGTGTTCTCCCGTGATGCGCTGCGGGCGGATCTCATTCCCCGGCGTGTAGCAGTCCCCGAAACGGGTATAGGCGTCCGTCGCCCAGAGGATCTTACCCTTCGTCGCCTTGTCCTGCAAGAGTCGGTCCAGGAGCCCCATGCTGTGCAGTCTTAAAATGTCGTCCTGGATGTTGACGGTCATGCGCAGAACTCCCTTCCGCCGGATGCGTACACATTTATCATTATACTACAGAATTTTGTTTTTTCCATATCTTTTTCAAAAAATGCACGGAGCTTGCCGTCCGCGCCCGGTTTGACAAATCCCCCGTGCCGCGCTACAATACGGAGTAACTTTGTGATGACAGGCCATGCCCTGAGACGGGAGGGAACCATGCGCATTTCTACCAGACTGATCCGGCTGAGCAACCGGATCTTCCCCAAGATCGAACACCCCTTCAATCTGCGCAACGACGGGGGCATGAGCTATGCTCGCTGGCAGTACGAGAAGGGGGCGGACACCATCGCCTGTTACCAGGGGCTGGCCACGCCGGAGGAGATGTTCCGGGATCGGGACGTGCTGGACATGGGCTGCGGCGCGGGGGGCAAGAGCCTCTACTACGCCGCCCTGGGGGCCAGGATGGTCACGGGCGTGGAGCTTATGGAGCACTACCGGGCGGAGGCGGAGGCCCTGGCGGCGGAGCTGGGGCTGGCTGCGCGCTTTCGCTTCGTCTGCGCCTCGGCCCTCGCGCTGCCCTTCCCCGACGGCAGCTTTGACACCGTGGTGATGAACGACTTCTTTGAGCACGTCTCGGAGCCGGAGCGGGCCTTGCAGGAGGCGCTGCGGCTGCTGCGGCCCGGCGGGCGCATCTACCTGAACTTCCCGCCCTATTACCACCCCACCGGCTACCACATGAGCGACGCCATTCACATGCCCTGGGTCCACCTGTTCTTCACCGAGCGCCAGCTCATCGCCGCCTACAAGGACCTGATCCGCGGCCTCCCGGACGAGCAGGAGCGGCTGGCCCTGCGCTTTTCCAAAGACGCGGCGGGGGAGGACCGCTATACCTACATCAACCGCATGACCCTCCGCCGGGCCAAGGGCATCTTCCGGGCGCTGGACATCCAACCGGAACACTACCGGGAGATCCCCCTGCGGCCGGTCCTGGCTCCCCTGGCAAAGCTGCCGGGGCTGCGGGAGCTGTTTGTGAAAATGGCCGTCTGCGTCATCCGCAAGCCGGAGAAGTAAAAAACGGGAATACGCAACACCGCGCTGCGGCTTTTTTGGCCGACGGCGCGGTGTTTTTGGTTTGCCTCCAGAAAACTCAGCGCAGCAGGCGCACCAGCGCCGTCACGCCGTAGTAGATCCCGGCGATGCCGATGAGCTGGACCACGTTGACGGCTGTGCCGAAGGGGTTCAGGATGACCAGAACGCCCAGCACGATGCAGACCACGGCCAGCAGCATCCCCAGGGGCCAGCCCCGGTCCCCGTCGGAGCGGGCCACCAGCGCGTCGGTGCAGCGCTTGACGCCGCCCAGGATGACCAGGATGCCCGCCAGGACGGGGAAAAGCCCCACCACCAGCTGGGGGGCCAGCAGGACCACCACGCCCGCCACCACGGCGATGAGCCCGGCGGTGAGGGCGGCGGGCTGCTTCTCGTCCCGGGCCATGAGCTGGCTGACGGCGGTGAAGATGCCGTAGGCCAGTACCCCCGCGCCAAAGACCATGGCGGCGGCCCGCAAGGTCAGGGACGGGCGCAGCAGCAGGATGACGCCCGCCAGAATGAATACAATGGCCTTGAGCAGGGCCACGGCCTCGTTTTTCTTGTCTCCCATGTGGTTCAGCTCCTTTCCGTATGCCGGGAAGCGTTTTTTGCTCTCGTTTCATTATATACCCGCCCGGCGGGGGAATGCAAGGGGCTTTCAGCCGCGCCTTCGGAGCTGCCGCCCCAGCCAGTCCGCTACGGCCTTGCGCGCCAGGGGCAATTGGAAGTTGTAGCAGTGGTCGTCCTCCGGCAGCCAGATCAGTTCGCAGTCCCGGTAACGGGCCGCGGCCTGCTCGGCGCAGGCGCGGGGCACCGTCTCGTCCGCCGTGCCCTGCACAAGCAGCACCGGGCCGTCGTAGGCGTCGATGGCCGGTTCCACCCGGATGGTCTGGGCCACCCGGGCGTAGTTGCCGTCCAGGATCAGGCCGTCCCAGGTGCTGAGGGTCTCCGGGACGTGCCGGGGGTCGAAGCTGCTGCCCGCCAGGTCCACTCCGGCCCGGGCCAGGTCCGGGATCATGGTGGCAGGGGAGAGGAGCAGCAGCCCGTCCAGGGCGTCGGCCTTCATCCCGGCAGCCAGCATGGCGGTCAGGCCGCCCTGGGAGTGGCCGCAGAGGTACAGCCCCTCCACGAAGTCCAGCCCCCGGGCGTAGTCGATGACCCGCAGGGCGTTGTTCACCCATTTCAATATGGTATGTTCCCGGAAGCTCCCGCCGCTTTGCCCGTGGCCGTAGAGATCCAGGCGCAGCGTGGCGCAGCCCAGGCTCCGCATGGTCTCCGCCAGCGCCACAAGCTGCACCTCGTCCATGTGGCCGGTGAAGCCGTGGAGCACGATTACCAGCGGCAGTTTCTCTTTGCCCGCTTCGGGCAGCTCCAGCGCCGCGTGTATACGAATCCCGTCGTCCATGATGTACATCTGTTTCAGCCTCCCTCCGTTCGCTCTATGCCGCCATTATACGCAGCCCCCGCCGTATTTGCAAGCGCCGGGGGCTGCTTTGCACTTGAAAAGCGTGCGAGGCTTTGATATGCTGGGCAAAACACCGGCCACATCACATGATACGGGAGGAACACCACATGAAAGTTGTCATTGTCGGCGGCGTCGCCGGGGGCGCGACGGCTGCGGCGCGCATCCGCAGACTGGACGAGCACGCCGAGATCGTCGTCTTTGAGCGCAGCGGCTATGTCTCCTATGCCAACTGCGGCCTGCCCTACTACATCGGCGGCGTGATCCCCTACAAGGAGGATCTGACCCTGCAAAGCCCCGAGGGCTTCTGGGAGCGCTTTCGCATCGACGTGCGGGTGCGCCACGCTGTTACGGCCATCGACCCGGCGGCCAGGACCGTGACGGTCCAGGACCTGGAGCGGGGCGTCACGTTCACGGAATCCTATGACAAGCTGCTGCTGTCCCCCGGCGCGAAACCGACGCGCCCGCCCCTGCCGGGCATCGACAGCCCCCGGATCTTCACCCTCCGCACGGTGGAGGACACCTTCCGCATCCGCAGCTTTGTGGAGCGCAGCGCCCCCCGCAGCGCGGTGCTGGTGGGCGGCGGCTACATCGGGCTGGAGATGGCGGAGAACCTGGCGGAGCTGGGGCTGCAGGTCACGGTGGTGCAGCGGCCCAAGCAGCTGATGAACACCCTGGACTACGACATGGCCACCTTCGTCCACGCGGCCATGCGCGCCCACGGCGTGGACCTGCGCCTGGGCAGCGACGTGACGGGCTTTGCCGACACGGCTGCGGGCCTGCGGGTGGAGCTGAAAGGGGAGGCCCCCCTGGAGGCGGACATGGTGCTGCTGGCCATCGGCGTGTCCCCGGACAGCGAGCTGGCCAGGAAGGCCGGGCTGGAACTGGGCCTCAAGGGCAGCATCGTGGTCAACGACCGGATGGAGACCTCCGTGCCGGACATCTACGCGGTGGGCGACGCCGTGCAGGTGCGGCATACGGTCACCGGCGAGAACGCCGTCATCTCCCTGGCCGGTCCGGCCAACAAGCAGGGGCGCATCGCCGCGGACAACATCTGCGGCGGGGACAGCCGGTATCGCGGCTCCCTGGGATCTTCCGTCATCAAGGTCTTCGACCTGACCGTGGCCAGCACCGGCCTGACCTGCAAGGCGGCCCAGGCCGCCGGGCTGGACTGGGACCGGGTGGTGCTCTCCCCCGCCTCCCACGCCACCTATTACCCCGGGGCCAGCACCATGACCATGAAGGTGGTCTTCGAGCGGGGGACCCTGCGGCTGCTGGGGGCGCAGATCGTGGGCTACGACGGCGTGGACAAGCGCCTGGACGTGCTGGCCACGGCCATCGGCGCGGGGATTCGGGCCGACAGGCTGAAAGACCTGGACCTGGCCTACGCCCCGCCCTATTCCTCCGCCAAGGACCCGGTGAACATGGCCGGGTTCATGATCGAGAACCTGGCCACCGGCAAGGTGAAGCAGTTCCACTGGGAGGACGTGGAAGCCCTGCCCCGGGACGGCAGCGTGACCCTGCTGGACGTGCGCACCCCGATGGAGTACGAGTTGGGCCACGTCCCCGGCTTTTTCAACCTGCCCGTGGACGTGCTGCGGGACTACGTGGACCGGCTGGACCCGGCCAAGCCCGTCTACCTCTTCTGTCAGAGCGCCCTGCGCAGCTACATCGCCGCGCGCATCCTCAGCCAGCGGGGCTTTGACTGCTACAACTTCTCCGGCGGCTACCGCTTCTATCAGGTGGTCAGCACGGAGCGGGAGGCTTGCCGAAGCGCCTGGCCCTGCGGCATGGCGAAGGAATAAGCTTCCATCCCCCCGCCGCCCGGGGGCAGGGGACGGATATCGCTGCATTCGCCATGTATGACCCGCCGCCGAAGGCTGCGGAACCGTGATGTCAATTTTGAACCCCGGTTTTTGTTCATCCCAACAAATCGCACGTTTTGGGCCCTCCAACGATTTATAAGATGTTGACAAATGGACTCTTTTTCTGTATTGTTATAGGAGACATCCCGCAGGACTTAAATTTGGAAGCGGAATTCGATGAAAAGGAGGAAATCGTATGAACTTTCAGACCAGTGCGGCCCATGAGGAGTTTCGTGCAAAAGTACGTGCTTTCGCCGAGGCCGAGGTAAAGCCTGTCGCATTCATGCTGGATCAGGAGAACCGGTTCCCCGATGAGATCGTTCAGAAAATGGGTGAATTGGGGATCATGGGTCTGCCGTACGAGAAGGAGTATGGCGGGGCTGGTTCCGATGTCCTGAGCTATGCCATCGCTGTGGAGGAGCTCTCCCGCATCGACGGCGGCGTGGGCGTCATCCTGTCTGCGCACACCTCTCTTGGCACCTACCCCATCGCTGCCTATGGTACTGAAGAGCAGAAGAGAAAGTATCTGCCCGATCTCTGCTCCGGCAAGAAGTACGGCGCTTTCGGTCTGACCGAGCCCAACGCCGGTTCCGACGCTGGCGGCACCGAGACCATCGCTGTTGACATGGGCGACCACTACCTGCTCAACGGCGAGAAGATCTTCATCACCAACGGCGGCAAGGCCGACGTGTACGTCGTTTTCACCGTCACCACTCCTGGCATCGGCACCAAGGGAATCTCCGCCCTGATCGTTGAGAAGGGCTGGGAGGGCTTCACCTTTGAGCCGCACTACGACAAGATGGGCATCCGCTCTTCTCAGACCTGCCAGCTGAACTTCAACGATGTGAAGGTCCCGAAGGAGAACCTGCTGGGCAAGGAAGGCATGGGCTTCAAGATCGCCATGTCCACCCTGGACGGCGGCCGTATCGGTATCGCATCTCAGGCCCTCGGCATTGCGCAGGGCGCCTATGAAGAGGCTGTCGCCTACGCCAAGGAGCGTATGCAGTTTGGCAGGCCCATCGCCACCCAGCAGGGCGTCGCGTTCAAGATCGCCGACATGGCGACCAAGCTGGACTGCGCCCGTATGCTGATCTACCGCGCTGCTGAGATGAAGCAGGCCCATGTCCCCTACGGCAAGGAAGCCGCCATGGCCAAGCTGTACGCCTCCGACATCGCCCTCGAGGTCGTGAACGATGCGCTGCAGATCCACGGTGGTTCCGGCTTCATGAAGGGCATGGCGGTCGAGCGTCACTACCGCGATGCGAAGATCACCACCATCTATGAAGGCACCAACGAGATTCAGAGAGTCGTCATCTCCGGCGCCATCCTGGGCAAGATGAAGAAGGGCGGCGGCGGCGCGAAGGCTGCTGCTCCCGCTGCTGCGGCTGCCGCTGTCGGCGAGACCGGCCCGCGCAAGAAGATCATCCTCAAGGGCGGCGATCCCAAGGAGATGGTGGACAAGCTGGTCGACGCCCTGAAGAAGGACGGCTTCGACTTCACCGTGGGCATCCCCATCGACACCCCGATCGTGGCTGCCGAGCGCGTGATCTCCGCCGGCCAGGGCATTGGCGAGAGAGAGAACATGAAGCTCATCGAGGACGCCGCTCGTTCTCTGGGCGCCGCCATCGGCTCTTCTCGTCCTGTCGCTGAGACCCTGCAGTATGTCCCCCTGAACCGCTACGTCGGTATGTCCGGCCAGAAGTTCAAGGGCAACCTGTACGTCGCCTGCGGTATCTCCGGCGCCGTGCAGCACCTGAAGGGCATCAAGGACGCCAGCATCATCGTTGCCATCAACACCAACCCCAACGCGAAGATCTTCAAGAACTGCGACTACGGTATCGTGGGCGACCTGAAGGTCATCCTGCCTCTGCTGACCAAGGCTCTGGACACCGGCGACAAGAAGCCTGCTCCTCCGATGGTCAAGATGAAGAGAAGCGTTCCCGCTCCCGCTCCCGTGCCGCGCAAGCTGGGCGTCTGCCTGGGCTGCGGCTTCGAGTATGATCCCAACGTCGGTGACGCCACCGCCGAGATCGCTCCGGGCACTCCGTTCAAGAGCCTGCCTCAGGGCTGGGTCTGCCCGCACTGCGGCGAGCCTCTCTCCAACTTCATTGAGATCGAGGTCTGATCGCACAGTCTCTACATCGCAACTTTCCCCCGCATCATGACATAATAAATGAAGGAGGCAATGTTCCACATGTACAATTATCGCAAAGTAACTGACGATCTGTACTGGGTTGGTGCAAACGACCGTCGTCTTGCTCTGTTCGAGAATATCCACCCCCTGTATCATGGCGTGTCCTACAACGCCTACGTCCTGCTGGACAAGAAGACCGTTCTGATCGACACCGCTGACTGGGCCGTGGGCCGTCAGTTCATCGAGAACGTCATCGGCGTTCTGGATGGCCGCAGCCTGGATGTTCTGGTCATCAACCACGTCGAGCCCGACCACGCCGCCACCCTGGAGGAGATCCTGCTCCGTTGGCCGAAGGTGAAGATCATCACCACCCAGAAGGCCGTCACCATTCTGAAGCAGTTCGCGTTCCCCCTGGACATCGACAAGATCGACATCGTCAACGAGGGCGACACCCGCAGCTTCGGCAAGCACACCTTCGCGTTCGTGAAGGCTGAGATGGTTCACTGGCCCGAGGCCATGGTGAGCTTTGACGTCACCAACGGCGCTCTGTTCTCTGCTGACGCGTTCGGCACCTTCAAGAGCCTGGACGGCAAGCTGTTCTCCGATGAGTTCGACTTCCGCGGCGAGTGGATCGACGAGGCCCGTCGTTACCTCACCAACATCGTCGGCAAGTATGGTCCTCCCGTGCAGCACCTGATGAAGAAGGCCGCCGGCCTGGACATCAAGTACATCTGCCCGCTGCATGGTCCCGTGTGGCGCGATCCCATGGACATCGCCTACATCATGGACAAGTATCAGCACTGGAGCACCTATGAGCCCGAAGAGAAGGGCGTCATGATCGTCTTCGGCTCCATGTACGGCCACACCGAGAACGCCGCCGAGATCCTGGCCTCCAAGCTGGCTGACCGTGGCGTCACCAACACCCGCATCTATGATGTCTCCAGCACCAACGTCAGCTACCTGATCTCCGACGTCTTCAAGTACAGCCACCTGGTTCTGGCCTGCGTGACCTACAACCTGGGCATCTTCCCGCCGATGAAGGACTTCATCCACGACATGCAGGCTCTGAACGTTCAGAACCGCACCGTCGCGGTCATGGAGAACGGCTCCTGGGCCATCCGCTCCGGCAGCCTGATCCGCGAGGAGCTGGCCAAGATGAAGAGAATGAAGGTTCTCGAGGATGGCGTCACCTTCGCTTCCTCCATCCAGAACCAGAACGTCCCCGATCTGGATGCTCTGGCCGATGCGATCGCCAACGACCTGAAGAAGTAATTCCTCTCCGTTGCGCGGCGTAACCAGGTCTCCGATCTGGAAAGCCAAAAACCCTACGGACCCTCCGCAGTTCGCTGCGGGGGGTCTTTTTTGGGCTGGGCCTTGGTAAATCTTGACAGGGGACTCCTGATATGATATGATTTTGATATCACATAGATAGGAGGATGCGCAAATGCAAGAAAAAGTTTTGACAGGCCGGAAGCACGGGATGCTGGTCCTGGTGCTGGGCATCGCCCTGTATGTGCTGGCCATTTTTGGCACGATCTGGTGCGGCAATCGCCTGGACGCGGGAGCGAACACCCTGGCCGTGGTTGGTTTTGTTGTTTGTTGCGTCTGGCAGACGTTGGGCTGGCTGTTTGTGCTGGGCCTGAAGGTGCTCAAGCCCCAGGAAGCCCTGGTGCTGACGCTGTTCGGTAAGTATGTGGGCACCCTGAAAGGGGAGGGCTTCTACTGGGTCAACCCCTTTTGCTCCGCCGTCAACCCGGCCGCCAGGACCAAACTGAAACAGAGCGGCGACGTGGACAGCGGCAAGAGTGCAGTCCAGACCCTGATTGTGCCTCAGAACACCATCGCGGAGGAGGCCAGGAAGAAGATCAGCCTCAAGATCATGACCCTGAACAACTCCCGGCAGAAGATCAACGACTGCCTGGGCAACCCGGTGGAGATCGGCATTGCGGTCATGTGGCGGGTTGTGGACACGGCCAAGGCGGTATTCAACGTGGACAACTTTAAGGAATATCTCTCCCTCCAGTGCGACAGCGCCCTGCGGAACATCGTGCGGCTGTATCCCTACGACGTGGCCCAGAACGTGGACACCACCGGCGACGGCATCGCCGACGAGGGCAGCCTGCGGGGCAGCAGCGAGGTGGTGGCTCAGCGCATTCGGGACGAGATCCAGAGCAAGGTCGCGGAGGCGGGGCTGGAGATCCTGGAGGCTCGGATCACCTATCTGGCCTACGCGCCGGAGATCGCTGCGGTCATGCTCCAGCGCCAGCAGGCCAGCGCCATCATCGACGCCCGGAAGATGATCGTGGATGGGGCCGTGGGCATGGTGGAAATGGCCCTGGAGCGCTTGAACCGCAACGGCGTGGTGCTGCTGGACGAGGAGCGCAAGGCCGCCATGGTCAGCAATCTGCTGGTGGTCCTCTGCGGCAACCGGGACGCGCAGCCGGTGGTCAACTCCGGCAGCCTGTACTGAGGGCGGCATGAACTGGTTTTGGTTTTTTGGCCTGGCCATGGTGCTGTTGATCCCTGTGAGCATGTGCATCGCCGGACTGCGCTGGCAGCGGGGCAAGATCCCGCGCTACGGCGGCGCTTCGGGCTACTGCACAAAGCAAAGTCAGCGCTCCCCGGCGGCCTGGGCCTTTGCCCACCTCTATTTCGGGCGGCTCTGGACCATCCTGGGCGCAGCCATGGCGCTGCTGGGGATCGCCGCCATGCTGCTATGCATCGGCGGGGACGAGGACAGCGTGGGCGTGCACTTCGGCATAGCTTGCGGGGTGCAGACGCTGGCCATGCTTCTGCCCATTCTCCCCACGGAGCGCGCCCTGCGGCGGCGCTTCGGCCCCGTGTGAACAGGGGAGCGCGTATGGCAAATGACAATCAGAAAAAGCAGGTCCCCCTGCGCCTCTCGCCCAAGCTCTATGCAGAGCTGGCGGCCTGGGCGGAGGACGAGTTCCGCTCCGTCAACGGACAGATCGAGTATCTGCTGACCGAGTGCGTGCGGCGGCGGGGACGGGACAGGGCGAGAGAGGAGAACAGGAGGCAGGATGGAGATGAAGACGGGCAAGCTGATCGTATTTGAGGGGCTGGACGGTTCCGGGAAAAGCACCCAACTGGCGCTGCTGGCCCAAACGCTGCGGGCGGCGGGGCGGCGCGTTCACGTCACGGCGGAGCCCACGGCCAGCGCCCTGGGGGGGCTGATCCGGGACAGCCTCAGCGGGAACTACCCCCGGGGCCCGGAGGAACTGGCGGCGCTGTTCCTGGCCGACCGCATCGCCCACAACGCCGACCCTATCCGGGGCTTCGGGCGGCTGCTGGACGCGGGGGAGGACGTGCTGTGCGACCGCTATGACTATTCCTCCTTCGCCTATCAGGGGGCGGAGACCGACCTGGACTGGGTGCTGGAGATGCACCTGCGCTGCCCGGCCATTCGCCGCCCGGACCTCTGCGTCTATCTGGACCTGGAGCCCGCCGCCGCCGTGGCGCGCATCCGACAGGGCAGGGACAACCTGGAGGTCTATGAAAACGAGGGCAAGCTGGCCCAGGCCCGGGCGCGGTACTTTCATGTGTTCCAGCTGCTGCACGCCCGAGGGGAGCGCATCTGCGTGGTGGACGCGGACGCGCCGGAGGCGGAAGTCCACCGCCGTGTCTGCGCCGCGGTGGAGCCGCTGCTGGAGGCGTGACAGCCAGATGAGATAAGAAAGGAAACAAACCAAAGCGGGCAAGCTTGCCCTGCAAATACTGTCATGCACATCAGGATTCGCGCTCACTTGTCCGTCGCGCCGGACTTGACGGCTGCGAATCCGGCGCGCCGGGTCGGCGCGCCCTACAGGATGTGTTCAAGCGAATGACAGTGCCTTGCGGGGAAGGGCTTGCCCGTTTTGCGTCCCCGCTGCTCCATGTGCAGGGCGACAAAACCGGCGTTCATAAATTGTTTACTTCTGAATTAGCACTCTCCTCTTGACAGTGCTAATTTTCGTGCTATAATGAAGCCATAAACAGAGGAACGAAGAGCGAACGCGAATGACCCTCCGTCCCGATGTCAAAGTACCAGTGAACTGACATAACAAAAAGGAGGAATTGATTTATGTTGCCGAGTATTTTTGGTGAGAACCTGTTTGACGATTGGTTCAGCTTCCCGAACTTCCCGGAGGTGCGGGACATCGAGCGCAAGCTGTATGGCCGCCGGGCCGCCCACGAGATGAAGACCGACGTGCGCGAGGGCGAGAACGGCTTTGAAGTGGACATCGACCTGCCGGGGTATCAGAAGGATGAGATCGCCATCCACCTGGAGAAGGGCGTTCTGACCGTCAGCGCCGAGAAGCAGCTGGACAAGGAGACCGAGAACAAGGCCGGTCGTGTCATCCGGCAGGAGCGCTATGTGGGCGCCATGCAGCGCAGCTTCTATGTGGGCGAGTACGTCACCGACGAGGACATCAGCGCCAAGTTTGAGAACGGCGTGCTGAGCCTGAGCATCCCCAAGAAGGACCAGCCCAAGCTGCCCGAGCGCAAGACCATCGCCATCGAGGGCTGAGGTTTCCCCCAACCCACGACGCCCCGCCCCAATGGGCGGGGCGTCGTTTTCCAGATTTCTTTTCCGTTGAATCAGGGGCGCTACTGTGGTAAAATGGAAAAAACGCCGCTGTTTGCGAAGAGAGGGTGAGGGAAGATGTTGGCGGTTTATGGGTATTACGACGGCTCTGCAATCCGGTTGTTGGAGCAGATGCCCGCAAAGCCGAATCAGCGGGTCATCGTCACGCTGATGGATGAGTTTGTGGAGCCTGAACAGTCTGCGGAGAAAAAGAGTATGCGCGGCGCCCTGGCGTCCTATGCAGACCCGGCGCTGGCGGAAAAAGAGCAGGGGGCCTGGGAGCGGGCCATGGTAGAGAAATATGGTAATCTTTGACACCAACATGATTCTGCGGTATCTGCTGAACGACGATCAGGAGATGGCCAACCGGGCGGAACAGTACCTGAACGCCGGGGACGTGCATGTCACAATTGAAGTGATTGCGGAACTCGTCTATGTGCTGCGCGGTGTGTATTCCCTGGAGCGCGGATAGATTGCGGACACTGTCAAAGCGTTTCTCTGTCAGGTCCAATGCCGGGACATGCGGGTGTTGGAGCTGGCGCTTGACACCTACGGGGCGCGAAGCCTCGATTTTGTCGATTGCGTTTTATATGCCTATCATGTTGTGAAAGGCGCAGAGCTGGCCACCTTTGACAAAAAGCTGTTGAAGCTGCTGCGCCAGCGTTCCGAATAAAGCCCTCCGGCTCTCGTTGATGCGCGTGATGCGACGCAAGGATGCTTGCACCGTATCACGCGCTGCCCTGTTATCGGACGATGAGCGCCCCGGCGGGACGTACATTTCGCGTATTGCCAAGTGGGGCGGCTTGTGCTATAATAAGCTGATTTTTTGTACACGCGGGTGAAAACGGGAGGCAGTATGTGGATTTCTGACAAATGGCGCGACTTTGAGCTGATCGACTGCTCCGGCGGGGAGAAGCTGGAACGCTGGGGATCGCGCATCCTGATTCGTCCCGACCCGCAGGCTATCTGGCGGACGCCCCGGCGCAGCGCTCTCTGGGAGCGGGCCGACGCCCGCTATCGCCGCAGCAGCAGCGGCGGCGGAGCGTGGGACAAGCACGGTCTGCCGGAGCACTGGGAGCTGGGCTACGGACCGCTGACCTTCCGGGTGCGGCCCATGAACTTCAAACACACCGGCCTGTTCCCGGAGCAGGCCACGAACTGGGATTTCATCATGGAGACCATCGCCTCCGCCGGGCGGCCCATCCGGGTGCTGAACCTCTTCGGCTACACCGGCGCGGCCACGGTGGCGGCGGCCAGGGCCGGGGCCACCGTCTGCCATGTGGACGCGGCAAAGGGCATGGTGGCCTGGGGCAAGGAGAACGCGGAGGCCAGCGGCGTCCGGGACCGGCCCATCCGCTGGATCGTGGACGACTGCGCCAAGTTCGTCCAGCGGGAGATCCGGCGCGGCAGCCGCTACGACGCCCTGATCATGGACCCGCCCAGCTACGGGCGCGGCCCCGGCGGGGAGGTCTGGAAGCTGGAGGACAGCCTGTGGGACTT
>Ga0310697_10003628_pt1 | contig 15534 bp, 1 predicted proteins | sample 172DNAGHGlowgp2_FD_203883 | JGI IMG/M metagenome (GOLD analysis project Ga0310697, IMG submission 203883) | Sheep rumen microbial communities from Palmerston North, Manawatu-Wanganui, New Zealand - 1728 DNA GHGlow gp2 (v2) (version 2) | ecosystem: Host-associated > Mammals > Digestive system >... | reverse complement strand
TTTTTTTGTTTTCAGTGGGGTGTGGGGGTTTGGGGGTTGGGGTTTGGGTGTGGGGGCTGGGCGCCCACCCCCCAATCCCCAATCCCCAATCCCCAATCCCCAATCCCCATTGAAAAATAGATTATTTTAAAATAAAAATAAAAAATGTTTATTAACTATTTCTAATTTTAAACATATAAAGGGAATTATTTTTTTTTATTATAAACTAAAAAATGTCTGATAAAAAAGATGAAAAGACTGGGCCTTATAGGCTTTATTTTATAACATCTAACCAAAGCAAGCTAGATAAATACATAAAATATGATATACCAAAAAATAGAGGCTTAACCGATTTTAGGGTTGGAGATTCAAATTCAGAAATGCGCGAAGAAAGACAATATAAAAGAGAATTTTTTACTGTTTATTTAAATTCGATGGAAATAGTTCCTAATGCTTTAAGAAAAGAAGATCAAGATCCAACTACAAAAAGATATAATTCTGAAATATATTTGAAATATAACAGAACCAATTTCCCAGGTAAACTTAATTTCAAACATACAAAAAATAATTTCATTTATGATTTTGAATTTAAAGAATATCAAGGATGGGGAAAAATTTATGACCCGCCTCCTCAGATAAAATTCAGTAAATTAGATCAATTAAAGATGTATACCAAATACTTAATAAATATTTTAAAAAAAAAGCAAAAAGATCAGATATATAAAGATTTAATAACAGATTCACAATATTCTGTTTTTGGTAAAAATAAAAAAACGCCATTGGATTTTTATTTAGAAATTTTAAAGAATTGTTATACTGAAAAAGAAGTTAAATTATTTCTAAAAAGTTTCAAAATAGAAAATATGCTATTACCTACAAATCTTGTTTATAAAGATTATGGCACAATTTTAAAATTAATTGAAAAAAAGCCTCAAGTAATTACTAAATTTTGCAATGAAAAAGACGATAAAAGGCCATATTATTTAATTTTTTACACTTTGTGTCTATTTACAAGATTTTATTATGAAATAAAAGAAGCAAATGCAATGGTACAAAATAAAGAAATTTGGCCTTATTTAATCCAAATTCTCCCAAACAAAGCGAACTTTTTCCCAAAATTTAAAATACCCGAAGAACTCATTCATAATATGTTCGATCAAAAATTAAATGTTAATCTTATTATGGGTATTCTTAGCTTTTGTGGTTCTGTCGAGAAAATTCTAGTTTTAATAAATGAAAAAATAAAGATAATTGTTGACTGTTGTTTAAATGAAAAAAAATATATTGTTATGGAACAATTAGAAAATCCTCAAAAAACCGATAATATAGAAAATATAATTGGAGAAATTAAAAAAATAATAACTTATGAATTAAATAATGGTATTGTATTCATTTCATTTAGTGAAAATTTTTGGAAGCTTTATGTTCAATTTAATGAAGATGCAAAGAAATTATTCATGATTAATAAAGCAATAATTTTATGCTCAGAAATTGATAAAAGTTTAAAAAAAAGTAATTTAGAGATAACATATAAGATACATAAAAATGGTTTAGAATCAATAAATAATGGAACTTTAAAAAATGAAGAAGTTATCGATTTTATTAATATGGATTCATATTTTTCAGATAATAAATATGCAAGTAAGTATTATAGACCTTTGGATATAGTTAAAGGACTTGATTTTGATATTATGACAGATAATTTTTTCAAAGTATGGAATGAATCTAATATATTTAAAATATATTCTTTTGCAAGTTATGATTTCAAAAGTAGAATTGTTGATCAAGTCACAGATATGAAAAATTTTGGAAAATTGCTTAAATTATTTAATTATAAGGATAAAAATATTTTTGATCAACAATTAATTCAAAAATTAAGGGAAAAATTCAAAAATACTTTGCATACTTATAAAACAGAAACTTGTCCTGATTTTATAAAAGATATTGCTACTTTTATTTATATAATAGATTATCAAAGAACACAAAATATCCAAGCATTTATGACATCTACAATAGAAAAATATATTTTATCTCCTGAATTAAAAACAGATATATACATATATTTAGCTACAAATTTTAAAGATTTATCACAACAAGTAATTAATGGTGTAACTGATTATTTAACAAAAAATAAAGAAAGATTAAATGCCAAAAGTATAATATTTTTATTAAAAACAATAAATTCTACAAGAATAATTGAATCATTATTAAATAAAATAGAGAGTTTTTCAATAAAAGAAGAAGAATTATTCGATAATAGAAAAGTTGAAGAAATCGAATCTTTCTTATTATTAGAAGGAATTCAAAAGGAGAAATTATTTGAAAAACTACAATTTGAGGATTTAAATAAAACTAAATATTTAATGAATGCAATACAAATGAAAGAAAATATTTTGCAAAAAATTAAAAAAGGTGAAATTTATTACAATACATACATGGGGTTGTTGCGAAAAAAAGAAACATTCATTCAAAAATTAACAATTTTGTTTTTTAATAATGAACAAGATGTTGATGAAAGTATGAAAATTTTAAAAACAAAATTTGATTCTTTTATTAAAGTTATAAAGTTTATTAATAAACTAGAGGCTATACTTAAAGAATTTTTTGAAATTGAGCATAAAAATGATATTATATTCATTAAAGAATTAGGTGATTCAATTAAATCTAGTTGGATGAATATAATAGAAAATCCCGAAATAAAAAATAAAATAAATGAAATTAATAAAATATTTCTTCCTGAAGAATTTGAAAAAAAAAATAAATTAAAGGAATCTAAATTTTTCGTACAATTATTTAGATCAAGAAAAATTCATAATATTTATTTTAAAAAAGAGACTGAACTATTCGAATTAACCGAAGCTGATTTTAACAAATTAAAATTATTATTTGAGAGTCAAAATTGGATGATGGAAATTCCAGAATCTATAATAAAAGAATGTTTTCAGAGTTTAAAAGATGAAAAAAATAATTTAAAAAATGAACTAAAACATTTAATAAAAGTATTTGATATAAAAGGATTCGATGATGGAAAAATATTAAACTTAGAAGGAAGTATAATAACATTTAATCAAAAAGAAGAAATATTTCAAACTGCAAATAGTTGTATTCATTTTATTGATGAATTAGAAGCAGAAAAAACAGAATTTTATACAGAATTAGAAAAAATCAGAAATGGATTAAAGCAACCTAATTTAACCATAGATAAAATTGAAAGTTTCGGAAAAACTTTAGAAAAAAATGGATTAAAAGTACTTCAACCAAAAGAAGAAGATAGGGAATATTTAAATATATTACATTGTATTTATAGTAAAAAAGGTTCAATAAAATTTATTGCAAAATTAGAAGGAAATGATATAAGAACTTTGCAGGAACTGGTTAATATGTCGGATGATACTTTTGTAACAAATTATGAAATACAAGATATGATAAAATGTTCTACTTTTATCCATAATTTGGGAGAAATAAAAGGAAAAAAAAGTGATAAAGATTTAATTAAAGATTTCATTAATGAAGTTCCTAAAGTGAAAGGAATAGCTGCTCATTTTCAAAATTATACAAACAACTCGGCTCAAATACAAGAATTATTTTCCAAAAAATTAGATAAATCTCAAGCTACTTTACAACAAATCAAAGAAACAATGAAAGCATCAACCTTTTCTTTATCAATAGATAATAATTTAGATCCATATTTAAAATTTGAAGGAGAAATATCCGATGAAGAAAAACCAGAAGTGAAAAAGCATATTAATTATGATGGAATAATAGAATTAAGAGAACGTGCAATGCTTACAAGAAAATTAGGTGATGAAAAATCAGCCGAAGAAAAGAAGATATATGATTTATATAAACAATTCTCAGAAAGGGTTAGCGAAATAGAAAAAGTTAATCAATTATTGAAAAAACTGGGAGAAAAAGGATATAGTGAAAATATAAGAATTGTAATAGATATAAAAAATAATAGTCCTTTTTTCAGTATTGATGAAAGAAAAATGGAAAATTATGAAGCTTGTAGTAGATATTTAGATGATCTATATTCAAAAATTACTGAAATACAAACTAAATATTATAAAAATGAAGAATTAATAAGATTTGTTTATGGTAGACAATTTAATTTATTGAATTCTTGCTTAAAAAGAGAAAAAAATAATGCATTAGTACCTTTTTTGAAATTTTTAACAAACGATCAAATTGATTCGAAAGAAAAATTGAAAGATTTAGAATTTGGTTATGATTATGATAAAGATGAAAATAAATATATTTGCTTATTTGAGAATATTAAAACATTTTTATCTGATTTTTTGAAAAAAAATCATTTACAAACGGAAAAAATATATCAACAGAATTTCATAAAAGATGAATATAAAAATGAATTTGTAGGAGCATATGCATATCTTTTAGAAGACGATAAAATTGGAGAAGTACAAAAAGGTATTGAAGAACATATATTAAATTGGTTTAATTTTTTAACAGGAAGTCCACCAATGGCACAAACAGTATTATTATGTAATGAGGAAACAACCTCAGAAGAAATTACAGCTTTTATGTATAGGGCATTCTTATGTCAATATCCTGTTTTTTTCATGATAGGAAAAATTGAATTATTAACTTCAGAAAAAAGACAAACATTAACAAGATTAATTCATTTATTATTCACTAATAGACAAGATAAAGCAAAAATGAAATCTTGTGTGGCATTTGCTTATTGGGATAAAGAAGATACTTTAGTTAAAGCTTTGGTTGGAATAAAAGGAATATTACCTTTAAAACATGATGATAAGAAAAAAGAAAAACAAAAAGAATATGAAGAAAATGTAGAAATTATAAGCTCTGATAAAGCCGGGGTTGGAAAATCAACACAAATTAAATTAAAAGTAAAAGCTCAGAAAAAAAAATATATACATTTTCCTTTCGGTGGTGAATTTAGTAGAAAAGATGTAATAAATCGTTTGAAAAAAATACAAGATCAGATAATTAAAGAAGAAAATACTGTTATACATCTAGATTTATATGATTCAAAACAAACAGAATTAATGAAAGATTTCTTATATAGTTTTCTTATTACAAAATTATATGGACAAAATGAAAATTTATTCTACTTATCAAAAAAAGTAAATATAATTATTGAAATCCCTTGTGGATTTGTTAATTTTTTTAATAAATTTCCATTGTTAAGTATGTTCAAAAATAAAACAGAAATGAAAATTACTAATTTGCCTCCTTTGATAATAGAAAAAGAATTAGATTCTAATATTCAAATTGTTTGTAATTATATAAAATTATATAAAACAGGTAAAATCTCAGAAAAAGATTTAATTATCAATGGAGTATCATTATCCAGAGATGATATTAATATGTTAGTTACAAAAGAATTATTTAGTGGAGATACTACTATAGATGCTGTATCTATAGATCAAAAAGAGTGCGATTCATTAATAAAAGATTTAATAAAAAAAGAATTGAAAATAGAAAATCCAACTTATTACCAAATTAATTCATTTATTAATGTATTATCAGGTCAATTAAAAAATTTCAGTATGAATTTTGGTCTTAGTGCTGCAAATTTAATTCAGAGTGGAATACAATTAGGAAATCAAAACTTTAAAAGTTTAAGAGATACTATGTTTAATAGTTTTTTAAAAAATACAATTCATTTTACACAAGGTGCCTTTGATAAAATACTTACAGCACAACAAGAAACTTATAATATAAAAGTAATGCAAGGAAATTATGATGAAAATTTACAAGAAGAAGCAGCCATTAAAGCATTATCTGAACCAGGAGATATAATTTCTTGTAATAAAATAGATCCTTCTTTAGTTTTTTTCCATGAAGGAGGAGGACAAGAATTTAGTATTATTACTAAAGATAATCCAAATAAGGATGAATATAATAAATTATTACAATTGAGAAAAAGTTTCGTTATATTGCAGAATGAGAACTATAAATCATATGGAAAAAATGATCAATTAGAAGAAGTTCCAAAAGAATTAAAGCGTTATACTAAATTTACCCATACACAATTTTTGGAAGAAATAAGAAGTATTTTATCAGTAAGAAATCCTGTATTTACCAAGGATAAAGCTATATATAAAGAAAAAGATAAAGCTAAAATAGATCCAGATACATTAAAATTAAAATCTATAGAAGAAATAGTAGGTGAATATGTTTTTACCGCAGATAATTTTATTAAAATGGTATTAATATTACTTAGAATTAGAGAAAATATTCCTGTTATTATGATGGGAGAAACAGGTTGTGGTAAAACATCACTTATTAGAAAATTATCTGAATTAATTAATAATGGTGATAGTAAAATGGAAATATTAAATATTCATGCAGGTATTACAGATGAAGAAATTGTTAAATTTTTATTTGAAGAAAAAGAAATTGATGGAGTTAAATATGATAGTATAATAGAAAAGGCAAGAAAATTGGAAATAGAAGAAGAAAAAATATTCCAATTATATAAAAAAAGAGAACAGAAATATTTCAAAAAAAAATTATGGGTATTTCTTGATGAAATTAATACATGTAATTGTATGGGATTAATATGTGAAATGATGACTAAACATACTTGCCAAGGAGTAGAACTTCCAGAAAATATATTTTTTATTGGGGCATGTAATCCATATAGATATGGTAAAAAAGCAGTCGATGATTATGCTCTAAAAATAGAAGGAGTTAAAGAAAGAAATTTAGTATATACTGTTAATCCTTTACCTTTTTCATTACTTAATTTTGTGTTTAATTTTGGAAATCTTACACCAGAAGATGAAAAAAGTTATATTAATAATATGGTAGTAAGTCCTATAGAAAATTTCTTTTGGAAAGATATTGAACAAAAAAATAAAGATAAAAAAGATTTTGAAAGAAAAAATTTGGGAAAGCATTTAAGCAAAGAAGATTATGATCTTTGTGAAGAATTAAAAACTTTATCAAGTAAAGCTATAATTGAAGCACAAAATTATGTTAGAGAAAAAAATGATGTTTCTTCTGTTTCTCTTCGTGAAATTAGACGTTTTAGTATTTTTTATGCATTTTTCGTTGAATATTTCAGAAACAATAAACAACTATTTCAAAGTTTAGATCAAAAGGAGACTTTTGGTACAATTGACACATTCTATAAAAATTTGGGAAATAAAGAAATTTATACTAATTCAATTAAATTAAGTATATATTTATGTTATTACATGCGTTTATCAAATAAAGAATTTAGAAAAGAATTAGCCTTAAAAATGAATAGATTATTCGGAGATAATTTTGTTGAAGTTCCAGAGCGTGAACAACAATATATTGCTAAAAATATTGAAATGAAAATAGGTATTGCAAAAAACAGAGCTTTATTAGAGAATCTTTTTACCTTATTTGCATGTGTCAATGCAAAAGTACCATTATTTATTGTAGGTAAACCTGGGTGTAGTAAATCTTTAAGTGTTCAATTATTATTCGGAGCAATGAAAGGTGATGCATCAGATAATCTTTTATTTAAATCATTACCAAAGCTTTTTATCAATTCATTCCAAGGATCAAAAACATCGACATCAAAAGGTGTTCTAAATATTTTTAATAAAGCAAGACTTCTTTTGAAAAATAATGATAAAGATAAAAATTTAGATAAAATTATATCCATGATTTATTTTGATGAAATGGGACTTGCAGAACATTCGCCAAATAATCCTTTGAAAGTTATTCATGCAGAATTGGAATATGATCTTAATGAAGGAAGCAAGAAAATAGCATTTGTTGGAATATCAAATTGGGTATTAGATGCCTCAAAAATGAATAGAGGGTTATTTTTATCTATTCCTGCTCCTGATCAAAAAGATTTAGAAACTACTGCTCAAACTATAGCTGAATCATATAATGAAAAATTAGCCCAAGATAATAAGGCTTTATTCGAAGCATTGGCTGATACATATTATGAATATAAGGAAAAATTAAGAACAAATTATACAATAAAAGAAGATTTTCATGGTTCAAGAGATTTTTACCATTTAATAAAAACAGCAATGCGTCAATTATTAAAAAAGAAGAATGAAAATATTGAGTTAGAAATAGATGAAAATGTAAAGCAAGAAGTAGGTATTAGTAGTATAGAAAGAAATTTCGCAGGTTTGGAATTTAATGCTGGTCAAGAAGGAAGTATTACATCTTTAGAAATTATAAAAAATCTTTTTAAGAAAAGATTTGTGAATTGTGATGTACGTAAAGAATATAATGTACTTAAAACAATTTGTGAAAATATTAGAGATAAAGATAGTAGATATTTACTTCTCGTATCAAAATCTTCTATTTCGAATTATTTGTTAAATTCTATACTTACATCAGAAGAATTTAAGAATGACTTAAATAAAGAATTATCATTTTATATAGGAAGTGGATTCACAAAAGATGAACATTCAGAAGGATATGGCCTTAAAATACTAAATAAAATCCAATTACAAATGGAACAAAATAAAATACTTTTATTAACAGATTTAGATGCTGTATATCCCTCTTTATATGATTTATTCAATCAAAATTTTACTGTTGTCAGTAAAAAAAATTATGCAAGAATAGCAATGGGTAGTACTAATAATACATTTTCATTAGTTGATGATGGATTTAAATGTATTGTTTTAATTGATGATGTAGCTTTAGAAAAAGCAGACCCTCCTTTTTTGAACAGGTTTGAAAAACATATAATTTCTTTCGAATATTTATTGAATAAAGAATACATAAATGAGGCTGATAACATTTATAATATGATTCAAGATTTTGCTAATCAACATATACAAGAAAATAATAAAATAAATATCAAATATAATCTAAAAAATCTTTTAATTAACTGTGATCAAGAGGAAATAAGAGGAATTATTTATAGTAAAATTAGAGAAAATCAAAATCAAGGAAAAGAAAAATTATTAGTTCAAGATTTACAGGAATTAGTTTTAGAAAAAGTATCACTCACTTTACCACAAGATATAATATTTTTATTAAAAAATTCAGGATTTGAACAAAAATATCCAAAAATAGCTGATAAAGTAATAGAATTTTATCAAAAAGGAGAACATACAAATTTATTTAATTTTTTGAAAACAATGAAAAATACAAAAAATGTTATATATACATTTACAAGTATAGATGCTCCTTTATTAGAAAATTATTCAGTTGAATTTGAAACTGAATTATTAGGTAAAATAAATAAAGATAATATAAAAGAAATTCAAATAAGTTCTTTAAATGCTGAAAATGACCTTGAAACTCAATTAGAACAAGTTTATTTAGGTGAGGGTAATAAATATAAAATTATTATAATCAAATTTAATCCTAATGAAACAAAAATTATGAATTATGTAAAGTTTTTCATAGAAAATCATATTAAAGAAAAAAATTATATAGAAGAAAATAAAAAAAAGGTATATATCTTTTCAGTCCATATGAATAGAATATTTGAAGAAGATGAAAAAGACAAAAAAAAGAGAAGATATGTTAAAAAAAATCAATTAAAAGAAACAATTTCACATTTAAGTGATTTTTATCAGATATTTATTGATAATTTAAATGGAGATGATTTTTCTATAGTTGATATTATGAAATTCAAAGAACAAGAATTATTTGTGAAATGTCTTAATTTAAATAAAGATTTTATGAAAAACATTTATGATACTTTTTCTTATTTCAATTATAATTTTTCAATTAATCTAGGTGGAATTGATAAAAATAATTATGCAAAAAATGTAATGGATTTCCTTATGAATAATGATGAATTATCAAAATTATTAATAAATTGTATTTTAAAAAAGCAAACATCGAAAATTAATATAGGAGATGTATTAAAGAAAAAAGAATTTTTCACAAGAGAAGATGTAGGAATTACTTCAGTAGTTCAAAAATATTTATCTAGTTTGTTCACAGACAATTTATCAAAATTACTATTTAAATTAGAAAAAGATAATTTCCTTTCTACTTTTATTTTTAATCAAAAATTTCCTGATTTTAATCAACAATTAATAATCGATAACAAAAATGAAGAGCAAGATAAAAAAGAAGGACCAAAAAATGAAAATAATCAAAACAATAAAGAAGCAGAAGAAGAGAAAAAATTAAATAAAAACGAAGAAAAAAATGAAATAAAAGAAGAGAAGAATGAAATTGTGGAAGAAAAGAAAGAAGAAAAGAAAGAAGAAAAGAAAGAAGAAAAGAAAGAAGAAAAGAATGAAGGAGTGATAGAAAAGAAAGAAGAAAGGAATGAAATTGTGGAAGAAAAGAAAGAAGAGAAGAATGAAATAGTAATAGAAAAGAAAGAAGAGAAGAATGAAGGAGTGATAGAAAAGAAAGAAGAGAAGAATGAAATTGTGGAAGAAAAGAAAGAAGAGAAGAATGAAATAAAAGTTGAAAAAATAGGAATTGAAATAAAAGAAAATCAAAAACAAGAGAAAAACTACTATTTAAATAATTATTTAGTTAAAGTTTTAATTGAAACATATTTAGATACTGTCAATTTTTCTCTTAATGCTGTTAGCAAAAATATAAAAAATAATAAAGTATCACTATTATTAGGATTGAGATTGCCTGGGATTTATACTACAATGAAAGAAATCATAAAATATATTAAAAATGAAATTAAGATTAAATATTTTAGAGCAGAAATAAATATTATTGATTTAAGAGACGATGGAAATGAAGATTTTAATTTTAATCATGAATTAAATGAATATCAAAATAAATTAAAAAGCCAGCAAAAAAATACAGAAATAGAAATATTAAAAAATAAAATATTCGAAAAATTAAATGGTTTACAAAATGAACATCAAAAAGATAGTCACGAATTCTATGATTTATTAATGAACGATTATTATCTAATATTTTTATCAGAATATATACCAGATTCAAAAGATTTGTATAAAAATATTGAGGAATATAAAAATATTCTAAAATTGATGATATTCGAAAGATTTTATACCAATGAAGAAGGAGAAGAAGTTGATCCAATAAAAGCCTTAGCAAAGAAAATGGTATGGATGGAATCATATAGTCAATATATATCTATTTTATTAAATATTTTCAGAAAAATTTCTTTATATGATCCAAATACTTTTGTAAAATTAGAAAAATTAATAAAACAAAGAGTAATAACCTTTGGAGATATGGATAATAACGACAGAAATCCTCAACATACTTTGAAATTTAAAGCTCCATTTTTTTATGTTACTGAAGCTTTATTAATAATTTCTATTGATGTAGAAATATTTAAAAAATTAAAAGGACAAGAATTTTATGATTATATAAATTTATTAAAGACAATTACAAAAGATTCTTTGGTTATAAATGATAGATTAAAATTTTATTCAAAAGAAATTTTCGCAGTTCAAGAATTTCTTGAAATTGAAGAAGGACTTAATAATGTTAATAAAAGCAATGTTGAAAACAATATAAATGCATTAAAACTATTATTAAATATAACAAGAACCAATAATATATCCAAAAAAATAGATGATTTATCAAAAGATATAAAAGAATTATATGATTTCTTATTTAATAATTTAGGCGACACTGAAAATTTCAGAAAATTAATTATGAATCTTTTCTATCGAGAATTAATAAAGGAGAAAAATGATATTTATCGAACAACATTAGTAGATATTATAATAAAAAATAAAGGTTTGATTACTTATTCTTATTCATTTATGTCTTTAATTTTGAGAGAACTTCCATCATCAGACCCTGCAACAATTGAAACTAATTTAAAGAAATTCCAAGAAAATCAGAGTCCTTGGCTTGAATTAATTAACAATGCAAATAATGATATATTAAATGAAATATTATTAAGTATTTTTGAAAGTAGAATAAATATTTTCTTTGAATCAATACCAAATTTGGGTGAAGAAGGAGAAGAATTATTCCCTAAATATTATGATTATATGAATAATAATGATGACAAAGTTAATCCTACTTTTATTTTATCTGATAAAAGTTTAGATATATTTAATGATTGTGCTAATATGTTAGAAGCTATATATAATGATAGAAAAGAAGGAAAAAAACAAATCAGGAATGATTTGATATGTCAGTTATATTCTATTGCATATATAAAAATTTATATATTTAAATATGTCTATTTTTCTCATTTTAATAATCAAGAATTTATACATTTTGATGAAGTATTAAAAGCAATAAATGGAAATGCTAAGACAGAAGTTCGACAAATGATAAAAATTTATGCTTTTAAGATATTCTTCTATATATTAGGTAATTATCAAGATTTTGCCGGTTATAATTATAAAAATCATCAAATAAACTTTTTTGATGAATTAAAAGATAGATTCGTAGAAAAAAAAGAAGCAATGTTAAGTTTCTATATGCTTCCAAATGTTGATAAGAATAAATTAGATTTATTTAAAGAAAACTTTGAAAAATTTGATACCTATAAATTTGCTGAATTTAATAAACCTATAAATGAATTTGTAAATTATATAATAAATAATGGAATAGATTCTTTCTTTATGATTTCAACTGATTTAATTGTCTCAAATTTAGGTTTGAAAAATTACGTAAAAGATTCAAATGATTATACTAAATATTCTTCATATACAAAAAATGTTTTTAAAGATCCAAAGATAAAATTGCCTGAAATAACCAAAAATTTATTTTTCCTTTATTCCAACGATGAAATATTTAATAATACAATGAAAAAGAAACTCATAAATGAACAAAATCTTAAAGATATTAATGTAAATCAATTTGAAATATTATTATATGGGTTAAGATTTTGTTTACAAACAACAAATCATGAAAATTCAGATGGATTTTTATATTCTCAATTAATAACTAAAGATTGTGAAAAAAAATTAAATGAATATTGTATTCCTGGTAATAATATTTCAGATAATATTTATGTTAGAAATTATCTTTTGATCGAAAAGCATTTAATTATAGATAATAAACCTTCAAATATTGGTGCTTATGTATGTGGATGCGGATTATATTATGATATTGGACCTTGTGGTTTTCCAAATTGGTCTGGAGTTTGTGTTTGCGGTAGTGCTATAGGGAATGGTAAACTTCCTCCAGGTATAACTGGTTGCCATGGTTTTGCCCATGTCAAAGGACATTATAGAATCTTCAAAGATGAAGCACAAAAAAAATATGAATTTTCTTTATATGGTGATAATGATAAAAATATTCCAAATATGTATATATATGATTATAAAAAGAAAATAATAGATCCAATATTAGAAAAGGAAAAATTCGGTATAAGTAAAGTAGAAACAATAGTTTTTGGAGATATTCACCAAAAAGTAAGAAAACTATCTCAAGTAGGATATAGACTTTTGAATTTTATTTTATATTCTCATATGTTTTATGCTAATTGTTTAGGATTTATAACTAATGAAAACCTTGCAAAATATCTTTGTGATGGAATGAATTGTATTCAAATGATCGAAAAAGATTGGAATTTATTAAAAGATTCTTTACAATCAAAAGGAATTCAAATAATTCAAATATTTATGAATTTAATTTTTGATAAAATAGCGGAAAAATTAAAAAATTGTAAGGAAATAAAAACAACTGAAGAGCGAGAAAAATTTGAAGATGAGATTGAAAAAATTTTGGAACAATCATATAAGGAATATGATGCCTATTCTAAAATATATACTGAAATAAATGAAAAAATGTTACAATTAGATAAAAATAGTATGAAATCTTTAGTATTAGAAACTAATGATATAAATTCCTATGATGAAAAAGATTATCCATTTTATAAATATTTCTTGATGACAACTTATCCAACAAAAGAATCCTTTATTCATGAACTTAAAAAAATTCCTCAATATGAAAGAAAATATCCACTTCTTGCAAATTATCTAAGAGAAGATAATCCTGAAAAATTCTTAATTAAATATTTGCCAGAATTTAATGAATTTTCTAATTTTATGATAGATTATTATTCATATAAAATATCAAGAGATGATGCAGCGAATAGAGATATCAAAGAAGAAGATATATATAAAAGTGATTATCAGAAATTTAAAACGAAATTAAAATCTTTCTCAAAAATATGGAATAAAATCAAACCTTATGCAATTAAATATGGATGTAGAGATGAAATGAAACCTGTTGATTTAAATGAAAATCAAAAAGTTGCATATTTCTTAAATGATAATGGAGATATGGGAAAAGGAATGTATATAGCTGCAGCTTATCAAAATTTCATTGAATGGCAAAATAATTTCTTAGATTCAATAATTGAACCATTAAAACAAAGTGGAATTTTGCATCATTTTGTGAAAAATATGGAAAATACTATAGATGTGCAAAAAGCCAAAAAAAATGAGGCTCTTAATTTTGATTCAGCTAATTGGGAGTTTACTCAATACATTTATAATAATAGTAAAAGAAATATTTTCAGACAAGATAATACTATTAATTATATGAATTATAAGCAATTTATATATAATTTTGATGAAATAGAAAAACTTTTAGGTGAACTAATTCTTCCAGGTAAAGTGAAATTTAATAGTCATGAAAAATTAAAGTTTGTTACATTTACTTTTGAAGGATTTAGAGGAGATAAATCAAGTGTTTTAACTGATTTCTCAGATAAGTGCGCACAAGTTCCTTTAAGTTTAGAAAATAAACAAATAATATATGATATCATTACAGAAAAATATAATAGACAACCTGAAGAATTATCAAATATATTATTCTCTATCCAATTACTTATATATTATTTAACTCAAGATAGACAAAATGAAAAAGATGAAATTAAAACTATAATTCAAGATTTACCTGATTATTTAATTTTATCTAAAGAATGTAAAGAATTTTTACTTGAGGAAAAATTGAGAATAAAATTCGAAGATTTAATTGGTGTTTATTCTTTCTTTGAATTACTTTGTTTTAATCCTATAATTAATAATTTGCAAGAACATTATAAAAAAGAAATAGATGATAAAACAAAAAAAGAAATTTTAGATATGTTTGATGGAGAAGGAAAAAAATTTAAACTAATAACAAAAAAATCTCTGGCTTCAGCTTGTCGTAAATTTATTTCAAGATATTTAGTTAGTACAAGAAATGATACTGATTATAGTGAAAAAGCAGACTTAGCAGTTAATTTAACAAGATATGAATTTTGGCCTGCAGAATATTTCATAAATGAAGATATATTCAATAAAGAAATCGATTTTTTAAAAAAAGAAAAATTGACTATTGGACAATGCTATGAATTATATAATTTAATGGGAGGAGATGAAAAAGAAGAAATGAAAGGTATTAAAGTGAAAAAGTTTGAAGAAAAAGAAGATGATGATATCGAAGAAGAAGAAGATGATGATAGATTTGTCAGACATAGAAAGGATAACAAAAAGCCAAAACAAAAAAAACAAAGAAAAAATTATACTTAAATAATTGAAGACATTAAATAATTAAATAATTTATAATAAATAAAAATTATAATAAAATTCAAATTAAATTATTAAATTTTTTTGTTAATTTTTTTAATAAATTAATTTTAATATATGGGGATTGGGGATTGGGGATTGGGGATTGGGGATTGGGGGTTGGGGGGTG
>Ga0310697_10003627_pt1 | contig 15537 bp, 14 predicted proteins | sample 172DNAGHGlowgp2_FD_203883 | JGI IMG/M metagenome (GOLD analysis project Ga0310697, IMG submission 203883) | Sheep rumen microbial communities from Palmerston North, Manawatu-Wanganui, New Zealand - 1728 DNA GHGlow gp2 (v2) (version 2) | ecosystem: Host-associated > Mammals > Digestive system >... | reverse complement strand
GAGAATGCCCTCCACTTCTTCCGCGAACGCATCGAGAATGCTTTCAGCAGTCGTGACTATGCGGGAGGCTTGAGCGGTGAGCGGGTGAAGCGCGGCAAGAACGACTCCATCTACGAGCGCCTCGACGGGCAGTTCACCTTTGAGCAGGCCATGCAGCAGTCGGTAGCCCTGAAGGGGGCAGACGTGACCCACAACCGCGTCCGGCAGATGCTGAAGAACTGGCGCAAGCAGGGACTGGTGGCGCTGGAAGAGGAGGGAAGGTATAGAAAATTGAGAATTGAGAATTGAGAATTGGTCAAAGTGGTCAAGGTCATTTGGTCAAAATCGATTTCTTAACCTGAATTATTCATAATGATTATTATTTGCCTACAGCGTTACATGAATGCTCATAAATAGACTCGAATTAATCATAAATATTTATGAATGTTGAGAACAATCAAGAATGCTTTGTGCAGCTCTGGCTTCGGCTGGAGCGCACAAGGCGCCTCCTCGGAGGCCAGTACAGGCGCTTTTGCGTTCGCGCGGTGCTGAAGGTGTGGTTCGGTACAGAGGCTACCGATGCGTTTATCTGGGCGGTGTGCCGCCAGGCTTCACTCCTGCTCGACGACGAGCAGACGGTCTGCGGATGGGACGTGCTGCCTCCGCCCGCGCTCTGCCCGCGCATCCACCGCGAACTGCTGCGCTCCGTCGTGGCAGTCAGACTGGGCATCGGGGTGCGCAAGGTTGACCTCCGTGCGCTCGACAGCGCCTACAGCATCGCGTTTCCGAAGAGTACACCCATCAATGTGAACAAGCAGAAACAATGACTTCACAGGCGAGCAAGGATAGGGCGGGTGGCATAAAGCAAAAGCGAGATAATTGTTAATTTGGTATTTAAAACACGATATTATTGTTAAACGTGTTAAATTTAACCAAATTGATTAACTTAAAATTCTTTTCTTCTTGTCATAATCCCTATCTTTGCACCACAATTGAACAAAAGACAAGAAGATGAAGAAATCGACGATATGGATCATAGCTTGCGTGATGGGCTTCTCGTTTCTCGGCCTGCTCTTCCTGCAAATCTCCTATATTGAGGAGATGGCAAAGATGAAGAAAGAGCAGTTCGACGAGAGCGTCACCCGTGCCCTCTATCAGGCATCGCGCAAGCTGGAGCTGGACGAGACCCTGCGCTATCTGGAGAAGGACGTGAACGAGGTGGAGCGCCGTGCCTATACGCAAGACTCGGTTTACGTGAATGGTCTTGACGGCAGCATCCAGCACTCTCATCAGTTCTCTGTTTCTGCCGACGACGGTACGGTCTACTCGGCTTTCGAGCTGAAGACGTTTACCACGAAGCCCGCCTCTATTCCAAAGGCTATGATCATGCACAGCGACAAAAGCCAGCTGACGGAGACGGCCAAGTCGTTTCAGGAGCTTGTGCGCAAGCGTTACGTCTATCAGAAGGCTTTGCTTGACGAGGTTGTCTATAACATCCTCTATACGGCCAGTGACAAGCCCCTGAAAGAGCGCATCAACTTCAAGCTGCTCGAATATGACATCCGTACGGAGCTGCTGAACAACGGGATTGCTATACCTTATCATTTCACCGTGTCGACACCCGACGGTCGTGAGGTGTACCGCTGCTCTGACTACGTGGAGGACGGTGAGGAGCACTCGTACACACAGATGCTGTTCCTGAACGACCCCTCGTCGAAAAAAGGCGTGGTGAAGATTCACTTCCCCGACATGAGCTCCTACATCTTCTCGTCGGTGCGCTTCATGATTCCTGCGGTCATCTTCACGGTCGTGCTGCTGATTACGTTTGTCTTCACCATCGTGGTCATCTTCCGGCAGAAGCGCTATACGGAGATCAAGAACGACTTCATCAACAATATGACGCACGAGCTGAAGACCCCCATCTCGAGTATCTCGCTGGCTGCGCAGATGCTGAGTGACGACACGGTGGCGAAGAGCCCCTCGATGATGAAGCATCTGGGCGGTGTCATCAACGACGAGTCGAAGCGGCTGCGCTTCCTGGTGGAGAAGGTGTTGCAGATGTCGATGTTCGACCGTAAGACGGCCTCGTTCAAGAAGAAGGAGCTCGACCTGAACGAACTGCTGGAGCAGGTGGCTCAGTCGTTCAACCTGCGTGTGGAGCATACGGGCGGAAAGATTACGATGGAGATAGAGGCTGTCGACTCGGCCATCTTCGTAGACGAAGTGCATTTCCAGAACGCCATCACCAACCTGATGGACAACGCCGTGAAGTACCGCAAGCCCGACGAACCCATCAACATCCACATCCGCACATGGAACGAGGGCGGGAAGCTCTGCTTCTCGATTCAGGACAACGGGTTGGGCATCAAGAAGGAGAACACGAAGAAGATCTTCGACAAGTTCTACCGCGTCCACACCGGAAACGTCCACGACGTGAAGGGCTTCGGCCTCGGCCTTGCCTACGTGAAGAAGATCATCAACCTACACGAGGGCGACATCAAGTGCGAGAGCGACCTGGGGAAAGGCACGAAGTTCGTGGTTCATCTGCCCGTGCTGAAGGAGGACAACGAATAATTAGAGAAATCCGTATCATTCGTTTTAATCCGTTGTTAAAAGAAAAAGGGTGGTAAAAGTGAATAAAATTAATTGTAATAATAAATTGTTAAATTGTAAATTATCAAGGTTATGGAAGACAAACTGAAGATTTTGCTTTGCGAGGACGATGAGAACCTCGGTATGTTGCTGCGTGAGTATCTGGCCGCTAAGGGCTACGAGGCAGAGCTCTGCCCCGATGGTGAGGCCGGTTTCAAAGCCTTCATGAAGACCAAGTTCGACATCTGTGTGCTCGACGTGATGATGCCTAAGAAGGACGGCTTCACGCTGGCACAGGAGATCCGCACGGCCAATGCGGAGATACCCATCATCTTCCTCACGGCCAAGACGCTGAAGGAGGACATCCTCGAAGGCTTCAAGCTGGGTGCCGACGACTATATCACCAAGCCCTTCTCGATGGAGGAGCTCGTGTTCCGTATTGAGGCCATCCTGCGCCGCGTTCGTGGCAAGAAGAACAAGGAGAGCACCCTCTACCACATCGGTAAGTTCACCTTCGACACCCAGAAGCAGCTACTCTCTATCGGTGAGAAGCAGACGAAGCTGACCACGAAGGAGAACGAGCTGCTGGCTCTGCTCTGCTCGCATGCCAATGAGATTCTGCAGCGCGACTTCGCCCTGAAGACCATCTGGATTGACGACAACTACTTCAATGCCCGCTCGATGGACGTCTACATCACCAAGCTGCGCAAGCACCTGAAGGACGATGCTCAGATCGAGATTATCAACATCCACGGAAAGGGCTACAAGCTCATCACACCGGAAGAGGATTGAGGATTGAAAATTGAGAATTGAGAATTGAAAATTAAGCATTCTGTTATAGCTGCGCTTATATGTTCGGCCAGCGTCGGTGTTACGGCACAGACGCTGACCGAATGGCGTGACTCGCTCGCACGGCTGAACGACAGCATCCGCATGTACCCCAGCAGTACGGACTTCCGGCTCAAGAAGGCGGCGGTGAACATAGAGCTGGAGCAATGGAGCTATGCCGTCGATGAGTATAGCCGTGTGCTGCAACTCGACCCGAAGAATCTGGCTGCTTACTACTACCGCGCCTATGCCAACAGCCTGATGCGGCGGTACGATTTGGCTAAGGTTGACTATGAGTCGTTCCTTTCCCTGGTGCCTAAGCATTTCGAGGCTCAGTTAGGCCTGGCCGTCGTGAAGCGTAAACTGGGACGGCAGCTCGACGCGATGGACGAGCTGAACCGTCTGGTGCAGCTCTTTCCTGACTCGGCTCTGGCCTACGCTGCCCGTGCCGGATATGAGGCAGAGCTGCAGAAATATGAGCTGGCGCTTTACGACTGGGAGGAAGCGCTGAGGCGGAATCCGCAGAACGTGGAGTTCGGCGTCTCGAAGCTCGACGTGCTGATTGCGCTGAAACGCTACGATGAAGCCTGGCAGGCGATTGAGCAGTTGCAGAAAAACGGTGTGCCGAGAGCGGCGCTGAAAGAATGGATTGATAAATGTAAATAACATTGACAATGATGAAAAAGATATTGTTCTCAGCTTTGTTTGCCTGTATGGCGATGACGGCAATGGCGCAGGCAACAGACAGTACTGACGTGAAGAACGACGGAGCGGAACAGGCCCTCCCCAAGTTGCTGGTAGCCGACAAACCGGAGTTCCCCGGCGGCCGGGAGGCATTAGACAAGTATTTGCACAAGAACGTGAGATACCCCGACCTGGCATCAGATTACGGTGTGGAGGGTAGTGTCGTCATGCACTTCACAGTCGGCGCAGACGGGAAACCGACGGACATCACGGCCCGTAATTGCAAGGTTGACCGTTTCAACACGACGAAGTTCAGCAGCGAGACGGAGGCCAGGCAGAAGGAGTTGCGGAAGCAGTTCGCCCTGCTCTTTGCGAAAGAGGGCGCACGGGTCATTCGTAAGATGCCGAAATGGACTCCTGCGAAGGTGAATGGCAAGAACGTCCCCGCATCGTACGAGCTGATCATCCGTTTCTATGACATAAGCAAGTGAGGCTTCGGCGCAAAGCCGACGGGCTCGGCATTCGAAGCGCGAACATACACAAGACAAAAGAGAGACCTTGGGTCTCTCTTTTGCGGTGCGTACGAGGCTCGAACTCGTGACCTCCAGCGTGACAGGCTGGCATTCTAACCTACTGAACTAACGCACCAGTCCTTTTTCGGTTGTCGCATTCAGAAAAGCTTGCGGTGCGTACGAGGCTCGAACTCGTGACCTCCAGCGTGACAGGCTGGCATTCTAACCTACTGAACTAACGCACCAGTGAGGCTTTTGCTGTTTGCGGGTGCAAAGGTACAAAACTTTTTTTGATTCCTGCAACTTGAATGTAAGAAATATCAGACGGATAACATTCTTTAACAAATAGCCGCAGGTGAGGGCGGGGCAGGGGAGAAGCTTATCGCTTCCCCTCATACCACTCACGCAACACGTAGAAGGCTTTCTTCTTCTCGCCTCGGTCGGAGAAAATGCCTTTCATGTTGTAGAAGTCCTGAATGCCGTCGAGCACACGGCGCGGCGAACGGAAATCCTTCAGCACCCAGGGGGTCGTACCGGCCAGACCGTCGATCTTGTCGAGCATCTGCAGGTTCTGGCGGTAGAGGTTCTCCTGGAACTCTTCCGTCCATCGCTGGTTGACAGGGCCGTGCAGGCCGAACTTGGCACCGCCGCCAAACTCGCTGATGATGACGGGCTTGTCGTAGGGAATCTCCCATTCCATCTTCGGTGCATCGTTGACATCGCGATACCAGCCGACGTACTGGTTGAAAGAGACCACGTCGACGTATTGGTTCATGTTGTCCTGCAGACGGTTCTTGTAGTTGGAGGCCGACGTCACTTCCATCGCCATTGAGATGAGGCGTGTGGAGTCGAGGCTGCGGGCATATTTTGCCAACCGGCCGAGGAACTGGTCGCGCTCGGCAGAGTGGGGCGTCTCGTTGGCAATCGACCAGATGATGATGTTGGCGCGATTCTGGTCGCGGGCAATCATGTCGGTCAGCTGTCGTTCGGCATTGTCGTAGGTCGAGGGGTTCGTCCAGGCGATGGTCCAGTAGCAGGGCAGTTCGCTCCAGACGAGGATGCCCATGCGCTCAGCTTCGCGGATGGCATATTCGTTGTGGGGATAGTGAGCCAGACGGACGAAGTTGCACCCTAGCTCCTTTGCCCAGCTCAGGAGCGTATGGGCGTCTTCTGTCGAGTTGGCGCGTCCGCCGCCGTTTGGCTTTTCTTCATGGATGCAGATGCCGCGCAGGAAGATGGGTTGCCCGTTGAGCAGAATCTGCTTGCCGCGCGTCTCGATGGTGCGGAAGCCGATGCTGTCGGCAATGAGGTCGCTCACCCGGGAGCCCGTGTCCGACGTGCCGTCTAAGGACAGCGTTACGCAATAGCGCTTGGGATTCTCTGGACTCCACAATGAGAGGCGCTTGGCCGGAATGCGTACGGTGAGGCTGGCTAAACCGTCGGCATCGGTTGTGCACAGCTGTTTCACCTTCAGTTCAGGTATACTCAGGGTCAGTGTCTGTCCGGCTTGCGGCTTGTTGAGGCGGGCAGTCAGCGTGATCTCGCGTTGGCGGGCTTTCTCGTCGGCTTTCTCCAACTGCAGCTTGTAGTTCTCGATGTAGGTAGGCGGTACGCGTACCAGCATCACATCGCGGGTGATGCCGCCGTAGTTCCACCAGTCGAATATCTGTGTGGGGACGTTCTCGGCACGTCGCTTGTTGTCGACCTTCACGATGATGGTGTTCTCGCCGTTCTTCAGCATGTCGGTCACATCGTAGTTGAACGGGGTGAAGCCTCCTACGTGGTGTCCTGCCCGATGGCCGTTCACCCATACGCGGCAGTCGTAGTTGACGGCTCCGAAGTAGAGCAGGGTGCGGTAGTCCTCGATGGGCACCTGTGCCTGGAAGCTGGTTTTCAGCCATACCGTCCCCTCATAGAAGAACAGTCGCTTGTCCTGCGTGTTCCAGTCGCCGGGCACCTGCATGACAGGGGCGCGGTCGAAGTCGTATTCTATGAGGTCTTCAGGCCGTTGCGGCTTTGCGTTGCGGAAGAAACCCCAGGGGGTGGGATTCATGCGGTAGTCGTAGTAGCCCTCTTCCTGTACGTCGACAATGTAGTGCCAGTCGCCGTTGAGCAGCATGATTTCACGATTCAGCACATTGGCCACCTGCGGCACTTCCTGCGCTGTAGTGGCGGTAGCCATCAGTCCTGCGAAGAATGATAGGACGAGATTTCGTTTCGTTAGCAGTTTTTTCATGTTTGTTTAGTTTGTAGGTTCATGTTTATTCGCAAAGTTACGCAATTTTTGGGAAAGAATGACATACTCCCACAACCTTTTATAGATTATTAGAGATTGTCTTCGCGAGGGTCGGTGCTTTCCTGTCATGAAGTTCATGCTGAATTGCGGACAAATTCATACTGAACCATCACGTAATTCAGCCCGAATTATGACGTAATTTGCGCAGAATTATAACTACTTGTAAATCAGAATTTTACAAAGTCTGTTTTACGTTAAGGTTTGCACGGGCTTTTTCGTATTAAAAGTCGTAGAACCCTATTTTTACTTAAAAAAAGCGCGGTTTGACTGAAAATGTTTGTGGGAACGAAAGAATTAGTGTAAATTTGTAGCCAGTAAGAACCAAGACTATGCTAGAGATACTTGAAACATTTCCTCCCATCACGTTGGCCGAGATGAGCAGTGTGAAGTTGATGAACCGCACGGACACGAAGTTCGTGACCACGATGCCCATGCTGATCCGGCTGCTGGAGATGGCGCAAGGCGACTATTATGCCCAGGAGATCGGCGGGGAGCGGAACATGCTCTACGATACGACCTATTTCGATACCCGCTCGTTTGGCATGTACCAGCAGCATCAATGCGGCCACACCAACCGGCAGAAGATCCGCTTCCGCACGTATGTGAGTTCGAACCTGCAGTTCATGGAGGTGAAGACAAAGAACAATCACGGCCGCACGAAGAAGAAGCGCATAGAGGTGCAGAATATGGATCTGACCGATCCTGAGAAGCGGGAGTTCCTGGGGCGCACGTTGCGTTTCGATGTAGACGAGCTGATTCCCCACATGCACAACTATTTCCATCGCATCACGCTGGTGAACCGCGGGAAGACCGAGCGGCTCACGATCGATACCGACCTGCAGTTTAATAATATGGTGACGCATGAGTCGAGGCTCATGGGCGACCTAGTGATTATCGAGCTGAAGCGCGACGGACTGGTTTATTCGCCCGTGCTGGAGATGCTGCGACAGTTGCGCATCCATCCGCATGGCTTCTCGAAGTACTGCATGGGGGCGGCTATGACCAACCGGCAACTGCCCGTGAACCGCTTCAAGCCGAAGCTGCACGACGTGGAGAAGATACTGACAATCAATACAATTAATCAATAACAAATCAATCACAAAAAGTATTATGGAGAATTTGCTTTCTGCCGATTTTATCAGTACACTGATACGTTTTTTCATCTGTCTGTTTGTAAACTGGGGCATCATCCACTTCCTTTACTACAAGAAGAGTCATCGCAGTGACTTCTATTTCACCTTCCTGCTCATGACCGTAGCCATCTTCTTCCTTGTCTATTTCATGATGGGTATGGATCGCGGTAAGGCTACGATGGGCGTAGGACTGGGCTTGTTCGGCATCTTCTCCATCATGCGTTACCGCACCGATGCGATGCCTGTGCGCGAGATGACCTATCTGTTCCTCATCGTCTGTCTTTCGGTGGTGCATGCGATGGCCGAGGACTTTGTCGAGCTGTGTGTGGTCGACTTGCTGACGATTCTGGCCATCGTTGTCTGCGAGCTGCACTTCAAGGTGCATTCTACCAAGCTGATACAGTATGACCGCATAGAGCTGATCAAGCCTGAGAAGCGTGAAGAGCTGATTGCCGACCTGGAAGCAAGGACTGGTCTTTCGATCATGAAGGTGGAAGTGGGTGGAATAGACTTCCTGAAAGACTCGGTAGTACTGCGTGTGACCTACGATAGCGACAAGGTGAGCGATGTAGACGCACAGTTTACGGTAAAAAAGTCGCAGTGGAGAGAAGTCTGACTTTTTGAAGTATTAAGATATGTAGTTTTTATGAAACGACTGTTATTAAGTTTACTCATCATTCCCGGCTTGCTGTCTGTGAGCACGGTCAGGGCGCAAAGCGACGACTTCGGCATGTGGTATGAGCTGGGGGCAGAGAAGAAACTGTCGCGTAAGTGGAATGTCAGTGCCGAGGGTGAGTTACGTACGCGCAACAATACCCGCACCATCGATCGCTGGAGCCTGGGCGTGGGCGCGGAATATAAGATTCTGAAGGGGCTGAAGGCTTCGGCCGGCTACATCATGCTGAACAACAACAACCATGAAGAAATGGACTTGAAGAAAGATGGGCTTAGCTATAACAAGTGGACGCCCAGCTACTGGGGGGTGAGTCATCGGTTCAACCTCAGCCTGACGGGCAGCGTCGACTGGAACCGTTTCAGCTTCTCGCTCCGTGAGCGGTGGCAGTATACCTGGCGGCCGGAGGCAGAGGGAAAAAAGTATGACTTTGATGAGGAGGCGTGGAAGGCTGTGAAGGGCAAGGGCAAAAACGTGCTGCGCAGCCGTGCCGAGGTAAGCTATGACATACCCCACTGGAAGTTTGACCCTTTCGTGAATGTGGAGATGTTCAACGGCAACAGTGGCATACAGAAAATGCGCTATCAGCTGGGCATCGACTATAAGTACATGAAGAAGCATGCCTTCGCCCTGACCTATCGGTTTCAGAACGTGAACAATGATGACAGTGAGGTGGACAGCCACTTGATTGGCCTTAGTTATAAATATAAATTCTGAGCATCTGTATGAAAAAGATACTTGCCTGTATGGCGGCTGTTGCGGTGTTGGCCGCCTGCACCAATGACGATCACTATTCGTGGGACAACAACTTCAGGGACTTGACCGACAGCGACACACTGCGCATCGCGATTGCCTATTCAGGAACGACGGTCACAGTGACGGGCGACAGCTATGGATATGTGAGTGCCGATGGGGCGCATGTCACCGTGAAGTCGGCTTCCAACCGTTTCGTGGAACTGTCACTGAGCGGGTCGACCGATGATGGCTCGCTGCTCATCTTCAGTTGGAAGAAGCTGGGCATCGTGCTCAATGGCGTAAGCATCACCAATCCGCAGGGGGCTGCTATCAACAATCAGTGTGGCAAGTCGTTCTACGTATCAACGGCCAGAGGAACGGTGAACAACCTGAGCGACGGCGCTTCCTATGCTGTGAAACTTGGCTTGACGGGTGACACCATCGACCAGAAGGCAACGCTCTTCAGTGAGGGACAGATTTATTTCCGAGGCGAGGGTACGCTCAACGTGAGCGGTGCTGCCAAGAACGGCATTGCCAGCGACGACTATGTGGTGATAGAGAGTGGCGAAATGAATGTAAGTGTGGCGGCTACTGGCTCGAATGGCATCAAGGTGAACGACGGCTTCACTGTCAGCGGCGGCACACTGACGATTGACGTAAAGGCAGATGGCGCTCGTGGCGTGAAGAACGACTCTTACACAACAATCAAAGGAGGAACAACCACTATCACGACTTCGGGCGACTGCCTGATTGAGACGACAGACGGGGTCAGCGATACGACCTCATGCGCGGGCATCAAGTGCGACAGTCTCTTCACGATGGAGAGCGGCTCGCTCACGATTACCAGTAAGGGCGATGGCGGCAAGGGCATCAACTGTGCCCAGAATGTCGAGATGAAAGGCGGCACCCTGCTTGTCACAACAACAGGAAGTAATCATGTGGGCAAGCCGAAGGCTGTGAAAAGTGACACGGGTATTGTTCTGAGTGGAGGCTCTTTTACGGCCAAAGCCGAGTATACTTATCAGAGTTCAAAAGGCAAGACGAAATATATATGGGCTTGCGATAACGGCAAAGACATCGATGAAGATGAAGATGAAGTTGAAGACTGTGTCACCATTGTTGGCACACCAACGAAGAAGGAAATAGTCAAAAACAGCGTTGTCGTTATCTTCTGATTTATCTTTTTAATCTTCCTCCCTGTACGCCTCTACGCCAATTGTCTCTCGGCTTCCGATAGTCAGTTGGCGTAGGTCGTAATAGGAGCCGTTGTAGATGTTCAGGTCGACATATCCCTTAATGCCTGGCAGTTTGCCTACGTCGGTGTATTGCCAGAACTTCCAGGCACCTTTGTATTCTACGCTGTCCACATAGTAATGGGCTATCCAGTAGGGGTACTCGTCGAACTGCGGGTCGTTGAGATAGCTCAACTTGAACTTGTAGTAGGTGTAGATGATGGGTTTCACCTGATAGTGCTGTTCCACAATGTCGAGCCATTCCTGAACGCTTGTCTTGAATTCCTCGTCGGTTTGATTCTTCGGTTTGTGCTCCACATCAAGAACGGGCGGCAGATCGCCCTTTTCCAGTTTCACGTTCTGAATAAAGAAATCGGCTTGGTCTTTGGCACTTGAATGGACGCTATAGAAGTGGTAGGCACCACGGGTGAAGCCATACTCCAGCGACTGTTCGAAGTTCACCTTGAACTTGCTGTCGATGTGGTCGGTGCCTTCGGTGGCCTTAATCATGACGAAACGGACGGGACACTTGTCTATCATGCCCTGATTGCGCAACACTTCCCAATCGATGTCGCCCTGATAGTGGGAGATGTCTATTCCGTGAATCTCGTAGCCTTCAGGACTGCTCAGGTCGCCGTAGAGTGCCCGCCAGCGGAAACCGAAAGGAGAAACGAAGAAATAGTAGAAGACGCCCAGATAGGCCAAGACGACAAAAAAAACGCCTACCCAATATGCCCAGCGCGGAACACGCTGAAGCATGCGGATAAGCACGTTCGGTCGCTCGTGGTGTACAGGACTGGTGTGATGCACCCTGTCCACCTTTCTTGTTTCTTTTCGCTCTTCCAAAAACTATTCTGTTCTGCTCACCGGTTGGAGCGCATAGGTGTTGCTGTATAGGGGCCGTCAAAATCGCAATCTGCCGGCTATGATGGCTCCTCAGCAGTCTGTTCTACTGTGATAACTGTTTATCAAGAACCTGAGAATTAGAGAAACAACCTATACAGGCGTTTCTCTAATTCTCCTATTCTTGACAGAATGAATTGTTCATCAATCTTTGGGCACTTCTTTATTTGGCCTGCTCAAGAGCCAGCGTCTTCGTGGGCTGGTCGCAAACCTCGGTGGGACCCCAGTACTGGATAGGTCCGGGATAGACATAAGCCGTCTCACGAGCCCAGCGGTCGCGGTTCTTGGCGAACTCCTTGAAGGGGGCACCGTCGAGCTCGACGAGCGCCTTGCGGATGACAGGCTTCATCTCACCGTTACGCTTCTCCATATTCATCATCATGGTGATGGGCACACCACCGGCCTTCCACTCAGCAGCGGGAGCCGTAGTATTCTTCACGATGGCCATGTAGCCAGTCTTGCCGGCGGCAATCAGCTGGGCAGCGCTGGCACCAAGAGCGTAGCAGTAGTCGGCGTCGAAGTTTGAAGGAGCAGCGCAACGTCCCTCATAACCGAAGAAGTGGTGCTGAGTGCCGAACTTACCCTTGTAGGTTCCTGCCTTCTTCATCTTCTCCAGCTTCTGGGCAACCATTGTAGACAGCAGCTTTTCGGTCTCGATGAGCGACACCTGAACGTTTCCGTGAGGATCGCGGTCGAGAGCCAGCTGACGGGCTACGCCAGTGGGAAGGCTGTTGAACACAGCGAGGTTCTCGTCGGTCAGATGAGCTTTTGCAAAGTCGATGGTCTCTGTGCGACCCATATCCTTCACCTCAGGCATTGCCAGCACGTCGTTCAGCTGGGCAATCAATTTCTTGATAGCGGGGATGAACTCAATCACGCCTTCGGGAATAACCACCGTACCGAAGTTGTTGCCATCCTCTGCGCGGGTAGCAACGACCTTTGCAATGTAATCCACGATGTCGTCAAGGATCTGACCCTTAGCCTCTACTTCCTCAGAAACAAGGCAGATGTTAGGCTGCGTCTGCAGAGCGCACTCCAGGGCAATGTGAGAAGCAGAGCGACCCATCACCTTGATGAAGTGCCAGTACTTGCGGGCAGAGTTACAGTCGCGCTCGATGTTACCAATCAGCTCAGAATAGGTCTTACAAGCGGTATCGAAGCCGAACGAGGTCTCAATCTGATCGTTCTTCAGGTCGCCGTCGATGGTCTTCGGGCAGCCAATTACCTGTACACCATAGTTCTTGGAGGCATAATATTCAGCCAGCACACAGGCATTGGTGTTCGAGTCGTCGCCACCGATGATGACGATAGCCTTGATGTTCAGCTCGCGGATAATCTCCAGACCTTTCTCAAACTGCTCTACCTTCTCCAGCTTTGTACGGCCAGAACCGATCATGTCGAAGCCGCCCGTGTTGCGATACTCGTCGACAAGCTCAGCTGTCAGTTCCATGTAGTTGTGGTCAACAAGACCGCCGGGGCCGAGGATGAAACCGTAGAGACGGTTCTCGGGGTTCAGCTTCTTCACCATATCGAACAGTCCCGTGATGACGTTGTGACCGCCAGGAGCCTGACCGCCAGAGAGGATGATACCCACGTTCATGGGCTCATGCTTCTTCTCCTCACCGGGAACGAACTCCACGAGGGGCATTCCATAGGTGTTAGGGAAGAGGGTTTTGATCTCTTCCTGATTGTCGACACTCTGTGTAGGAGCACCCTCCTGCACCTTTACTGCACCCTGAAGACCGCGTGGCAGCTTAGGCTGATAGGCGGCTCTTGCTTTTTGCAATGCACTTTTTTCCATTGTTGTTCTGTTTGTTTTGTTTATGATGCTTGTTCGTTAAGAATATACTGATTTCCATTTGAAGTGAAGGTTCAGATGGCCAGTTTCATGAAAACTGGATAGTGATCGGAATATCTGAGGTCAAGTTTATAATAATGTTCACCCGTGAGCGATTCGTCGTGCATGATGTAGTCAATCCTTACCATCTTCTTGCCACGATAGGTATACATAAAGTCCTTGCCGCACTCTTTGAAACCGTCGACAAGATCGCCCTTCATCGTGTTATAGACGTAGGAATAGGGGACATCGTTGAAGTCGCCACACACGATGACTGGATATTTTGATGCTCGTATCTGTTCGGCCACCATATCGGCTTGGCGGGCACGGACAATCATCCCTAAGGTATAGTTGCCATAGACGGCTTTTACGATGGCGTTTTCTTCAACGTGGGTCCCTTGCATTTCTTGTTTGGCAACCTGATGCATCGTACGGTTAAAACCTGTGGTCTCCAGATGAACGTTGAAAACGCGGAGTATCTTGCCATTTACGTCAATATCGGCCCACATAGCGCTGTTGTTCGTCGGGCCAAAGTCAATCGTCTCGCCTCGCAAAATGGGATAGCGGCTGAAGATAACCATATCGCCCCGTCCCATCTTCATGTAGCTGAAATAGTCTTTGTAGCTTTTCGAATTGTCCTTATCGCCACTCTGTCCCATGTATTCCTGTATGCAAAGCACATCGACCATCTGCTTCTTCATCTCCGAGAGAATATCTTCGGCTCTGAAGCCGTTTATCTCTCGGCTGAACATAGCCACGTTGTAAGTGGCAATCTTGATGCCTGACTTGCTTTCGTCGGCCGAAAAGAAAGGACGCAGCTGATAGATGGTGCCAATATATGGCAGGCAGAAGAGTAGGGTGATGACAGGAATGGCCAGCCAGTGCCAGCGGCGTCGGACAGCCCAGCAGATGCCTGTCAGCACATTGGCAAAAATGAGCACGGGGAGGATGTAGACAAGCATGGCCCATGCTGTGTTCTTGTTAGGATTGGCTGCTCCGCCGAAGAGACCGAAGATTGTGAAAACCGAGACGAGCAAGGTTATCACAAGAAACATGAATGAAAAGTATTTGTAGACGGCTAACTTGCCCATTCTTCTTCTTTAGGTTTGGTGAGTTTGGTGATTATTCCCTGATGTGCTTCTTGACAATCTCGATCAGATCTTCAACACGGAAGGGTTTGGCCAGGAAATCATCGCAACCCGCAGCCTTTGCTTCGCGGATGTTTTCTTCAAACGCATAAGCGCTCAAGGCAATAACGGGTGTATCGTGATCGACCTCCTTAATGATTCGCGTCGCGTCAAGACCGCCCATCTGTGGCATACGGATGTCCATGAGTATGAGGTCGGGATGCTCTTCCTCGTTCATGGTCACGGCCTCTATGCCGTCGTGGGCACGTAGCAGACGGTAGCGCTTCTGAAGTACGATACGTACTAACTCAAAATTACTCTCTTCGTCTTCTGCCACGAGTACAGTCTTCAGCTTTGTCTCGTCTGTATTGGTGCTCACACGGAGTGTACGCATGTTTGGATTTATGCGGTTGCTTGTCGACATTCCGCCTATGGTACCGTGGAACGGCATGCAGAAGATGAATGTTGAACCCAAGTTCAAAGCTGATTTCACCCAGATGCGTCCTCCCATTTTCTCGACGATAATCTTGCAAAGAGCCAGTCCCAAGCCATATCCTTTCTGCTGCTCGGCATCTTTGGAGGCATAGGCATCAAAGATATGATCAATGAATTCTGGTGCGATACCAGATCCTGTGTCCTTAACGAAGAACTCTATGTTCCTGCCGTCGTCAATAAGCTTATATCCGTAGGCAATAGACCCTTTCATCGTATGCTTGAGGGCGTTCGATATCAGGTTCGAGAACACCTGTGTCAGGCGGTTCTCGTCAGTATTCATAATGGCGGGCAGACTCGGAGCATCCCAAGTCAAATCGACGGTGTCTGGACAGCGGAACTTGAATATCTGCTTGATACTGCTCATCAGCTGGTTCAGGTTTGTAGGTGCCTTTTTAATAGTAATCTCGCCAGACTCTACACGACTCAGGTCAAGAATCTCATTGACAAGACTGAGCAGTCTTGAGTTGTTGTTCTCGATGATTTCCATGTATTTCATGCGCTCTTCAATAGA
>Ga0310697_10003626_pt1 | contig 15537 bp, 13 predicted proteins | sample 172DNAGHGlowgp2_FD_203883 | JGI IMG/M metagenome (GOLD analysis project Ga0310697, IMG submission 203883) | Sheep rumen microbial communities from Palmerston North, Manawatu-Wanganui, New Zealand - 1728 DNA GHGlow gp2 (v2) (version 2) | ecosystem: Host-associated > Mammals > Digestive system >... | reverse complement strand
GTGTTCTACAGTCAAAGCAGAACAAACTTTTCGGCAGTGATGATTACGTAATAAATATCGGTCCTCAGCATCCGGCAACTCACGGTGTGCTCCGTCTGCAGACTGTGCTCGACGGCGAGACCGTTAAGCGTATCTATCCTCACCTCGGATATATCCACCGTGCTATCGAGAAGATGTGGGAGGGTATGACTTATCCTCAGACATTGGCGCTGACAGATCGTTTGAACTATCTTGGTGCTATGCAGCATCGCCACGCTCTGGTAGGTGTGATTGAGGAGGCTCTGGAGGTTGAGTTGACAGACCGTATTAAGTATGTTCGTACCATCATGGACGAGCTTCAGCGTCTCGACTCTCACCTGCTTTACACCTCTTGTGTGGCTCAGGACCTTGGTGCTCTCACTGGTATGCTTTATGGTATGCGCGACCGTGAGCACGTGTTGAACGTGATGGAGGAGACAACGGGTGGTCGACTGATTCAGAACTACTACCGTATCGGTGGCCTGCAGGATGATATCGATCCTAACTTTGTTAAGAACTGTAAGGCTCTGGTTAAGTATCTGCGTCCTACGATTCAGGAGTATATGGACATCTTCGGTGATAACATCATCACCCACAACCGTCTTGAGAACTGTGGTCCGATGAGTCTCGAGGATTGTATCAGTTATGCTGTTACCGGTCCTGCCGGACGTGCTTCGGGTTGGAAGAACGATGTTCGTAAGAACCACCCGTACGACATGTACGACAAGGTTGAGTGGGAGCAGTGCACACTGACTGGCTGTGACTCTATGGACCGTTATCTGGTTCACATCAACGAGATGTATCAGAGCCTGAACATCATCGAGCAGCTCATCGACAACATCCCGGAGGGCGACTTCTATGTGAAGCAGAAGCCTATCATCAAGTGCCCAGAGGGACAGTGGTACTATTCTGTTGAGGGTGTGGCTGGTGAGTTTGGTGTATATCTCGACTCTCGTGGCGACAAGAGCCCATACCGTATGAAGATGCGTCCAATGGGTCTTTCATTGGTAGGTGCCTTCGACCCGATGCTTCGTGGTCAGAAGATTGCCGACCTGATTGCTACCTGTGCCGCTATTGACGTTGTAATTCCTGATATTGATAGATAATTATGTTCGACTTTTCTATATTTACACAATGGTTCGACCAGTTACTCAGGATTACAATAGGATGTCCTGACTGGTTAGCGATATTGATTGAGTGCGTATTGGTGGGAGTAGCTATCCTTGTGGGATATGCCCTCATCGCCATCGTACTGATTTTCATGGAGCGTAAGGTGTGTGCCTACTTCCAGTGCCGTCTTGGCCCGATGCGAGTAGGTTACTGGGGATTGCTGCAGGTGTTTGCCGACGTGCTGAAGATGCTCATCAAGGAGATCTTCATCGTCGACCGTGCCGACAAACTGCTCTATCTCGTGGCTCCTCTCTTGGTGATTATCGGCTCTGTAGGTGCCTTCTCGTTCCTGCCTTGGAACAATGGAGCTACGGTGCTCGACTTCAACGTAGGTGTGTTCCTGCTCACAGCCGTTTCTTCAATCGGTGTGGTAGGTATCTTCCTTGCAGGTTGGGGTTCTAACAATAAGTATTCTGTTGTATCGGCCATGCGTGGTGCCGTTCAGATGATTTCTTACGAGATGTCGCTCTGTCTCTGTCTGATTACAGCTGTCATCCTGACAGGTACCATGCAGATGAGCGGTATCGTAGAGGCTCAGACAGGTCCTTGGAAGTGGCTCATTTTCCAGGGTCATATTCCTGCCATCATCGCCTTCTTCGTATTCCTCATTGCAGGTAATGCAGAGGCTAACCGTGGCCCGTTCGATATGGCAGAGGCTGAGAGTGAGTTGACTGCAGGTCACCATACTGAGTATTCTGGTATGGGCTTCGGCTTCTTCTATCTCGCTGAGTTCCTCAATCTCTTTATCATCGCAGGTATCGCTGCTACCGTATTCCTCGGTGGCTGGGCGCCTGTTAACATCGGCATTGATGCTTTCGATGCAGTTATGAACTACATTCCCGGCATCGTATGGTTCATGGGTAAGGCCTTCTTCCTGGTATGGATTCTGATGTGGATTAAGTGGACGTTCCCACGTCTGCGTATCGACCAGATTCTGAAGTTGGAGTGGAAGTACCTCATGCCGCTGGCGCTGCTCAACCTCGTCATCATGACGGTTGTTGTGGCCCTTGGCCTATATATTAAATAAGGTGTACTAGTCAGACTAGTAAAACTAGAAATACTAGAATATGGAAGATAACAAAACATATTTCGGAGAAATCGGGCATGGCTTGAAGACTTTGGCTACCGGTATGAAGACCTCTTGGAAGGAATACTTCAAGGACTTCTTCACCAACAAGTCAACGGAGCAGTATCCCGAGAACCGCAAGACGACCCTTCACGTGGCCGCACGTCACCGTGGTCGCTTGGTATTCAAGCGCAACGAGGATGGCAGTTACAAGTGTACGGCTTGCACGCTATGCGAAAAGTCTTGCCCAAATGGCACTATCAAGATTACTAGCCACATGGCCGAGGATCCTGAGACAGGCAAGAAAAAGAAGGTGCTTGACGATTATTTGTACGACCTTGGCGACTGCATGTTCTGCCAGCTTTGTACTAACGCCTGCAACTTCGACGCCATCGAGTTTACGAATGATTTCGAGAACGCCGTGTTCGACCGCTCAAAGCTGGTACTCCACCTCGATAAGGAAGTCTATCAGGGTGGTTCACTGCCCAACCTTCTTGAAGGCGGTGCTGCGTGGGAAGTCGGAAAGTTTAACACTAAAACGAAGTAACGCAATATGGGCAATACAATTATGTTTATCATTCTCGCGGTGTTCATCATCGGCTCAGCGCTGATGTGTGTCACCACGACGAAGATTATGCGAGCCGCAACATTCATGTTGTTCGTGCTCTTTGGTGTGGCAGGCATCTATTTCCTGCTCGACTACACCTATCTGGGCGCCGCTCAGATCTCCGTATATGCCGGTGGCGTTACGATGATCTATGTGTTCGCCATCCAACTCGTGAGCAAGCGTACCCTTCAGGGACTGGAGGAACGTGTGAAGTCCAGTAAGATGATTGCCGGTGGTCTGGCAGCCTTTGCCGGACTGGTAGTTGTCTGTCTGATTCTGCTGAAGACTGGCTTCTACACTCAGGAGATTGCCAACGTAGAGGTTCCGATGAAGGAAATCGGAAAAGCCCTTGTTGGTGCCGACAAGTATCAGTATGTTCTGCCTTTCGAGTTGATCTCGGTATTCCTGCTGGCATGTATCATCGGAGGCTTAGTAGTAGCAAGAAAGGAGGATAAGGCATGATACCTATCGAGTGTTATTTCGCGCTTAGCGCCCTGTTGTTCTTTATCGGTGTCTATGGTTTCGTCACACGTCGCAACCTGATTGCCATGCTCATCTCTGTGGAGCTGGTGTTGAACGCCGTCGACATTAACTTTGCTGCCATCAACCGTCTGCTTTATCCCAACGGCATGGAAGGCATGTTTATGACGCTCTTTGTGATTGGTGTCGCTGCTGCTGAGTCGGCTGTAGCCATCGCTATTATCATCAATGTCTATCGCAACTTCCGTAGCGACAGCGTTGACAGTATTAAGAACATGAAATGGTAATTCACTATGGAAACAATTTATAGTTATTCATTCCTGATTCTGCTGCTGCCTGCGCTTTCCTTCGTGATTCTTGCGCTGGCTGGCATGAAGATGTCGCACAAGACCGCAGGTCTGATTGGTACGACATCGCTGGGACTGGTGACAGTACTGTCGTATGTGACTGCATTCGCCTATTTCGGTGGCGGTCGTCTGGCTGACGGCACGTTTGCTACCTTGGTTCCTTATAACTTCACCTGGCTGCCTCTGGGTAATCTCCACTTCGATATGGGTATCTTGCTCGATCCCATTTCGGTGATGATGCTCATCGTCATCAGCACGGTCTCGTTCATGGTACATATATATTCATTCGGCTATATGCACGGCGAGAAGGGCTTCCAGCGCTACTATGCGTTCCTGAGCCTCTTCACCATGTCGATGCTGGGTCTGGTGTTGGCCACCAACATCTTCCAGATGTACACCTTCTGGGAACTCGTGGGTGTCAGCTCATACCTGCTCATCGGATTCTACTATCCTTTGAAGCCCGCCATTGCAGCTTCGAAGAAAGCCTTCATCGTGACGCGCTTTGCCGATATGTTCTTCCTGATTGGTATCCTGCTCTTTGGTTACTATACTGATTCGTTCAGCTTCTCGTTTGCAGGTAATATCGTGATGGGCGAGGGTACTACTCCGTTCATTACAGGCAGTGCTGCCAAGGCTCTGGCTGCTGGTGGCTTCATCCTGCCTACCGCACTGGTATTGATGTTCATTGGTGGTGCCGGTAAGAGTGCGATGTTCCCGTTACACATCTGGCTGCCCGATGCCATGGAGGGTCCGACGCCTGTTTCTGCACTCATCCATGCTGCTACGATGGTGGTAGCTGGCGTGTTCCAGATTGCACGTATGTTCCCGCTGTGGGTTGAATATGCCCAGCCTCAGATGTCTATTGTGGTCTGGGTGGGTGTCTTCACCGCGTTCTATGCTGCTGCTGTGGCTTGTGCCCAAAGCGACATCAAGCGTGTGCTGGCCTTCTCGACCATCTCGCAGATTGCCTTCATGATGGTGGCTCTCGGCGTTTCGCTGCCTGGTCATCATGGTGTGCTCGATAATCATCAGCAGCTGGGTTTCATGGCTGGTATGTTCCACCTGTTTACCCACGCTATGTTCAAGGCCTGCTTGTTCCTCGGTGCTGGTTGTATCATCCACGCTGTCCATTCGAACGAAATGGCTATGATGGGTGGTCTGCGCAAGTATATGCCGATTACGAACATCACGTTCCTCATTTCGTGCTTCGCCATTGCAGGTATTCCTTTCTTCTCAGGCTTCAGTTCGAAGGATGAGATCATCACCGCCTGCTTCGCCTACAGTCCTGTAGTGGGATGGATTATGACGGGTATTGCTGCTATGACGGCTTTCTACATGTTCCGCTTGTACTACGGTATCTTCTGGGGAACAGAAAATCGCGAGGCCCATGAGCACCATACTCCTCACGAGGCTCCCGCAACGATGACTGTTCCTCTGATTGTGCTCTGTGTGATTACCATGGGTGTGGGTATCTACTCAACCATTGCAGGCTTTGCAGGGTGGGGTGGCAGCTTCGGACAGTTTGTCAATGCCGAGGGTACCAACTATACCATCCACTTCGACACGCAGATTGCTGCTACCTCTACGATTATTGCCATCCTGAGCATCTGTCTCGCCACCTATATATATAAAGGTGAGAGCCAGCCTATTGCCGACCGCCTGTACAAACAGTTCCCGCGTCTGCACCAGGCTGCTTACAAGCGTTTCTATCAGGACGAAATCTGGCAGTATGTCACGCACCGCATCATCTTCCGCTGCATCTCCAAGCCTATTGCCTGGTTCGACCGTCACGTTGTCGATGGTACATTCAACTTCCTGGCATGGGGTGCCAACGAGGCCGGCGAGTCAATGCGTCCCTGGCAGAGTGGCGATGTGCGCCAGTATGCCGTGTGGTTCCTGACGGGAAGTGTGGCTTTGACGCTCATATTGCTCGCAATTTAATCGTGATAACGAAATAACGTAATAACTTCATAACGAAATATCGAAAATGAGTATATTAACATTATTCGTAGTAATCCCCGCCCTGATGCTCGTCGGCCTTTGGCTTGCCAAGAGCCTGAATCAGGTGCGTGGTGTGATGGTGGTCGGCGCTTCTTGTCTGCTGGCCCTGTCCGTATGGCTGACCATCTACTTCGTTCAGCAGCGTGCAGCAGGTAATACCGATGTGATGCTGTTGACTTATAGTACTCCTTGGTTCAAGCCTCTGAATATTGCCTATTCAGTGGGTGTCGATGGTATATCTGTGGTTATGTTGCTCCTGTCGAGCATCATCGTCTTCACAGGTACCTTTGCCTCGTGGCAGTTGAAGCCGCTCACCAAAGAGTATTTCCTGTGGTTCACCCTGTTGTCGACGGGTGTGTATGGCTTCTTCATTTGCACCGACATGTTCACGATGTTCATGTTCTACGAGGTAGCTCTGATTCCCATGTACCTGTTGATTGGTGTCTGGGGTTCTGGTAACAAGGAGTATGCCGCCATGAAGCTGACGCTGATGCTGATGGGAGGTTCCGCACTTCTGATTATCGGCATCTTGGGTATCTACTACTTCAGTGGTGCCACGACGATGAACGTCAACGAGATTGCCGCTATGAACAACATCCCCGTTGACATTCAGAAGGTGTTCTTCCCCTTCATCTTCATCGGTTTCGGTGTGCTTGGTGCGCTGTTCCCCTTCCACACATGGTCACCCGATGGTCATGCTTCAGCCCCCACGGCTGTGTCGATGCTCCATGCTGGTGTGCTGATGAAGCTGGGAGGCTACGGCTGCTTCCGTGTAGCTATGTATCTGTTGCCCGATGCTGCCAACGAGCTGGCTTGGATCTTCCTGATTCTTACCACCATCTCGGTAGTCTATGGTGCTTTCTCGGCCTGCGTACAAACCGACCTGAAGTACATCAACGCCTACTCGTCAGTGTCGCATTGCGGTCTGGTACTCTTCGCCCTGTTGATGATGACCAAGACCTCGTGCACGGGTGCTATCCTGCAGATGCTGTCGCACGGTCTGATGACGGCCCTCTTCTTTGCCTTGATTGGTATGATTTACGGCCGTACACACACCCGTGACATCCGTTACCTGGACGGTTTGATGAAGATTATGCCTTTCCTGGCTGTAGGTTACGTCATTGCCGGTTTGGCCAACCTCGGTCTGCCCGGCTTCTCGGGATTCATTGCTGAGATGAGCATCTTCGTGGGTTCGTTCGAGAATCCCGACACGTTCCATCGTGTGGCAACCATCATCGCTTGTACGTCGATTGTCGTCACGGCAGTCTACATCCTGCGTGTGGTAGGTAAGATTCTGTATGGCGAGGTGAAGAATCCTCACTATTTGGAGCTCACCGATGCTACGTGGGACGAGCGTGTTGCTGTCATCTGCCTTATCGCTTGTGTGGCTGGTCTCGGTTTGTTCCCCTTGTGGGCAAGCAATGTCATCAGCGATGCTGTCGGACCCATTCTCGCAAACATCATTTAATATAGGAGGACGAAGAATATGAATTACGGACAATTCCTAAATATGGTTCCCGAGGCACTTTTGGTCCTCGCACTGATTATTGTGTTTTTCGCTGACTTCTGTCTGACGAAGAGCGAGCGCAAGGTTGGCGTGCTGGGCAAGCTCACTGCTGCTCTGCTGCTCTGTCAGACCATCATGCTCACAACCGTCACTCCTACCGAGGCCTTTGGTGGCATGTATATCGCTTCGCAGGCTGCTCAGGTCATGAAAGTCATCTTGACCTTCGGCGCATTTATCGTCGTGGTGATGGCTGAACCTTGGCTGGAACGTGAGGCAATGAAGTATGCCGGCGAGTTCCACCTGCTGGTACTCTCTACCTTGCTGGGTATGTATTTCATGATATCCAGCGGCTCGTTCCTGCTGTTCTTCCTCGGACTGGAGACTGCCTCAGTGCCTATGGCCTGCTTGGTGGCTTTCGACAAGTGGAAGAAGAAGTCGGCCGAGGCTGCTGCTAAGTATGTGTTGGTAGCTACGTTCTCGAGCGGTGTCATGCTCTATGGCATCTCGTTCGTCTATGCTGCTACTGGTACGCTTTATTTCGATGGCGTAGCTGCCGTTCTGGCCAAGGGCTATCTGGCATCTCCGCTCAGCATCATGGGCCTTGTGTTCTTTTTCAGCGGTCTGGCCTTCAAACTGTCGCTGGTACCTTTCCACTTCTGGACTGCCGACACCTACGAGGGTGCTCCGACTCCCATCACGGGTTATCTGAGTGTCTGCTCGAAGGGCGCTGCTGCCTTTGCCGCACTGGTAATCCTGGTGAAGGCGTTCGGTCCGATAGTAGAATATTGGGAGTACATGCTCTATGTACTCATCGTGCTTTCTATCACCATTGCCAACCTCTTTGCCATCCGACAGAGCGAGTTGAAACGCTTCATGGCGTTCAGCTCTATCTCGCAGGCCGGCTACATCATGTTGGCTGTCATCGGTGGTTCGCAGATGGGTATGACGTCGCTGATGTACTACGTGCTGGTTTACATTGTAGCTAACATGGCAGTGTTCACCGTCATCTCTACCGTTGAGCAGAACAATGGCGGAGTGACGAAGATGAGTGCCTACGACGGACTCTATCAGACCAACCCCAAGCTGGCGTTCCTCATGACGCTGGCTCTGTTCTCGCTGGCTGGTATCCCGCCGTTCGCTGGTATGTTCTCGAAGTTCTTCGTGTTCATGGCGGCTGCCGAGCAGGGCTCTTTCTGGGCCTACTTCGTAGTCTTTGTCGCTTTGGTGAACACCGTTGTGAGCTTGTACTACTATCTGCTCATCGTTAAGGCTATGTACATTAAGCCCAGCGATAATCCGCTGCCTGCTTTCAAGACCGATATGAACACTCGTGTGGCACTGGCTATCTGCACCGCAGGCATCGCCCTGTTTGGCATTTGCTCGTGCATCTACGACTGGCTCTTTGCCGCTTCGGTATTCTAAGCTTTACAGGCTATCACCAAATAACCCGCCTTTATTCTTCAATAAGGGCGGGCTATTTTTTAATACTTCCGGAGTATTTTTATATACTTTCGGAGTATTTTTAGATACTTTCGGAGTATTTAGCTTTTATAATGTTCCTTTCGTCGAGGGCAGCTCGTAGTGATAGACGTCGCGACGAACAGCCATCTTCAGCGAGCGGGCCAAGGCCTTGAAAATACCTTCGATTTTGTGGTGTTCATTCTGGCCTTCTGCCTTGATGTTCAGGTTCATCTTGGCTGCATCAGAGAGGCTCTTGAAGAAGTGCAGAAACATCTCTGTTGGCATTTCTCCGATGCGCTCGCGATGGAACTCAGCGTCCCATACGAGCCAGGGGCGCCCGCCGAAGTCGAGAGCCACTTGGCACAGACAGTCGTCCATGGGCAGCGAGTAACCATAACGCTCGATGCCGCGCTTGTCGCCCAATGCTTTCAGGATGCATTCACCTAACGCCAGTGCCGTGTCCTCGATGGTGTGGTGCTCATCGACGTGCAGATCGCCTCGAACATGAATATCGAGGTCGATACCGCCATGCTTGCCGATTTGTTCGAGCATGTGGTCGAAGAATCCCAATCCTGTATCGATGTTACAACGTCCGTTCCCGTCGAGATCCAGTCGTACGCTGATGTCGGTTTCCTTGGTGGTGCGTCGTACTTCGGCAGCACGCTCTCCACCATAGGCTATGGCGACGGCACAATCCCACGACGTGGGGTCTTCAGGATTTATCTGCAGAAAGCCGCATCCGATGTTCTCGGCGAACTGTCTGTCCGTCTCGCGGTCACCAATGACGTAGCTACCGGCAATGTCGTAGTCGGGGTTTGTCATGTATTTCTCTACGAGTCCCGTTTGTGGTTTGCGGGTTGGTGCATTGTCGGCAGGGAAATGCGGATCGATGAGGATATCGTCGAACTCAACACCCTCACCACGCAGCGTGTCGATGATGAAGTTCTGCACGGGCCAGAAGGTGTCCTCGGGGAATGCCGGGGTGCCCAGTCCGTCTTGGTTCGACACCATGACAAACTCGTAGTCACTATGCTGGCGCAGAAAGACCAGACTGCTGATGGTCCGTGGCACGAACTGTAGTTTCTCTAACGAGTCTATCTGTTCGTCTTCTGGTTCGCGGATGATGGTTCCGTCGCGATCGATGAAGAGTATCTTTTTCATTCTTTATCTGTTGTTTCTAATGATTTCTTTTCTTGTTCGCGGGCCTCTATCGAGCCGTATACGTAGTAGTTGTGTGCCAGTGTCACTTGGCTGACGTAGAATTGTATGAAGCTACACAATACGGTGGTGACGAACGTCAGTGGCACGATGTACGAAGGCATGCCCAGTGCGTCGCCCATGAGCTGTCCGCTGTAGGCCTGCTGGTTGGCAAAATTCAGAATCTGCGAAGGCAGCGTGACCACCAACGTAACGAACAGCACAAACATACCGCTGATGAAGAACACCAGGAAGAGCAGTCCCCAATGGCGCAGTCCCGTCGAATAGTGATGCCCCAGTGTGTGCCAATAGCCGCATGGTGCCTCCATCACGTACTTCATCAGCACATGGTATAGCGGCAGGTAGAATAGTACGGAGATTATGAGCCATACGCACATTGCTACGATGGTTGTCACGATGTGGCGCACGATAAATCCTTGACTCATCAGCTCGGCCAACAGCAAGAATAGGGCAAATATGGCAATGGGTATCAGCATGACCAACACCGTCAGGAACACACCCTTCAGCGAACGTCCCATCAAGTGCGGCGATGCTGTCAGCCAATGGGGCGGGGTAGTGATGGCTCCCGTGTCCTTATGCTCCTTCATCTTACTCAGAATCGGCGCAGAAGCCAGCGCCAACGTGGCTAACGACAGAATAGAGAGTGCCAAGATACCTATCAGCGTGAACATGTATTCGCGCAGCGTTTCCAGCATGACACCCTGCATCGCTGTTAACTGCTGTTGCAGGGCTAACGACAGTTCGGGAATCTTGATAGCCGTCAGTGTTCCCAACGCACCACATGCCAGGGAGTAGAGCAGCGCCATCTGCCACGAAGCCTTGAATAAACGGCGGAAATGGCTGGTATAGAGCCGAAAGCCTGCCGACAGCACACGACGGTAACTGCGGGGCTTCAGAAGGGTTAAATCGTCTTGTTTTTCCATCTTTTTTGAATTTACGCGTGCAAAGATACGAATTAATTAAGAATTAAGAATTAAGAATTAAGAAATATTTCGTATCTTTGCACACGAATTATGAAATTAATCAAGTGGGGCTTCATCGGATGCGGTGAGGTTACAGAGAAAAAAAGCGGTCCTGCTTTCTCGGAAGTGGAAGGGTCGAGTGTCGTTGCGGTGATGAGCCGTGACGAACGTCGTGCACGCAGCTATGCCGAGCGTCACGGTATTCCGCGTTGGTACACCGATGCTCAGGAACTCATTGACGATGCCGAGGTGAATGCAGTCTACATTGCCACGCCGCCGTCCAGTCACGCCACCTTTGCCATCATGGCTATGAAGGCAGGAAAGCCTGTCTACGTGGAGAAACCGCTGGCTTCGACCTACGAGGACTGTGCCCGCATCAACCGCATCTCCGCCGAAACCGGACAGCCTTGCTTTGTGGCTTACTACCGCCGCTATCTGCCTTACTTCGAAAAGGTGCGCGAAATCGTGGAGCGTGGCGTCATTGGCAAGGTGGTCAATGTGCAGGTGCGATTTGCCGTTCCCCCTCGTGATTTGGACTACAGCCGCGGCGACGAATTGCCTTGGCGCCTGCAGCCCGACATTGCCGGTGGCGGCTATTTCTACGATTTGGCCCCTCACCAGCTCGACCTGCTGCAACACCTTTTTGGTGTCATCATCGAGGCTCGTGGCATTCATGCCAATCGTGGCGGATTATATAAAGCCGAGGACTCGGTCAGTGCCTGTTTCGAGTTCGAAAACGGACTGCCTGGCTCCGGCTCCTGGTGCTTTGTGGCCCACGAATCGGCCCGCGAGGATCGTATCGACCTGGTGGGCGATCGCGGCTCGGTGTCTTTTTCAGTCTTCGACTATCAGCCCATCCGTCTCCATACGCTCTATGGTGAAGAGAGCATTGCAGTGCCTAATCCCCCGTATGTTCAGTTCCCGATTATCAAGAACGTCATCGAACATCTGCAGGGCATTGGTGTCTGCGAGTGTACCAGCGTCTCGGCCACGCCTGTCAACTGGGCTTTGGACCGCATTCTGGGAAAATTCTAACCTGATGGTGCGATGAGGAAGGTGCTGACGATACTGTTGCTGATGATGAGTCTGAGCCTGCAGGCTAACGACCCATCCACATCGGACACGCTGACCTCACACGAACTTCCCCAGAAAGAGTCCTGGCTGAAGCGTACGCTTCGTAAGTTTACGGAAATCGACACCAACTACGTCGAACCACAGCATTATAACTGGGCCTTGATGGTGCAGGGAACCTACAACTACGACATCTATCGGCTCAGTTCCACCACCGACAACAAACAGTCGGTGACCTTTGCTCCTGCTCCGTCGTTCAAATTCGGTCCTTATTTCGGATGGCGATGGATTTTCCTGGGTTACACCATCGACTTGAAAAGTCTGAAATTCAGCAATGGTAAACGGGAATTCGACTTTAGCTTCTATGCTGCACAGCTAGGCGTCGACTTGTTCTACCGCCGTACGGGCAGCGACTATCGGATTCGCAACGTCGACTTGGGGAAGAATGTCAATACCGGCATGCTCGAGGATGTCAAATTCGACGGACTCAGTGTGGGCATCACTGGTTTCAATGCCTACTACATCTTCAACCACAAGCGCTTCTCCTATCCCGCTGCCTTCAACCAGAGCACCATGCAGAAAATCAGTTGCGGCTCGTGGATGGCTGGACTGGGATGGATGCGCAACTCGCTGGAGTTCGACTACAACAAGATGCAGCGTCTTGTGTCCGATCGTCTGGGCCAGCCTGTACCCTTGGACAGCGGACTGATGTTCAACAGCGTGAAATACTATAATCTCAATGCGTCCGTCGGCTATGCCTACAACTGGGTGTTCGCCCGCCACTGCCTGTTCTGTTCCAGCCTGTCGGTGGCCTTGGCCTACAAGAATACGCGAGGCGAGACGGTCGATGACGAGAAGACGGGATTCGACTTCAACAATTTCAATGTCGACGGCATCGGACGCTTTGGCGTCGTCTGGAACAACAATAAGTGGTACGCTGGAGCCTCGGCCATCGTCCGACTCTACAACTACCACACATCGCGCTTTGCTGCCAACAACATCTTCGGCAGTTTGAACGTCTATGTAGGATTCAATTTCGGTCCTCGAAAGGGATATAAGTAGAGTTGAGAGTTTAGAGTTGAGAGATTATGAGTAAGGGAATCAATATAAGGAACGTGGTGGTGAGATGGCTGACGGCTGTCTGCCTGATGGCGCTTTTGACTTCTTCCGCGATGGCTCAGGTGACCTGTCAGCGCGCCGACAGCACGAAGATATGCAAGCTGTTGCGCCAGGCCGACCGTCAGACTACGACGCTGTGGATAGCCCGACAGTTTATGGGCGTTCCCTATGTGGCTCACACCTTGGAAGTCAACGACCAGGAACAGCTGGTGGTCAACACCCGCCAACTTGATTGTACCACGCTTGTCGAAACGGTGACGGCATTGAAGCTGTGCATCCAGCACGACAAACGAACGTGGAACGACTTTCTGACCGTGCTCCGCAGCCTGCGTTACCGTCAGGGCAAACTCGACGAATATCCCTCGCGGCTGCACTATTTCACCGACTGGATTGTCGACAAACAGCTGATGGGCTTTGTCAGCGAGGTGCAGCAGCCTAATCCGCCCTTTACGGCTGTCCAGAAGATTGCCGTCAGCTATATGAGTGAACATCCGCAAGCCTATCAGGCCCTGAAGGCCCATCCGGAATTTGTGCCCGTCATCCGTCAGCAGGAAAAAGCCCTGACGGGGAAGACCTACCGCTACATTCCCAAGACGGCCGTCAGAAACACAAAACTGCTGCGTCAGACCATCAAGGATGGCGACATCATTGCCATCACCTGCAACAAGCGTGGCCTCGACATAGCCCACCTGGGCTTTGCCGTGTGGCGCAACGACGGGCTTCACCTGCTGAACGCTTCCTTGCTCCACAAGAAAGTCGTCGAGGAACCCATGACACTCTATCGCTATCTCAAGAAACATCCCACATTCACAGGCATCCGCATAGTAAGAATCAATAGTAAATAGTAAATCATCAAATAGTAAATAAATAGTAAATCGTAAATCGTCAAATAGTAAATCAAATTATGGAATTACCCGATTTTATGAACTATGGCAACAAGTTCTCGAAACGAGACTTCGTTGAAAAGATTGCCCGCATCGCCAAGAGTGCTGGTGCCAAGTTGGTTTATGCCGCCCTCATCCTTTATTATACGCTGCAGAGCGACAAGGTGAGCGCCACAAACAAGGCCATGATTATCGGAGCCCTCGGCTATCTCATCAGTCCCCTCGACGTGGTTCCCGATGCCATTCCTATTGCCGGACTTGCCGACGACCTCGGCGTGCTGGTATTCGTGCTGAAGAAGGTGTGGACCGATGTCGACCCCGACATTCAGATAAAAGCCCGTCAGCGTCTGGCCAAATGGTTCGACGAGGACGAGATTGAGGAAATCAACGACTTGTTCAAGGGCGAATGATTCAGGAGTATCAGATTCGGGTGCAGCCCCATGTGGCGGCTAACGAGCAGGCGCTGCGTAGCTGGCTTGCCGACGAGTACGGATTCGACGTCCGCACCTTGACGGCTGTGCGCATTCTGCGTCGCAGCATCGATGCCCGCCAGCGCACTATTTTCGTCAATCTGAAGGTGCGCTGCTACCTCAACGAGCAGCCCCAGCAGGACGAATTCGTCGTCACCCATTATCCTGATGTCTCCTCTGCACCGCAGGCCATTGTCGTCGGTGCCGGACCCGGTGGACTCTTTGCCGCCCTCCGTCTCATCGAACTCGGCATTCGTCCCATTGTGCTGGAACGTGGTAAAGATGTCCGCGAGCGTAAGCGCGACTTGGCGCAGATTGCCAAGACGCAGCAGGTCGACGCCGAGAGCAACTACTGCTTTGGCGAGGGTGGGGCAGGTGCCTATTCCGACGGCAAACTCTACACCCGCAGCAAGAAGCGCGGCTCCATCGAGAAGATTCTGAACGTGTTCTGTCAGCATGGTGCCTCGACGAACATTCTGGCTGATGCCCATCCGCATATTGGCACCGACAAACTGCCGCGAGTCATCGAGGCCATGCGCAACACCATCCTCGAAAGCGGTGGCGAGGTGCATTTCCAAACCAAAGTGACGCGACTGATTCTCGAAAGCAGTTGTGTGGTCGGCTGTTTTGCAGCCGACAAGGAATTCCTTGGTCCGGTGATTCTCGCCACAGGTCACTCAGCCAGAGACGTTTACCGCTATTTGGCTGAAGCAAAAATTGAAATTGAAGCCAAGGGTATTGCCATTGGTGTGCGCCTGGAACATCCCTCGGAACTCATCGACCAGATTCAATATCACAACCGCCAGGGACGCGGCAAATACCTGCCTGCTGCCGAGTACTCGTTTGTCACGCAGGTCGACGGACGCGGCGTCTATTCATTCTGCATGTGTCCGGGTGGTTTCGTTATTCCTGCCGCTACCGACAAGGAGCAGATTGTGGTCAATGGCATGAGTCCCTCGAATCGTGGCGGACAGTGGTCGAACTCGGGCATGGTGGTCGAGACGCGTGCTGAGGATATCGAAGGTGACGATCCGTTGCGAGTGATGCATTACCAAGAGCAAATCGAGCGCGACTGCTGGCAGCAGGGCAATCGCCGTCAGACGGCACCCGCCCAGCGTATGGCCGACTTCGTCAATAATCGTTTGTCCTACGACCT
>Ga0310697_10003625_pt1 | contig 15538 bp, 11 predicted proteins | sample 172DNAGHGlowgp2_FD_203883 | JGI IMG/M metagenome (GOLD analysis project Ga0310697, IMG submission 203883) | Sheep rumen microbial communities from Palmerston North, Manawatu-Wanganui, New Zealand - 1728 DNA GHGlow gp2 (v2) (version 2) | ecosystem: Host-associated > Mammals > Digestive system >... | reverse complement strand
CTTAACAAATCAATAACTTGCCTCCACCGCCCCCTCTGTCATCTTTCAACGGGAACAGAGGAGAACAAAAACGGATTTCTTCCCCCCCTTCGCACTCCCCACAAGGTCTGGTGTTTGGCAAACTGAATAAACAAAGGGGATTCGCTCCATTCTTTAAATCGCTTTCAAAAAGAAAAACGAACGTTTTGTAGGCGAAATTGTTATTCACAATTAGCAAATCAAGGGCCTCAATCGTGGCCACCCCTCGATTTGCTCTCAAAGTCCCTTGAAATTGGTGAATTATATCAGCTAACTGACATCTTCCAGATTCTACTCACTCAAATATATTTGCTGTTTCAAATCTTTTGCTTAACTTTGCAGCGATACAGAACAGTATGACCTCTTAGACCGCAAGTACATTACGTGCTGATTTGCAAATGCCCACGCTTCCTTAGAGGCGTGGGTCGCTTTATAGTCATTTGAATTTATTATCATTAACGAATGTTACCATTTGATTTTAATTCCTTTTACATGACAGGCTTTTGCAAATGTAAGACTATCTGAGTAATCGAATATGAAATTCTTTACGATATCCTCTTCGGAAGTTTTTTCTATATCAAAACTTTTGTCTACTATATAGTATTTATTCTCACCATTACTATAGTTGCCAGTCTTTGCTATAATCCAATTATTATCATACTTTGCATCAATCACATATTCAGCGAAGTTACCTGCGCTATCATATCCTGACTCATATGTTGGAATCAAATAACTTCCACCGTAGCAAGTCTTACCACGAATATTTGTTCCTTTCACAATAACCCTTCCACCTCCATCCCATTCCATCATATAAATACCATTACCCAAATTATATGAACCACATGATTCTGGCCAAGCCCATTCGCAGGAATACATGAATAATATGCCAAATACAACCAATAGACATGATAACAATATGAACAATACTTTCTTCATACGATATTATTTTAAATGGTCCTTTATATAATAATAAGCATTGATAAGATAAATCCTATCCTTATTCTCAATTATTATCTTCTAAGTCAATTACCTCCCAACTGCCGTTCAATTTCTTCGATGGTAGGTAGTTTGTCCTGCAAATCTTGGGGTAGTGATTGCTTGGATAGTTCATATTCGGAAATGCCAATGGGCGTATTGATACGTGAAAGTGCATAGCGAGCCATGACGGCATTCTTTTCCTTGCAAATCAACAATCCTATGGAAGGACTCTCTGCTGGAGTGTTCATCAAATCGTCTACCATAGCCGTATAACCTGCCAGCTGACCTAAGTCAGGAAAGTCGAACTCTGTAATCTTCACCTCAATAACACAATAGCGATGAAGGGGGATGATATAAAACAACAAATCGATGAACTTGTCCTTGCCGCCTGCTGACAGACGAAATTCTCGCCCTACGAACGAGAAACCCTTACCCAACTCCAATAAGAATTGAGTCAGTTTGTTCATCAACTCGTCTTTCAGTTCCTTCTCAGTGTAGTCCTCGTTAAGCTCTGCAAATTCGAAGCGATAGGGGTCTTTGAAATACTCTTGTGCCAGTTCACTTTCGGGCTTGGGCATAGTGGCTGAGAAGTTAGTCAACGCTGCTCCTTGTCGCTCGTACAAATCCGATGCCAAGAAATTCATCAGTACGCCACGTCCCCAATTGTTTTCCAGCGTCTTGCGAACAAAGAATAACCCCTTTTGGGCATCACCCTTTACCTTGTCGATAATCTTTTGATGATGTGCCCATGGAATAGAAAATAGTATTTCCAAATCGTCGGCTAGTTGCCGATAATTTGTCCTTTGAGGATTTTCTGCAATTGGTTGTACATTTTCGTTTAAAGAATCTTCCACAACCTGTGACCTTTTTACACTCTCCAAATCGTCGGCAAGTTGCTGACGATTCTTAAAGAAGGTAGAATAAAGTTGATAGAAGTATTTTGTGTATTTCAAGCTCGTTGGTGCCAATCCCTTCTTTATCCCTAATTCCGCATACAAGTCATGGCTTAGTTTTTCGTAGAAGTGAGAACCATACTTGTTGTCATATTGGCGTTCTGATATATCTTTGCCCAGCTCCCAGTAGAACCGTAGCATCTCCTCATTTACCTTCACAGCAGCCTTTATCTGGCTCTTGCGATAGCGAGAGCTCAGTTCTTTGATCCACTGCAAGTAGTCGTTATCTAATATCATTAACTGTTTCATGTAAGTCTTAGTTATTTGGCTTCGCGCAAAATGCTTCCGCTCGGCATAGTTCAAACGAGCTTGACTACGTTCGGCCTGAGCTCACGTCGAAGGCTGCACTCACTTAATCGCATTTTTCTTGGGGCAAAGGTACAACATTTTTTCCATTTCACCAAATTATTGTATAGATTTCTATTTGTGAAGGCTGTTTGTGCTTGTCTTCATTCTTTTTCACTCTTCTTCCTTCGGCCAATTGACGAGATAGACCTTGTCGGTGGCTCGGGTGAAGGCGGTGTAGAGCCATCGGTAGTAGTCTGTGCCCATCATGTCGGGGGTGACGTAGCCTTGGTCGATGAACACGTGCGACCACTGGCCTCCCTGTGCCTTGTGGCAGGTGACGGCATAGGCGTACTTGATTTGCAGGGCGTTGAGGTAGGGGTCTTCTTTCATCTTGCGCATGCGTTCCTTTTTTGTAGGGATATCGGCATAGTCCTCGAGTACTCGGTTCCATAGCTGTTCACTTTGCTCATGAGTGAGAGCTGGTGCTTCGGTGTGGAGGGTGTCGAGCAGGACGGTGGCTGTGAGTTCCAGATCGTCGTAGTCGGGGAACCGCAGTTCGCAGTCGGCAAAGCGGAAGCCGTACAGCTCGCGCTCATTGCGAACGCGAAGGATTTGGGCAATGTCGCCGTTGGCGATGAAAGAGAAGGAAACCTCCCCCGCCCCCTCCAAAGGAGGGGAGTCTGAACTTCTCCCCTTGGGGAAGATAAGAGAGGGGCCTTTCCAATAATAGTTGTTCTTCACAATCATGATGAGGTCGCCTGAGGCGAGTTCTTCCTCGCGGTCAAGGATTTGGTTGCGGATGCCCATGTTGTAGACGTGTGCCCGCTTGTTGGAGCGACACACAACGATGGTGTCGTCGATGCCGTAGTGGTGGTAGCAGTTGGCGATTTCCTCAACGAGTTCGGAACCTGGGATGTTCACAACATCGGGTGTAAAACGGACCCACCCCCTTGCCCCTCCCTGTAAGTGAGGGGAGTGGTCACCATCAGCTGTAAACTCACTTTGGTAATAACTCTCCCCATAGAGGGGGAGCGGGGAGGGGGTCTGTTCTATGATTTCCCTCAGTCTGGTTGCATTCTGTAGGATGCCTGAGAGGTCGTGCTGGCGGACTACTTGTGTGAGGGTCTTGCAGGTGACGTTGAGGCCATAGCCGGCAAGGACTTCGGGTTGAAGGGCAGGGCTGTGGATGTCGCCCACAGGGGGCAGCTGGGCGGTGTCGCCCATGAGGATGAGACGACAGCCAGGGGCGGAATAGACGAACTGGATGAGGTCGTCGAGCAGGCGCCCCGTTCCGTAGATCGAATTAGAGGCATCGTTGGATATCATCGAAGCTTCGTCGACAATAAACAATGCGTTCTTCAACGTGTTATACCCCATAGAGAATACGGTGTCGTCATCGATGGATTTCTGGCGGTAGATACGTTTATGGATGGTGAAGGCTTCGTGACTGGCATAGAGCGAAAACACCTTTGCTGCGCGACCCGTCGGAGCCATCAGTACACAGCGACGATCGAGTTGCTCCATCGTTCGCACCAAGGCAGAAACAAGCGAGGTCTTGCCCGTTCCGGCATAACCGCGAAGAACGAATATATCGGTATGTCGTGAGCTTGCTTGCCATGAGTTTTTCGAATGAGTCGAATCGGCATTTCGTCCTGACGAAGTCGGTTTTTCGGCAGAGGCGTCGGAGTCGGCTCCAGGCAAAATGAAATCTGCCAATGCTTCGACAACTTCTTGCTGTTGAGTAGTCGGATTATGACCGAAATTATTTAAAATTAGCTCCTTAAAGTAGTCAATTATCATCGTATTATGCAAAAAAATATGGTTTATGCATTGTGAATTATGAATTATTTTGTATTTTTGTGCCACGAATATACAAAAAAAATAAATATTACGAACATTATGTTGAAAAAAACTTTCATTTGCCTGCTGATTTTAGCAGCTTTGGGTCTTGTAGGTGCTTGTTTCATGAGCATTTATACAGACATTGCATTCGACAATGAGAAGTCGGAGAGAGAACAACTGGTTATTGCGCGTCTTATGAAGATTCGCGATGCAGAGGAAGAATTCCGTAAGGGACATGGTGGCGAATTCTGTGGAACGATTGACTCTTTGGTGGATTTCGTGAAGAACGGTCGTGCTGTTGTCAAGGTTGACGAAGATGTATGGACCGACGAATTGGCAGAGAGTTTTGAAACGAAGCGCGATGCCATCCTTGCCGGTAAGTTCCGTAGTGATACCGTATGGCAGTCGGCTGCTGAGAAACTGGGTATCGACAACCCAGACTCTTTGAAATATATACCAGTAGGTAGAGCCGGTGCTACATTCCAGCTCCGCAAGCATGAGGCATTCAACCTCAAGTCGAACGAATTCGACAAAGTATGCGAGGTTCGTGCTGCGCTCGACGACTATCTCGATGGTATGAGTGCCAAGAAGGTTCGTCTGCTGAAGCAAGACCTGAAGAAACGCGGAAAGAACCGTGCAGACTTGTATGAAGACAATGCCGACGACTTCGAAGGCGAATGGTATGGTCTTCGTATGGGTGACCTCAAGGATCCGCAGAACAAGATGGCAGGTAACTGGGAATAATGCCTACACCCTAACCCCTCCGTCAAGGGAAGGGCAAGAATTTATGCGCGTTATTGCAGGTAAATACAAAGGAAAACGGTGGGATGTGCCTCATACTTTCAAGGCACGTCCCACTACTGATTTTGCCAAGGAGGGGCTGTTCAACATTCTCCATAATGTGTATATCGACTTTGACGAACACCCTTCAGCACTCGACCTGTTCTGCGGAACAGGAAGCATCTCGCTCGAACTGCTATCGCGCGGTTGCTGCCCCGTGGTGTCGGTAGAGAAAGACTTCAAGCACTATCAATATCTCCGACGGATTTCTGCAGACCTGAACGACCCGAACTGGCATCCAGTGATGGCCGACGTGTTCAAGTTCCTGAAAAGCCCTGCGGTAAATGGGAAATGGTCTGACGGAAAACTATACGACCTTATCTTTGCCGACCCTCCGTACGCTTTGGAAAACCTGAAAGACATACCTGATTATATCTTTCAAGAAGGTCGCACGTTGCTGAATCCTGAAGGCATCTTCGTGTTAGAGCACGGCCGCGATTACGATTTCTCGTCGCATCCCCACTATTTGGAGCATCGCAATTATGGCTCAGTCAATTTCTCTTTTTTCCAATAAGAGAACATTCTTATTTTCTATTTGACAATTGACTATTTACTATTATTTTCTATTTGTTATTTACTATTTAATCATTTACCGTTTACAGTTAGAGTCTAGAGCCTAAAGTCTAAAGTCTAGAAACTAAATATTTCGCCGATTCACCCCTCCCCATAGGGCTTTATCTCCATCCTCTATTCCAACCTCCACCTCCGGCTGAGCGTTCGTCGTCGGTTCCCATCACGTTCTTGCCTCCAAAGATGCTGAACTTATAGATGACGCGAACCATGCCGTATTGATAGATAGCATTGTAGCGGGAGTCGCTACGCATCAGGGCTGTTATATTACGGCTGATATTGGTCTGCTGACCAAGGATGTCGTTCACCTCGACCATCACTGTGAGGGCTTTGCCCTGCAGGAATGAGTGTGAGAGCTGGGCGTTCCACAGCAATTCGTTGGTATTCATCTCGCGCTGGGCATATCCACGGCGGCTGCTCATACCGATATCGGTATTGATGGCAGAACCCCATGGGGTGGTCCATTCGAACTCGGCACCATACGAGAAGTCGTAGGTGTTCTGATTTGCCATGGTGTTCATGTTGTTCTTGGAGTTCTGATAATCCAAACGACCGTTGAGCGCGATGCTCACCTGTTCGGTGCGGTAGGAGAGTTCCAAGCCGGTATCGAAGCCGAATGAGTTGGTGATAGACTTGATGTCGGTGTTGTCGGTTGTATTCATCACATTGTTGTAGAATCCTACGTTGTGGGAATAATTACCGCCTAGATCGACATCGAGATTGAATGCCTTTTCCTTACCCAGTCCTGTGTTGAAGCCAAATCCGCCACCTCCATTCCAGTTGCCGTTGATGTTCATAGGCATGGTGGTACGCACACCCTGTGAGTCGTAGGTGGTCTTATTGTCGATGCTGTTGCGAGTAGCATTGAACCACATCCACGAGTAGATGCCTCGCTGGAGGTCGGCGTTGTAGGTGTTGAAGTTGGCATTGATGTTGTGTGAGAACGAGGGCTTCAAACCTGGATTTCCCTTGGTGATGACCAATGGGTTGGAGTCGTCCTTGATGTCGAGCAGACTGGTCATGCTTGGCTGACGTGTACGTCCGTTGTAGCGCACATTGAGGTTGGTCTGCTTGTTGAAGTTCCAACGCAAATTGACGCGTGGAGCGAAATTGAAGACATTACGGGTGACTTCCGGATACTCGTGACCCATGTATCGGTAATCGAGTGTGCTGCGTTGCGGAAGCAGGTCGAAACCGATGCTGAAGTTGTATTCGTCGCGTACCTTGCGGAAACTGAGACCGATGGTTTGGTTGTAGTTGCGATACTCGGAGTATTGGCTGAGTGCGGTCGTGTCGCGAAGCATATAGCCTGTTTCTTCCATAAACCGTAGTACGGCATTGATGTTGTAGCGATTGGCTGCGAGGCTCTGCGATAGGTCCTGATAAGCCTGTGAGTCGTAGATCTGTGCACGGCGGTCGTTCTTGCTGTAGCTGTACTGATACTCATAGCTGAACTGCAGGTAGGTGCGGTCGGCAATCGGTTCGCTATAGGTGATCTGAGCGCTGATGTCATGGTTGTTGGAGGGTGTGTAGTAGTAGCGGTTGTTCTGCTGGGTGGTACCTAATGAGTTATAGGTGATATTGGCAGCAGAGAGTTGCTTGTTGGTGCTTTCGTTGAATCCTCCACGTACTCGCAAAGTGATGTTTCGTCCTCTGTCGTTGAACTTGCGGTTGAACTGAATGTTACCGTTGAAGTTGGTGCTGGTGCTGTACGACTGTCCACGATTGGTGTTGGTATTCACAACAATACCCATGAGGTTGTTGAGAATGGTGTTGGCAGGATCGAGGGCTGCTCCGCCGGATATGCGGGCAATCTGGTCGTTATAGGCAAGCGCCTCGTTGGTATAGAGGTTCGGGTCGTCGTCGTAGGAGCCGGAAAGGCTGTTCGACATGCCGCGGTTACGGGAATATGTCAGGTTCGGGCGGAAGATGATGTTAGTCATCGTATCGGGCTTCCATTCAAATCGGAAGTTACCAAACACGCGGTTATTGCTTGATATGTTCTTGTTGAAGCTCTCACCGAACTTACCTTTGGTAGCATTGAAACTCTCAGTAGATGAGGTGTTCTCGTTGTCGTTTCCGTCGTAACGATAACGGATGCTACCTCCGCTCTCCAACTTAGGTTTATCGGTGGCGTAGTTGGCTCCTATCTCCTTGCTGGTGCGGAGACCGCCTCCCCAGCCTCCCCAACGGCCGCCTCCACCTCCGAAGCCTTGGTCGGCTACGTTGTTGGCACTACCGAGCAGGGTTGCCTGGAAGTCATCATTGAAACGGTTTACATTGAAGCGTGTGGCATAGCGATGCTTGGTTCCTACACCTAGATTCAGGTTGCCGAACCATCCGTTCTTCATACCTTTCTTGACGGTAAGGTCGAGTACAGTTTCTTCTTCACCATCATCAATACCCGTCACACGCGAGAGGTCGCTCTTGCGGTCGTAGGTCTTGAGTTTGTCGATCATCTCGGTGGGGATGTTCTTCATAGCGACTGACTTGTCGTTGAGGAAGAATTCCTTACCATCCACCAGAATCTTATTGACGGTCTTTCCGTTGATGGTGATATTGCCCTCGCTATCGACTTTTGCCCCAGGAAGCTGCTTCACCAATGCTTCCAACGTGGAACCTTCAGGCACACGATAGGCTGCTGCATTGTAGACAAGTGAGTCGCCCGATACTGCTACCTTGGCTGCGTGGGCTGTTACCTCTGTGGCTTTCAGCAGTACGGCATCGGTCGCCATAGTGATATAGCCGATGTTGGCATTACGGGTCTTTTGAGTGTTTAGATCTACATCCACGTATTTGGTGATAAAGCCAATGTATGAAATCTTGACCGCATACTTCCCTTTCTTGATGCTCTTGAAGGAAAACTCGCCTTGAGCACTCGTGGCAGTTCCTTCGACAAACGAACTGTCGGGGAGGGCAAGTAACTGAATGGTTGCTGCCACAACGGCTTCACCTGTCTCTTTTTCAATCACTGTTCCACTTACATTGAATGTGTTTTGTGCTGATAGCTTGAGGATAGACAGCACAATCATGGCAATCAGGAATACTGATTTCTTCATCGTTGATCCTTTTAATAATTAATCTTTTTACCTTTAACTAAAACAATAGCAGCAAATAGAGCCACACAATATCGAGTGCAAAGTTACGAATTAGTTTAGACAGAACGGGATTATTTAAGTTATTTTATCATTTGAATTTCACTTTTTAGGCGAATTCCTTAGAATAAGTCATTTATTATCCGTAATTTTGCAACGCAAAACAGAATCGTATGAAGATTAGAAGCATGATAATCACGATGTTGGCTGTGCTGTTTTCAATGAATATGCATGCCCAGTTCGTGAGATTGGAGAAGTATCCGACCATACCGGTAGAGTATGAGGCTGCATTCGTGGATCAGGTGACGAACTATGTCTCAGGTGTTGTAAAGTCATTGTATGGGCAGTATTTCGGACAGCTGTCGCCCGAGGGAAACATCTATGGCTATGGTTCGTTCTATACGGATATGGATGGTGAGGTGTATGGATTGTATCGCAATGGTGACCTGGCCTTCGGTATCAAGAAGGGAGCAGATATCGCCAAGGTGGGAACAAATGACCATTTCATTGCCTACGACCTGCGTACGGGTTACCCTATCTATATCATGAAAGACAACCAGAAGTACAATCCGTCGACCGATATGCGTGAGAAGAACAAGTTCATGGTCTTGACATATCCAAATGGAGATAAATACGTAGGTGAAGTCATAGATAACAAGCGTGAGGGATACGGGCTTTATTTCTATGCAAACGGTAATTATTATTATGGTAAGTACAAGAACAACAAGCAATACGGATATGGAGCGTTGTTTAAACAACAGAATAATAATGTGACAATTCAGTATTGGGATGGAAGCGATGAAGACTAACGGACTGAAAGCATGGGTGTTGGCATCAAGACCAAAAACACTGACGGGAGCAATCGCTCCCGTCTTAGTTGGTGGTACGTTAGCTTTTGTGGATGTGATACATCTTGAACTGCAGGCATGGTGGTTAGGGTTATTGTGCTTGCTGTTTGCCGTTATCATGCAAATCGATGCCAATTTGGTGAACGACTATTACGATTTCAAAAAAGGAACCGACCGTGAAGACCGTCTCGGCCCTGAGCGTGCCTGTGCTCAGGGGTGGATTACCCCGACAGCGATGCAGTGGGGAATAGGGGTGTGTACCCTCTTGGCTTGTGTGGTAGGACTGGTGATGTTGTTTCTTTCCCAACGATGGGAACTGCTGATTGTCGGCATCGCTTGTGTGGTAGGGTGTTTTCTCTATACCATCAAATTTTCGTATTTGGGATTGGGTGACATACTGGTTCTCTTGTTTTTCGGCATTGTCCCGGTAGGATTCACCTATTATGTCATGACGGGTAGCTGGACATTACCTTTGACGCTTGCTGGTATCGGAATGGGACTTGCGACGGATAATCTTCTGATGGTGAATAATTATCGGGATATTGAGCAGGACAGGCAAAGTGGGAAGATGACGATTGTGGTAAGGATGGGAAAGCAAGCAGCATTGCAACTCTACCTGTGGTTAGGCCTTGTGGCAGCAATGCTGATGATGGCTGTTGAAATCATCTTGTTTTTTACTGAGCATTGTAGTTTGATTGGCTTGCCTTTCGTGACTATTTACCCAGTTTGGCATATATCGAACTATCGAAAAATGAGAGCTCTCACAGGGAAAGCTCTCAATATGGTGTTGGGAAAAACGGCGGCAGGTATATTCCTTTATGCTGTCGTGTTTGCTGTTTCCTTGCTGATTAATGCCACAGCATAGGCGCTGATGCCTTCTTCTCGTCCCGTAAAACCTAATTTCTCTGTCGTTGTTGCTTTGATACTGACAGCATCGATATCCACCTTCATGCATCTTGCCAATACTGCCTGCATCTCAGGGATATGAGGATTCATCTTGGGATGTTCGGCACAAATCGTAGCATCGATATTTTCTACATGATAGCCTTTCTGAGCGATAATTTCTATCGTCTTTTGTAAGAGAATCTTTGAGTCGATATTCTCAAACTCATTTCCTTTAACAGGTGGAAAATGAAAACCGATGTCACGCATATTCGCAGCACCAAGCAGGGCGTCACAAATAGCATGAATCAAAACATCAGCATCGCTATGTCCGGCTAATCCCATCGTGTGTTCCAACTTGATGCCGCCGATCCATAGGTCCCTTCCAGTTACCAACTGGTGGACATCATACCCCATTCCGACTCGAAATGTACTCATGCTGTTGGTGTGTCTTTATCTTTTCTTTTTACCGAGAATATCACCGATGCCGTCCATATCGAATGCAAGTGTGAAACGAAGCGTCTGGTCCAATGGGTTGCTTTGAGATGCAGAGATAATATAACCTGCATCGATAGAGAAAACGTTCATCTTGAAACCGGCACCGAGCGTATAGTATTTACGGTTACCTTTGTTAGGGTGTTCGTAATGATATCCGGCACGAAGGAAGAACTGGTTGTTGTAAGCATATTCCAAACCTGCACTCCATTGGATTTCCTGCATTTCTTCTTTGAACCCATTTGGTGCATCGCTAAACGACTTGAAGATCCCAGAGATAGAAGAGATGTTGTAATAGCCTTCGTCCATCAACCAACTGGTGTAACCGGAGAAATCTTGTTCGTCTGCTCCTGTTTCCTTGATATATTGGTCCATGGTAGGACGGGTAGGAACCAATAGTTTGTTGGCATCTGCACTAATGCTGAACGTGTTGTACTCATCGATTGGAATCATCAGAGATGCGCCCAGACGTAAGTTTGTGGGGAGAAACTCGCTGGTGGTTCCTTCATCGTAAGAGATTTTACTACCGATGTTGTTGATATTCAATCCCCAACCTAATTGGCATTCGCGGTTGCCGAGATTCAAGTATCCGTTGTGATACATTGCCAGGTCGGCTGCAAATGCAGATCCAGGTGTCAAGTCATCTGCCTGACCCATGTCGGAGTGAATATAACGCAAAGCGACAGCTGCAGAGAATGTTTCGCTCAACATACGAGAATAAGCTACGTCAATTGCCATTTCGTAAGGCTTTAAGACTTCCTCAGTACCCCATACCGTTACCTCACCAAGCGAGAAATAGCGTAACGAACCACTCAACGCATCGTAATTGCCGATACGGTAATAGCCAGTTACGTTGGCAAGGTCAATGTCGTTTACAATCTGACGTAACCAAGGTGTATAGTTGAGTGCAACACCCGAACGGCTGATGGTAAACGGATACTTAGCTGGGTTCCAATACTGTGAGTTGACATCGGGATCGGTGGCAGCTCCTATATCACCCATACCGCCACCACGTGCATCAGGGGCAATTGCCAGTGAGTTCACACCATAATAAACAGGATTGAACTGATTCTTTACGTCCTGTGCTTGTGCTGAGATGCAAAAAGCCGTATTCAAAATGCTAAATGCAATCAATAATCTCTTTATCATATTATATTCTTAATCTGTTTTGTAATGTGGCGTTGCTTTTGCTAACACCTTATTATGTATATAATAACTCAAAAACTCTGTTTTTATTGTGCTGTGACCACAAACTTTTTCGATTCGGACGCCTGAGCACCATTACCCGTAGAGATGCTGGCCTTGCAGATATAGATGCCGGGTTGCAGATGTCCGTTCATTTCGTTCAGGTTGCAAGTGTATGTGTAATAATTAGAAGCACTTACACCAGTCTCTCCACCCCGCCATACTTCTCTGCCCTGCATGTCGAAGATGCGGACATCAATATTCAATGCTGAATTTGGCCTGTCGTTTTCAATCAATACAGAAAGTATGTTGTTACGACCAGGACTGTTTATCTGCAAACTAAGTAGATTAGGCTTTAAGCCTTGGTATACATCAAATTCAATTTCAAGCGTGGATGGATTGTTCAGGACATCCCATGCTCTGAATAGGAGGGTGTGTCTGCCTTTTGACAATTCCGGCAAATTGCAATAGACGGAACCGGTGGTCCAAGTACCTGTTGCATACTTGAAGGTTCGGTTCAGGTCAAATGTCATATTAGGATCGTTGTCAACTATGACAGTAATCTCATGACCGATACCACTACCTGTAGCATTAATGCCGTTCTCGTCTTGAATCACTCCTAAGAAATACGGTGTTTCATGCATTGGAACAGTAGTGGTCTGCAATACATTGCTAATGGTAGAGTCCGTTGATATTACATTTGAAAAGCGTTCTCCATTCAGGGATGCGACTAATACGGGTCCTTGTGTATTCGTGGATATGTTGCTATCAGTACCTCCGATGAAGAAATCCTGGAAATTACCATTTGCCTCAATGCTTCTTTCCTCATTAATGGCATAGAAGCACATCATGCCATTCTCATCGGAGTAGTTGATGTCGAGCGGTACAGGGAACGTGAAATTGAATTTACCCTCTTTAATAGAGTCGCTACCCGCAAATAGTGTTCGGGTGCGTGCATAGAATTGGAATGGGGTTACATCTTCTTTCGCGTTGTTGTTGCAAGTGATAAATTCCATGTTATCGAAGACTGTTGGGGTAATGAGACCATTGAAATAGGGGGCTTCATTACCATCCTCATCCACGATATGTCCTTGTACAGAAACAATAGAACCGGCACTGATGGTCTGTTCGGGATCGTCTTCTACTGCAATGTCGTTTACCTTGTCGACCTTAATCTTGTATGTAGGAACAGGTAGAGCAATTGCGGGGTCGCCAATGAGTACATAGTGCGCTTTGTTGAGGGAGTCGCGATGCGACAGGGCTCCTCTTCCTATCAGGTCGCTTTTTGCTTTAGCCAATGCTTCTCCCAGGGTGTATTGCTTCCCATCCTCTTTTTGAGCCAACACACTTTTCATGAAAGCCTGGTTGATCTTGCTGTTTTGAGCGGCATAAACGGTACGAGTGGTGGTAATCATGCCTACAGCAGCACCTTTATTGTTTTGCAATGCTGTCTCTGCAATGTTATCAATATTCATGTCGAATGGGGTAACATCGCATGCGGCAATGAACCATAGGGGCAGATTAGGGGAATCCCACTCCGCAAAGTCAGACCTGCTGATGACCTGCTCGTGCGATAGAGTGTATGCGGAACCGTGTCCAGTGTAATTCATGATGAGAGCACCTTCTGCAATCTGGTTTACGATGTCCTTACGGGCATCTGGATATGAGTGGCCTGCACCACTTTCTTCTCTGTTGTAGGCGTCCCAGTAAATCTTTCTCATTCTATAATTTGGGTACATCGCCTCAACCTGTTTGGCTGTTGCATCCGCATCTTTGATATGAGTGTTGGCATTTCCGTCATCTGCCATAATACAGATGGTATTCTTCCAAGCACCAGCATGTGAATTGTCGATATATCCAATGAGTTTGTCTACTACATTTCTTGCTTCGTTGGCGGTTGTTACCGTAATGCGTCCTACGCCACAATCAGGTTTGTCCTTTAACGGACTAGCACCTTTACCATCGGCCAATAGGGTGTAATACTCCTCCAATACATAGCTATCTGTGTGGTGTAGAGAATTATCGGATTCATAGCACAACAGGTAGTCATCCGGATCTTTCTTAGTCATGGTGGTCGTAATCATTCGATTGTCCCAAACACCATCCCCAAAAAGACATAGGTTCTTCGGACGTTTGGCTTCAGTTTCTGCTTTGTCGTACAGCATTTTCATAAATCGACGATAGGCAGTTGCGTCGGGTGTTCCTGATGAGAACTCGTTATAAATCTCATCGGCTCTGACAACGATGCATTTGATGTTGTCGTATTTTGTGTGGGCATCAGCAAGACGTTGTGCTTGTGCAGTCAATTTGCCGTTTGCAGGAACTATAATTACAAAGTCGATATTACTCAGTGCATGCAGGTCTTGGTTCTGGATGGTTTCTACAACATCCGGTTCTGGGAAATTGGCGTTGATGTTCACGGCCACGTATTCCTGGGAAGGCGAGTCTTTGTCTGTGAGAATGGTATATGTCCCATTTCCTAATGTGCCTTCAAGTTCGCATGTTTGTTGTGGTGAAGTTATACGCCATACTCGTGTGTTTTCGTTTGCGCCGCTGATGGCATATTTTTTCTCGGCTACGTTGTCGCTGGAACGGAAAGGAAGATAATCTTTGCCGGCTAAATCCAATTTGCGAATGTAGCTAGCTAAGATGTAATCCAGATAGCCGGAGATACCATTGCCCCTTGTATGTGTGAGTGTAATTTTTGAGGATTCTGTTAAGTCCTTTGTAAGTGTAAATGTACGGTTGACCTGAATACCGTATTCATACTCTACCGCATTTCGAATGGAAATGGGGGAGAAGGTTGTGCTGTCAGCTGTAACAGTTAATGTAGAACCGTTAGTGCCAACAAATTGAATGTTGAGGCTCACTGATTCATCCGCAATACCTTCCGTGGGGAGTGTATATGTCTTTTTGTTTCCGTTTAGGTAGTTATAATTTTCATAGAACGTACGACCTGAATTGATGATGCTGAGTTCGTCTTTTTCTATGATTGAATGTTCGGGGAAGGTGACGGTTGCTTCGGGGGCGGTTTCTAAACTGACCTCCTCTTTAGACATTGTTGCCGGTTGTCCTTCCTGTTTCTCTGTTACGAAGTAATAAATGTATGAGGAGTACGGATTGTTGATACGTGTAAACGTAGTTGAAGCTCCATTTTTACGTTGCCATTTGGTGGTTCCGTATGAGTAGAAAAGCAATGAGCCATCGCTACGACGCCATACAGGAATCTCTGTCATGTCGTCGCTGAGATTCTCAATCTTGGCTTCAGGCAGGATAGGAAGGTTATATCCATAAAGGCTTACTTTCTCAGGGTTGTTGAATCCCATCTTCTGGAGTTTGCTTTTGGTGATTGCATATACTCCTTTGTCCTTGACACGAATCTTAACCCATTTGCCAGAAGCAAGTGCAGAATGTTCCGCATACCTGCTTGCCATACTACTTTGTGAATATGCCTGTAATGTTAAGGCAAACACAAAGACTATTGTTGCTATCCGTCTTATCATAGTTGCTATTTTACTTTAATGTCTAATAATTTATTTCCTTC
>Ga0310697_10003623_pt1 | contig 15540 bp, 10 predicted proteins | sample 172DNAGHGlowgp2_FD_203883 | JGI IMG/M metagenome (GOLD analysis project Ga0310697, IMG submission 203883) | Sheep rumen microbial communities from Palmerston North, Manawatu-Wanganui, New Zealand - 1728 DNA GHGlow gp2 (v2) (version 2) | ecosystem: Host-associated > Mammals > Digestive system >... | reverse complement strand
TAGCAGAAGGGGTAGGTGAACCGTTCCGGCGGAGCGATGTCTGTGGTGAGGGGATGCAAGGGCGATGGCATATCGTTAGTGGTCAGCGTTGGCATTGAGGATGTCGAGACATTTCTCCACGGGTATGCCCTTGTTCCTGTCGGGGGTGTCCTTGTAGCGGTCGATCATACGGAATACGGTGTCCATCGCCGTACGGGTGGAGGCTTTCAGCGTCTCGCCATTCAAGAGGTGGCCGATGAGTACGGCAGAGAAGATGTCGCCCGTGCCGTGGAAGAGTCCAGGTATCTCGTGGTACTCCAGATGGAAGTACTGCCCGTCGTGGTGGTTATAGGCGGCTACGGCATTTTTCCCGTCGATCTTGCAGCTGGTGATAAGAGCCGACTTGCAGCCAATTTGGCGCAGTTTGTCGAGCAGCGTCTTGGCTTCTTCCCAGCTGATGCCCTCCATGTGGATAGGCGTACCCGTCAGATAGCAGGCCTCGGTGTAGTTGGGGAAGGTGAGATGAGCCACGCTGACCATCTCACGCATGAGCTCCACCTGGCGCTCGGTCATGCCGTTATAAAGGCGCCCGCCGTCGCCGAGGATGGGGTCTACGAAGACCGTTGTGCCCTGGGCACCCTGTTCCTTGCAATAGCCTGCCACAAGTTTGGCCTGCTCGTCGCTGAACATCAGGCCTGTGCAGACGGCATCGAACGAGAAACCCAGCTCCTTCCATACGGGCAGCGTGCCACGGATATAGTCTGTCGTATCCTGGATGTTGAACTTGCCATAGTCGAGCGTGTTGGATACGAGAGCCGTTGGCAGGCTGTAAGTGGGAATGCCCAGATAGGACAGGATGGGGAGCATGGCACCCATGCCCACCTTGCCATAGCCTACAACGTCGTTTATCAGTAATATCTGTTTCATTCTGGGTGCAAAGTTACGAATATTTTAGACATAAGAACATAAGAACAGAAGCTTTTTTATGTTTCTTTTGTACTTATGTCTAAAAAAAAGATTATCTTTGCAGCCAGTTCATGGGAAATCAGCAGAACTCGCCGATATTGGCGCTTCAACAACAGCGACTGCTGCTCCAGCTGGAGTATCAGACAGAGAAGGAGGCCTTTCGCAAGCAGACCGAGGAGATGGGGCTGCAGCGGAAGGTGAAGCGCGGTGATGCATGGTATCCGCTGAAGATGGGCAGGAGCTACTATAACTCGCTGAACCAGTTGGTGGTGGAGGTGTTCCGGCAGGGTGACGACGACGAGATAGAACACAACTTCGAGTTCGGGCGGCCCGTGGCCTTTTTCCGTGTTGACGACAAGAACCAGATTAAGTATTTCAACTTTACGGCTACCGTCAGCTATGTCGACGGAGACCGTATGGTGGTGGCTGTGCCTGACGACGGGCATCTGATAGACGTGCAGGGGGCAGAGAACGTGGGCATCCAACTGTTCTTCGACGAGACGAGCTATAAGACGATGTTCGAAGCGCTCGACCGTGTGATGAAGGCCAAGGGGCGGCTGGGTTATCTGCGAGACCTCTTCTATACCCGCCAGAAGGCCGAGACGTTCAGCTTCGCACCCATGCGATTTCCTTATTTGAATGCCACACAGGAAGAGGCCGTCAACAAAGTGCTGAAGGCAAAGGACGTGGCGGTGGTTCACGGTCCTCCAGGCACGGGTAAGACAACGACCCTCGTGGAGGCCATCTATGAGACGTTGCGGCGGGAGAGCCAGGTGCTGGTCTGTGCGCAGAGTAACATGGCTGTCGACTGGATTTCCGAGAAGCTCGTAGACCGTGGCGTCAACGTGCTCCGCATCGGCAATCCCACCCGTGTCAACGACAAGATGCTCTCTTTCACCTATGAGCGCCGTTTCGAGGCCCATCCTGATTATGAGCTGCTATGGTCAATCCGTAAGGCTATCCGTGAGTTGCGTGCCCATAGGAAACGGGGAGACGACAAATATCACCAGAAGCTGGAACGTCTCAAGGAACGTGCAACTGAACTCGAGATACGTATCAATGCCCAGCTCTTCGGTGAGGCTCGCGTCATCGCCTCTACACTCGTGGGCAGCAGCAGCCGTCTGTTGGAGGGACAGAAGTTCGGCACCTTATTTATAGATGAAGCCGCCCAGGCATTGGAGGCAGCCTGCTGGATTCCCATCCGGCGGGTGTCGAGGGTGATACTGGCAGGCGACCATTGCCAGTTGCCTCCGACGGTGAAGAGCATCGCCGCACTGAAGGGCGGACTGGGTAAGACACTTATGGAACGCATCGTGGAGAACAAGCCTGAGACGGTGACCCTGTTGAAGATGCAATACCGTATGAACGAGGAGATCATGCGCTTTTCCTCCGACTGGTTCTATGGCAATCAGGTGGAGTCGGCCCCTGAGGTAAAGTATCGGAGCATCCTCGACCTCGACATTCCCATGAGTTGGATTGATACTTCTTCGTGGAGTGAGAGCTCCACACTTTTTAAAGAGCAGTTCGTGGGTGAGAGCTTCGGGCGGATCAACAAGGCTGAGGCCGAGCTGACGCTGCTGGTGCTGGAAAAGTATTTCCGGAAGATTGGCAAGGAGCGCATCCTCGATGAACGTCTCGACGTGGGTATCATCTCACCCTATCGGGCACAGGTACAGTACCTTCGCAGACAGTTGAAGAAGAAAGATTTTTTCAAGCCCTACCGTTCTCTGATCAGCGTGAACACTGTCGACGGCTTCCAGGGACAGGAGCGCGACATCATACTCATTTCGCTGGTGCGTGCCAATGATGAGGGGCAGATCGGATTCCTCCGTGACCTGCGACGTATGAACGTGGCCATCACCCGGGCCAGAATGAAACTGATCATACTTGGCGACGCATCGACCATGACTCGGCATCCCTTTTACAAAAAACTCCACGAATACATCGATGCACTCTGATTTAACTCCTTTTAACTACGATAACAACATTAACTCCCTAAAACTTTGTATCTTTGCAGCATGTTCAAGATTTGAATAGGATGGTTGAAATACAAAAAGTAGCTAAGAAAAAGGAACTCAAGCAGTTCGTCCAATTCTATTACGATCTGTATCGTGATTGCGAAAACGCTGTTCCTTTCCTCTATTTCGATGAGATGGCGACGCTTGACAAGCAGAAGAATCCCTCGTTCGACTACTGCGAGGCCGACTACTTCTTGGCGCTGAGAGAAGGAAAGGTGGTGGGGCGCGTGGCAGCCATCATCAATCGCCGAGCCAATGAACGATGGCAGACCAGGCAGGTGAGGTTTGGATGGTTCGACTTCATCGACGATGCAGAGGTGTCATCAGCCCTGCTGCAGGCGGTGGAAAAGTGGGGGCGTGAACGCGGCATGACGGAGATGGTAGGGCCGATGAGCTTCATCGACACAGACCGTGAGGGCATGCTCGTTGAAGGCTTCGACGAATTGGCGTCGATGTATATCAACTATAACTATCCCTACTACCCGCAACACATCGAGCAGCTGGGAACGTTCGAGAAAGCCAATGACTGGGTGGAGGCAAAGGTGAAGGTGCCGGATGTGGTGCCTGAGAAGTTTGCCAAGGTGACAGAGATGGTACGCCGGCGCTATAACCTCCGTGTTCATAAATTCTCCCGTCATGAGCTGTTGAAGGAAGGAAAGGCCCACGAGATATTCAATCTGCTCAACACTACCTATAAAGACCTTTACGGTTTCTGTACGCTTACTGACAAACAGATAGACCTGCTGGTGGGTAACTACATCAAGATAGCCGACTTGAATCTGGTGACGGGTGTCGTTGATAGTTCCGACAACGACCGTCTGGTAGGTTTCGGCATCACCTTCCCTTCGTTTTCCAGGGCTCTGCAGAAGACGCGCGATGGGCGGTTGTTCCCCTTCGGCTGGTGGAACCTGCTGAAGATCCTCAAATGGCACAAGACACCTGTCGTCGACCTCCTGCTTATCGGAGTGCTGCCAGAGTACCGTGCGAAAGGTGCCAACGGACTGATCTTCGATGATCTTATCCGACAGTTCCAGCAGTATGGCTTTGAGTGGGCTGTAACGGGGCCGATGATGGAGACCAACGAGGGTGTACTCTCGCAATGGCAGTATCTGGAATCGAAACTCATCCGTCGCCATCGTTGTTACAAGAAAATACTATAAGAATTATGGATAATATGACTTGGGAGTTTGTACTCCGCATCTTTGTTGCAGCCCTACTGGGTGGAGCCATAGGACTGGAACGTGAGTATAGGGCGAAGGAAGCCGGTTTCCGCACCCACTTTCTCGTGGCTCTTGGATCGGCTCTGTTCATGGTCGTTTCTGCTTATGGCTTTGAGGGAGCCATGCATACCCCGGAGCATCGTTGGGATGTGTCGCGCGTGGCGGCACAGGTCGTCTCCGGCATCGGTTTCATTGGTGCTGGTACGATTATCTTCCACAAGAGTGAGAATGTGGTCCGCGGACTGACCACCGCTGCCGGATTATGGGTAACGGCTGCCATCGGTCTTGCTTGCGGAGGTGGCATGTATATCCTCGCGGCAGCGGCAACGTTCCTCGTACTCGTTGGTCTTGAGGCCTTCAATTTCATCCTCCATAAGTTCGACAAGCACCGCTGAGTGTAGGACTCTGCTCTCTCTCACTCCGTATGGAGTGCTATTCTGAAATGTTCGTAGAAATGCGGTTCCCCTGCATGAGCTGATGCATCATGTGAGGCGGATTGGTGTCTACGGGCTTCGACGTAAAGTCGGGGGTATTGTAAGAGTACATAAGCCTGCGATAGAATTGTTTGGGGTCACGTTGGGGTAGGAGAAAGGGTTTGGTGGCTGCTCCCTGGTTGTTAATATAAGAAAGGTACACGCGCGAATAAAGACCATCGTCGCGACGACTGGTGAAGAGGAACCACCGACTGTTTGTGCTCCAACTGTGAAGGCTTTCTGCACGGTGACTGTTCACTTCGCTTATGGGGCGTGCCATTCCGCTTTCCAAGTCGAGTAGCCAGAGGTCTGCCTCAGGATGCCATATCGTGAAATAGCCATAGTCGGCTTGGGTGTACATCAGAAAGCGTCCGTCGTAAGAAGGGCGTGGCCAACTGACACTCTTGCCCGTCGAGAGAGTGTTGATAAGAGTGTCTACCTTTGTGCCGATATGTCCTGTTTCCTCATTGAAACTAACGCGGCAGAGACTGTATTTCTCCTGATCATAGTCAGTAGGGTAGAGCTGTCGCTTGGCTGTAGTGAAGAAGAGCCATTTACCGTCGGGAGAGAAGGCAGGTGTGTTTTCTGCCCAATATTTCTTCATGATGAGGGTGTCACGGAGAATGGTTCGCGTCTCTGTGTCGTAGACAAACACGTCCGACTGAGAGTCGTATACCTCAATGCGCTTCAGCGGGTTGGCGGTATGGAACATCTGTGACGTCTTGTTTGTGGAAAAAGCACAGTAACGGCCTCCAGGATGCCAATAGGGGTAAACCATGGCTCCTCCAAGGGAGTCATTGCGAGATTGCAGAAGTTCCTCATTTCCGTTGCGGTGTATGATGGTGGCACCATGGTCTCCGCGAGCATGGAATACATACTGATCAGGATTTGTACGATTGGCAGTATGACAATTCAGACAGGTACCGATCATCTGACGGTTTTCCAATAGAGGCGTCTCGTCGAAAGTCGACAGGTCGCGCTGGAAGATTCCCATGTGGCTGTAGATCTCGTAGCTTGGAGGAATACGACGGTAGGTGATGCCCCATTCGCCGAGGGGCTCCTGACTGACGAAGATAGTGAAGTCGCTGTAACGGGTCCAACGGCCATCTTTCTCAGCACAGACACTGACAGTCAGTTGTCCGCCTTTGTTTTCTTTGAGCAGTTGGTGCCATTCGTCAATGACGAAGTCTGCATATCGGCCATTGGCATGTAATGATGTTGCTCCCTTGCCCTTCACAAACACATCGACTGTAGTCACACTGTCATCGGCCATTGCGAAGTCCAGCGGAGCGATGCCTATGGGGATAGTCACCCCGATGTAGTCGGGATATATCTTAGGAAGTTCCTTTGATTCCTGAATATTCTGGGGCTGCGAGGTGCAACCGGCAAATATGATGACGAGAAGTATCGTCCACATGGCAACGCTTTTGCTGATCATCTTACACCCTTTATTGTAAATCATGTCTTCACCTTCTTTTATCGTCCTTACATGAAGAATGTGTCCTTCATTTCCTCATTGAGTTTGCGCAGTTTTCCGAATGAAGGATGGCCGTCTATCAACTCGGGGTGCTCTGCCAGTGGCCTCATTTGTTGTGCCCATCTGCGGTAGAACACGGTCTTCTCTAACAAGGAGATGTATTTCAAGGCCAGTTCTGTTTGTCCGTAGATCAGACTGCACTCTGTCAGCCGTACCAGTGAACGGCCGCTCTTGTTGAAGTCTTCGATGGATTCCATGGCCTCGAAGGCACAGCGCTGTGACAGGCTGAGGAGTCCCGTCAGCATATATACATCGCTCATGATAAAGGCGGCACTGCGCCCGCTAAGTATCTGCTTTGTAGTGGGTATGTTGGTAACCAGTGTTTGCTGGTCAATCTGATGTGTCTGGAAGAAGGCCAGGACAGCAGCACTGTTGCACGACATGGATAGGGGCTTCTGGTTGTTGTATTTGTCGATGATGGCTTGCCAGTCGCCTTTGCGGATGAGATAGTCGTACTGCATCTCTTCTTCTGTACCGCCAAGCGGGTGGAGGGGCAGGTAGCAGACTATTATCGCAGGAATCAGTGCCAAAAAGAAACTGTAGATACGCCATTGGCTGTTGAGGCGACGTGTAGGCAGGTTCAGCAACAGCCAAGTGAGCCATAGGGTGAGAAGGCTGAGGGTGGCCATGATGGCTGCGCCTAATGCCTCGTTGAAGAAAAACTGCTCAATGAACGACCACAGCAGATTGGCCCAGCCCCACGGCATTGACAAACGATCCTCTACATATGTCCAGTCCCAGATGAACAATGACGACTGCTCACGTACTGACAGGATATGTGGATATTTGAAGTACCATAGGCAGAATATAGCAACTGCCAATATTACAGAAGCAATCTGATTGCTGTATCGTTTCATCGACGGTTTTAAATGACTTACATCTTATTTAACTAAGGTGCCGCGTCGTCTCAACGCGGCACCATCTTAATCAAAACAATGTGTCTAATACTAACTGCTATTATTAACTAACCAGATTAATTGTAGCTTTCAATTTTATCTATAAGCTTCGTTCTGGTCGCAAAGCGGATTCTTAATCAGCTCATCCTGCGGGATAGGCATATCCATCTTATTGATATCGAAGTCGAAGTTACGATAGGTACGCCACTGATAGATCTGCTCGATACCTGTCTCATGGGTACCAGGATAGTTCTTCGGATAGTTATGATCCATGTGATCCACGAGATAGTCTGACTTCTGAAGGTCTGTCTTCAAACTCCACTCTGCATTGAACTCCTTACGGCGCTCTTCGTTGACAGCAATCTTCCACACCTCGGAGCTAAAGCCCTTTACGCTCTTGAGCATAGTGTAGTACTCCTTAGCACTTGGGAATTTTACAGTCTCTTCATTGAAGGGGATAGGATATTCATCAGAAGAGATCCACTTACCGAAACCGTTATCAGCATAGTAAGTTGCACACCACTTGAAGTAGCCTGTGAACTTCTGGGTCAGCTCAGCACTCTTACCAACCTCAAGGTTACCGAATGCGCGATTACGGATCATGTCGACATACTTCCAGCCTTCAGCTTCGTCACCAGTGCGGAAGCAGCACTCTGCATAGTCAAGCAGCACATTGGCATAACGCTTCATGTAAATATGGTCAGGAAGCCACTGGTCACCCGACCAGTGAGTACCACGGCCATTACGCCAGTGCTTGGTAGAGTATACGGTCGGCTGGATATCACCCTTCTCTCTATGTGGGGTGCTGTAGCCTACCCACTCCTGTGCAAAGGGGTTGAAACCAATCGGGCAATTTGGGTTGTAAGTAATGACGTTGTTTCCTTCATCGCTGCGGTCAATAGAAGCCTTCTTTGTATTACCCTCTATATACTGAGCATTGTCAGGACTAGCCACCCAAGCCTTTGGAACAAATCTCTGCTGCCAGCGCTTTACGATCTCATCACCCAAATCGTCCTTGCCAAAACTCTTCAGTAATTCCTCACTCATTGAAGCAGTTACAAGAGAAGCATCACGACGTTTGTCAAATGCATTACCATAAACAGGATCATTGAGATAGTTCTCGTAAGCATCATAGAGTTCATATGAGCAAGCGTAGGTTCCCCAGGCTCCATTGGCGGGAGCACCATAATAGAATCCTACCCAACCGTGAGCCTCTGACCATACTGAGCCATCCCAGCTACCCCAGTTTGGACCTTCATTCAGGATAACCTGCCAGATAGCTTCTTTACCCCAAGCCTCATCGGCATCGAAAAGGGTAGAGAAAGAAGGATTCAATTCGTAGGTACCGCTATCGATAATCTGCTTGAAAACAGCCTTGGCCTCGGCATAGTGATCCTCGCCTGTGCGGTATGAGAGCCACATGTAAGAGTCGCCCAGGTAAGCGAGAGCCATACCCTTGGTGCAACGGCCATATTGTCCGTCTAATGGCTGCCAGTCAAGAAGATCAGCTGCAGCCTTGAAGTCCTCAATAATGAAGTCCCACATTTCCTTGTGAGTCTCTGCACGAGCCTTCTGGGGAGCTGTTGTATAGTTTTCACCAGTACCCAGCATCGGCACGCGTCCGAAAGTTGTTGCCAGCCAATGGAACTGATAGCCGCGGAGAGCTCGGGCTTCTCCTTCAAGATGCCTTTTGACGTTTTCAGAAAGACCTTCAGCATTGGCGAGTCCGGAAAGGAAGTCATTGCAGCGCGAAATGGCAGCGTAGGCATGCTTCCAACCATCATTCAGCTCAGTGGTCTGAGCGTTCCAGCCTTGTACACAGAATGCCTTGTCCCAACCAGAAGCCTGAGAATCCATTGTGGGGTGAGAAGTCGTGAATACATATGGCTTGAAGGGGTCTCCATTGTGGCCGGCAGTGCCACTCGGCAGCATCAGGTCATAGCAACCTGTGAGAGCGGATTTCGCATTGTCATCACTCTCAAACATTGCGCTTGATGCAAGAAGCTCGGTCTGCGTCACTGTGAGGAATTTGTCGTTGTCACAGGATGTCAGGCCTAAGCCCATCACGCTGCACAGCGCAGTTCCGAAAATGAAATATCTTGTTTTCATATTAATTACGATTTTATATTTACTGTTTATTTCTTTTTTTGAGAGTTCTGTCATTAGAATGTTACGTTGACTCCAAGAGTATAGGTACGAGGCATCGGGTAACGGCCAGTGTCAAGACCTGTAACGAGAATCTTACCACCAGTTTCGGGATCACCGTACTTGTTGTATCCAGAGATAGTAGCCAGATTGGCAACAGAGAGAGAAATACGTGCGCTCTGGAGGAAAAGCTTCTGTGCGATAGCTCGTGGCAGGGTGTAACCAATCTGCAGGTTGGCGATACGGAGGAAGTCGCCGTTCTTCACCCACTTGTCAGATGCACGCATGTTATGATGCTGATCCTGAATAGACAGACGAGAGTACTCGGCATTAGGATTATCAGTTGACCAAGCATTGTTGGCAACCTCCTGCAGGATACGAGGAGTAGTACCATCGTCAGATGCGAACATGTTACTCAGACGCATGGCAGAATAAGAGAAGATCTGTTTGCCAAGCTCACCATACATATACAGAGAAGCATCCCAGTTCTTATAAGTGGCACCGAGTGTAATACCGAAGTTGAGATCGGGGAAACCGTTGCCAAGCACAACCATATCCTTCTCATCCAGGATACCATCGTTGTTCACATCCTCGAAGATGTAGTCACCAAGCTGTGTCTTGCCGGCAGTATCATCTGGGTAGCGGAGTCCCTTCTTGGTAACAGGTGTGCCGTCTGGGTTGAACTTCTGCTCGCCAGTCTTTTCATCATAAACGTAAACATCGTGTTCTTCAGAGAACTGCGATTCGCTGGTATAGATACCAATGCAGCGGTAGCCATAGAATGAACCAACAGCTTCACCTTCCATAGTGATGGAGTGGTTGCCCCAGAAGTAACCAGAAGCAGCACCCACGGCACCTGTGTTAGAACCGTCACCAGTTCCCTGACCGGAAGAGTCAGAGTTCGTATAGTAAACGGGCTCACCCATTTTCTTTACCTTGTTCTTCAAGGTAGAACCTGTCAGCTGGACATTGATGCCCCAATCCTGAGTCAGTTGCTTGTTGTAGGCAACACTGAACTCAAAGCCCTTGTTCTCAATCTCACCGTAGTTGGTGTAAACGCTTGAGAAACCAGTAGAAGGACGTACCTGACGATCCAAAAGCAGGTCCTTAGATGTGCGGATGAAGTAATCCAAAGTAACATTCAAGTCACCATTAAGCAGACCTAAGTCAAGACCGAAGTTAATCTGTTCATTGGTCTCCCACTTCAGATTGGTATCCACCAGACCTGCGTAGAAACCAGGTACCCAGTAAGATCCAGGAGTATAAGGTGAACCCATACCTTGGCCAAGTGCATAGTAAGAGTATTTAACGTTGGTCATAAGAAGTCCTGCGACACCTTTACCACCAATACCACCAGCATTACCAGTTTGTCCCCAACCGACGCGGAGCTTGAGGTTTGTCAGACCCTTGATATTATCTTTCATAAACGGCTCTTCAGAGATGCGCCAAGAAGCGGCGGCAGAGGGGAATGTTCCCCAACGGTTACCTTCACCGAAGTTAGAACTACCGTCACGACGGATGGTTGCTGTCAGGTTGTAGCGGTTCATCAAGCTGTAAGCCAGACGTCCGAAGTAAGAGATACCGCGTGACTCCAGTGGCAGAGAACCACCAGCACTTACTGGATATTCACCTGTGTTGAGGGCGATACTGCGGATGTCCTTGCTCTGGAATCCCTTGGCACCTGCAGAAGCATTCTGGCCATACCAACGTGAAACCTCATTACCAAGCATGACGGTCAGGTTGTGAATGTCGTTGCTCCAGTTGTAGGTCAGCGTATTCTGGATATCCAACGTCTGTCCGTCGTTGTTCCAGATGCTGAGGCTATAAGCATTGTTATCGCCGGGGTTCACGTAGGCATTGGTACCCTTCGTGACGTTGATATATTTGCCGTCGACGATGTTCCAGCGCTCAATACCACCAGAGAAGTTGTTGCCAGAGGCACCGGTGTAGTCGTATGACACCAAAGTCTTCCAAGTCAAGCCCTTAATCGGGGTGATGGCCAGATAAGCACTTGCCAGAGCACGGTTAGAGCGGCTGCGGCCATTTTTCTCCATCTGCTTGGCATACATGTTGCCTAAGGTTGTGCCCCACATACCATCGTTGGTGTCCTTACCTGAAAGCACCTCACCGTATGTTCCATCGGGATTCACCACGTTAGGTGATACATAAGTACCTGCGGGAACACCGTCGAGGTCATATGTAGCATCGCCACGGCTTACAAAGTCCATTGTCGGACATGCGAAAGCATAGTCACGATAAGAGGACAGGTTACCGAAGTTACCTACTGAGTTGTTTGAACCGTGTGAGTCGGTATGTGTGAATACCACATCAGCACCAAACTCAATGAAGTCGTTTATCTGAGTCTTCACATTGGCACGTGCGTTAAGACGCTGATATTGAGTGTTTACAACCAGACCGTCGTTACGCAGGAAACCTACAGAAGCGTTGTACTGAGTCTTGTCATTGCCACCAGAAGCAGAGAGGTTGTAGTCCTGCTTAAGGCTAGTACGTGTCATCTCGTCAAGCCAATCGATGTACTTACGCTTGCCGTCATATTTTTCGCTCCATACCTCATTCCAAATTGCTGTACCATCGTTCTTACGGGCTGTACGGATGGTCTTGGCATATTCGTCAATGCTGACGACGTCAAGGTTTCCGGGAGCAGTCTGAAGACCGATGTTGGCTGTGATATTGAGGTTTGTCTTGCCCTTTTGACCATGCTTGGTTGTGATCATCACAACACCGTTTGCACCGGCTGCACCGTAAATGGCGGTAGCAGAGGCATCTTTCAATATCTCAATGCTCTCAACGTCGGAAGGATTCAGGAAGTTGGCGTTGGTACCTACCTGCACACCGTCAACAACATAAAGAGGATCAGGGCTACCGTTAATTGTGGCAACACCACGGATGCGAACCTGTGCATTTGCATCAGGAGCACCGTCCTGCATCTGAACCATCACACCAGGAGCTGCACCCTGCAAGCCCTGAGCGATATTTGTAGGGACTCGCTTCATCATCTGCTCAGTGTTCACAGAAGCAACTGAACCAGAGATGTCGCTCTTCTTCATCGTACCATAACCTACTACGACAATGTCGTTCAGTGTCGTGGCGTCTTCCTTCAGAACGATGGTGATGTCGCTGCGACCGTTCACCTTTACTTTCTGAGTTTCGTAACCTACGTAAGAAATTGTGAGAGTTGATGTAGACGAAGCATTAACAGTGAAGTTACCGTTGAAATCGGTAATAGCTCCAACCTTGGTTCCGTCCACTTTTACAGTTGCACCGATAATCGGTTCCCCTGCTTCATCATTCACCGTTCCCTTGACGATGCTCTGAGCCATAGCTCCCAGAGGGAACAAACAGAGCAGGAACAGTGCCATTAACGGCTTTTGCAATGATTTAAAATTCCACATAAATTAAAATAATTAGTAAGAAAGTTATATAAATTTGAGAAAATTTCACGTTTAACTATTAAACCTGCAATAACAGACTATACCTAAGAAAGATGAACCCCGAATGGGCGCACCCTCCAATTTGCTCACTGTTCGTAGCATTTTAATATTCCACATATTTAGTTAGATTAACTTTTAAAAGTTTTGGTTTGTTCAATATTTTTTCGCTTGCAAAGGTATTATAAATAAATTATATTGATTTTATCGTTTGTAACAAAGACTTTGCGAAATGTATCCATTTTAAAAAATGTTACACAAATTTATAGTTATGTTACATCTCAACGCTGTTTTAAACCCAGAAAAACCCACTTCCTGTCATCTTTCTACATACCCAATATGACTTTGGGTACTTAACTTTTTTTCAAGCCGCCCCATGACTGAGGCTAACTCTGATGACACAGAATCGTTCCACAACTGGAGTACAAACTCACGCTAGCTCGTGTTTAGCTCCCGCCGGGATGACGGTCTCTACACGCGACCCTACTTCTGTCATGTCGATGCAGAAGGAATTGTCAGCAAGGCGTTTATGCTGCCCCAGCGAAATCCGCGCCGTTTCTATCGCGAGCGCTTTCTTTCCTTCAATGTGCCGGATTTTGTAACTGGCCCTACTTGCTTCGATGGCAATAAGGCCAGCCGTATCATTAGCGACGAGTCTCGTGAGAGCTTTGGCGTGCGCAAAGAATGAAACCTCCACGGGGACGGCAGATTACTGTCGAAGGTAACTGCGATACTTTTGGTAGAATTTTCCACGCTCTTTCTCCGTCATCCAAGAAAGCCGTGACATCTTCTGAACCTTGCAGAATGTCCTTTAGGGAGAGTGTGAGCTCTTGCTCTTCGTCAGTACCGTTAATTCCTGCTATGTACCATGTGTCGCCGCTGCGGCGCGCTATGACCACGCTCTTGCCAGGATAGCCGCTAACGAAACGGGTTTCATCCCAAACTGTAGGCAGATGACTAAGAAAGTCCTGTACCTCCTGTGGTTGTGCGAGATAGCTCTCAGGCTTGTCAGCCAGATGCTGCAGTCCGCTCTCGAAGAGTACGGTGAGTGCCAGCTCATGGGCATGGGTGGTGATATGTGGGTGTTGTGAGTCGCTGAACGCACAAGGGGTGTAGTCCATAGGTCCGATGACATTTCGTGTGAAGGGCAGGGTGGCGTTGTGTGCTGCGGCCTTTGCGGTGAAGGTGGGAACATTGTTATACCATTCGGCACCGTAGACACCCTCCGTACTCATGAGATTGGGCCATGTGCGCTGCCAGCCGCGGGGGATGGTGGCTCCGTGGAAGTTCACGAGCAGATGGTGGCGGGCGGCACTCTCCAGCAAGTCCACACAATAGTCCATGTTCTTCTGGTTGTCGCCTGAGAAGAAGTCTATCTTCACACCAGCTACACCGAGGCGTTCACACCAGGCAAACTCCTTCTCACGGTCTTCTGGATTATTCAGACGGAATTTGGGTGTGGGGGCGCCGTCTATCCATCCCACGCTGGAGTTATACCAGATCATCGGCCTGACACCTTTCTCCTTAGCATAGACGATGGCATCCTCGATGGTCTTACCCCCATTGCTGGAGAGCTGGTCCATCTGGTCCCATTCTGCATCAATGAGTACGTATGGCAGATGCAGCGTGGCGGCCATATCTACATATTTTTTGATGATGTTATAGTCGTTGGAACCGTGGTTATAGGCCCAGTAGATCCACGACACCACACCAGGTCGTATCCAGCTTGTGTCAGCTATCTGGCTTGGCTTGCTTACATCCGTGACGAGTGTAGACTCTACCACGTCCTTGAGACTGCCGATGATGGCCACGCGCCAAGGGCTGTTTCTCACAATAGGGACAGTCCCTTTTGTGAGATCTGCGGGTACGACCTTAAAGCGTTCCTTGTCATTATACAGGCATGCCGCACTCTGTCCACGCTCGATATTCGCTTCTGTGAGCAGCACGAAGAGACCGTCTTCGGGTTCCAGCAGGGCAGGGAAGCCCCAACGGTTGTTATACCCCTCTTCACTCTTCGAGATGCCGCTGAACGAAGGCACGGGCTCCACCTTGTAGGTTGTCGACGGCGGGAAGAACCCCTCATAGGAGTCTGTCCATTGCTGCATCCAGCGTCGTGTACCTTCGGCAATACGGAAGATGGTGGGATCACTGCCTGTCCATCCCTTCGCATAGTCATACCGCAGGGCGACGCCATCGTTATATAGGCGCAGAATCAGCCTGACATCCTCTCCCAAGGCGGCAGCATACTCATGAGCCTTATTGCTACAGACGAGTCTTTTGCCCGTGAGCATCTGATAGTCCTCCTTGATGCTGCGTACAAAAGCCAGGCCATTACCCGTCATGTTCAGATCTTCCAACTGTAGGGCCTGTTGTCCGTCATAGCTGATGACAAGTGTCGTGCCCTTTGTCTCTGCAGTGATACGACCATTCGGCGCCGATACCTTCTGAGCTGATGCGGCGCCAACATAAAACATGAAGCAAGCTGCACCCAGCAACTTGCTCCACTTATTATGGCATAAAGTAATCATCTGTAAACCGTAAACTGTAAACTACTTTCCGTTACTCTCCAGCGTCCAGTCCTTGCGTTTTTTCAGTTCTCCGTTCTTGAACAGTTTGGCGCTTTCCATGTCGCCCTTCAACTGCCAGTTGAGCCAAGCCAAGGCCACCACGGTGAACTCTCCGCCGTGAGGTTCGCGGTAGGTACCGCCATGACCAACAGGGAAGTTGGCTGCATAGGCAGGCACATGTTTGATGCGGTGGAAGTCATCCATACCGTTCTCGTAGGCGATATCCTCCTTACCTCCCAATATATATATAATAGGTGTGTGGATTTCGCTCAGTTTCTCCTTTGGGGGCA
>Ga0310697_10003621_pt1 | contig 15541 bp, 12 predicted proteins | sample 172DNAGHGlowgp2_FD_203883 | JGI IMG/M metagenome (GOLD analysis project Ga0310697, IMG submission 203883) | Sheep rumen microbial communities from Palmerston North, Manawatu-Wanganui, New Zealand - 1728 DNA GHGlow gp2 (v2) (version 2) | ecosystem: Host-associated > Mammals > Digestive system >... | reverse complement strand
CTTCCCCCAGCTGCGCAAGGTGGAGGCCTTCATCAACGTGCAGAACATCGGTTGCGGCGACAGCATCGTGCTGCTGGGCGACAACCGCTATCCCTCGCTGTGGGAGATTGCGCGTGTGCGCGACAGCGCCAACCACAGCCTTATCCACCGCAGCCCCGAGGCCACCAATCCCCGCGGCGACGCCCGCGGATTCGACGCCATAGGCATCCCCTCGCTGGTCTTCACCTCCCTCAACGGCCTGCAGCACAACCATGTGCCCAGCGACATATGGGAGAACATCGACCGCCGCATGCTCACCGGCGCCACGCAGGTGATGGTGGAAACGGTGCGCGAGCTGTGCGACGGCATGTACCGCGGCCGCACGCCGAAGAGCAAGTCGCTCAAATTCCTGGAATAAAAAAAACTTAACACTGAACACTAAACACTTAACACTAAACACTGCACACTGAAATGTGGACACTATATAAAAAAGAACTGTCGAACTTTTTCTCATCGCTGATTGGCTACCTCACCATAGCGGTGTTCCTGATTCTCACCGGCCTGATGCTGTGGGTGCTGAAGAGCGACTTCAACATCCTTGACTACGGCTACGCCGGCATGGACGGCCTGTTCCTCATCGGGCCGTTCCTCTACCTCTTCCTCATTCCCGCCATCACGATGCGCACCTTCGCCGAGGAGCGCCGCGGCGGCACCATCGAGATGCTGATGACGCACCCGCTGAGCGACTGGACGATAGTCTGGGCGAAGTTTCTGGCGGCATGGACGCTGGTGCTCATCTCGCTGCTGCCCACGCTGGTGTGCTACTTCAGCGTCTATTCCCTGGGCTATCCCGTGGGCAACATCGACACGGGCAGCGTCGTGGGCTCCTACATCGGCCTGCTGCTGCTGGGCGGCGCCTTTGTGGCGATAGGCCTGCTGTGCAGCTCGCTGACGTCGAACCAGATTGTGGCCTTCATCGCCGCCGCGGTGCTCAGCGCCGTGGCCTACCTGGGCTTCGAGTCGCTCTACCACATGGAACTCTTCGGCAGCGGCGACCTCTTTGTGAAGGGCCTGGGCATGATGGACCACTACGAGAGCATCAGCCGCGGAGTGATCGACACGCGCGACGTGCTCTACTTCGCCAGCGTCATGGCCCTCTTCCTCATGGCCACGCGCATGGTGCTGCAGAGCCGCATGTGGAACGGATGGAAGAAGCGCAAGAACCTCAAGCGCAGCCACTGGCTGGAGATGGGGGTGACGGTGCTGATTGTGGTGTCGGTCAACGTCATCAGCCACTTCCTCTATGCCCGTCTGGACCTCACGTCGGAGCGCCGCTACACCCTCTCCGACTCGAGCAAGGAACTGCTGAAGACCATCGACGAGCCGCTGCTCTACCGCGTCTACCTCGACGGCGACATGCCTGCCGACTTCAAGCGGCTGCAGAACGAGACGCGCGAGATGCTCAACCAGTTCCGTGCCTACAACCGCAACGTGAGCTACGAATTTGTCAATCCCAACGACTTCGGCACCGACGAGGAGCGCCGCGTCTTCTTCCAGAAGCTCGGCGAGAAAGGCATCCAGCCCGCGCAGGTGCAGATGAAAGGCGACAACGGGGTGACCTCGCTGCTGCTGCTGACGGCGGCCGACGTGTTCTACAAGGGCCGCGAAACCACGGTGCAGCTGCTGCAGAACCAGCAGTATGTGCCGCAAGCCGACCTGCTGAACAACTCCATCCAGAACCTCGAGTACGCCCTGACCAGCCCCGTGCGCTCCCTGGCGCGCGGCATGAAGCAGAGCATAGGCTTCCTGCAGGGACAGGGCGAGCTGCAAGGCGGCGTGCTCTTCGACATACAGCGCGCGCTGCAGGAGTTCTACAGCCTGGAATACGTCACCATCGACGGGCAGATACAGTCGCTCACCGCCCACCGCCAGAACTCGAAGGATTCGACCTACCGCTTCGTCAACAAGTACGACCTCCTCATCGTGGCCAAACCCACGGAGACCTTCGATGAGAAAGACCTCTTCATCCTGGACCAGTACATCATGTACGGCGGCAAGGTGCTGTGGCTCATCGACCCGGTGAACGCCGAGGTGGACAGCCTGTCGAACCACGGCCAGATGCTGGCCACACGCTATCCCCTGGGGCTCGACGAGATGCTCTTCAACTACGGCGTGCGCCTGAACGCCAACGTGCTGATGGACATCCGCTGCCGTCCCATCCCCATCCCGGTGGGGCTGGTGGGCGAAACACCGCAATACCGCTTCATGCCGTGGATGTACTTCCCGGAGATTGTGCCGCTGTCTGAGCACCCCATTGTGCGCAACCTCGACCTCATCAAGACCGACTTTGTCAGCAGCATCGACCTCATCGACAACGACATAAAGAAGACCGTGCTGCTGAGCACCTCGGAATACACCCGTGTGAAGAACGCTCCGGCCCTGATCGACCTTGCCGATGCGCAGAGCGAGCCGGACCAGCGCCTGTTCAACAAGAGCCACCTGCCGGTGGCCGTGCTGCTGGAGGGCGAGTTCAAATCGACCTGGCGCAACCGCCTGACGCCCGAACTGATGTCGCAGGACGCCATCGGATACCGCGAGGTCAGCAAGCCCACGAAGATGATTGTCATCTCCGACGGCGACATCATCAAGAACCGCTTCGACGCCAGGAACGACCGCATCTACCCCACGGGCTTCGACAGCTATACCGGCACGCTGTATGCCAACAAGTCGCTGCTGCTCAACGCAGTGAACTACCTTGTCGGCGACGAGGGCCTGATGGATTCGCGCGGACGCCACATCACGCTCCGCAAGCTGGACGAGAACAAGGTGAACAATCGCCGCACGACCTATCAAATAATCAACATCCTGGTGCCGCTGCTGCTGCTCGGCATAGCCGGCGCCGCCATCACAATCGTTAGAAGAAACAAATACCGCAAATGAAGAAACGCAATCTCATCCTGATCATCGTCGCCGCCGTGGTGGTAGTGGCAGCAGCCCTCACCGCCTGGCTCCTTTCGCGACCCACCTTCAAACAAGACTTCCACATCGAGGACACCTCCTCGATTACCCGCCTCTTCCTCGCCGACAAGGAGTCCACGGAGGTGACCCTGGTGCGCCAGGGGGACTCGAGCTGGACCGTCGACGGCAAATACCCGGCCAGCCAGCCCATGGTGGACCTGCTGCTGGAGACCCTCCACGACATGCGCATCCGCCAGCAGGTGAACAAGAACGCCATCCCCAACGCCATCAAGGACATAGCAGCCCACAGCATCAAGGTGGAGGTGTACCAGAACGAGCCGCTGATCAACTGGTTCGGCGGCCACCTGAAACTGTTCACCCGCGAACGCCTGACCACCACCTACTTCGTGGGCCGCGAAACACAAGACATGATGGCCAGCTTCATGTACCGCAAGGGCGACGACGTGCCGTACATCATCCATATTCCCGGCTTCCGCGGATTCCTGACCCCGCGGTTCGTCACCGACCCGCTGAAATGGCGCAGCCACACCATTGTGGACCTCGACGTGAGGAAGATTGAGCGCATCGAGCTGGAGATACCGTCGCAGGAAAACGAGTCGTTTGCCGTACAGCGCGAGGGCGACGGCTTCTACATGGAGCTGCTGTCGACCCACCAGCGCATCAACGGATTCGACACCGCGCGCGTGGCACAGATGCTCTCGTCGTTCACCTACCTGAACTTCGACGAGTTTGCCTCCATTGTACCCAACAGCTTCGCCGACAGCTGTGTGCGCGGCGAGCCCCGCACCATCCTGCGCATCACCGACACCGAAGGGCACACGAGTGAGCTGTGCACCTACATCAAATACAACAACCCCGACGACCTGCAAGCCATGCCGGACACGACAATGTACCAGACGTTCGACCTCAACCGCCTCTACGCCATCCTCAACCAGCGCGACACCGTGCTGATACAGTACTACGTGTTCGACAACATACTGCAACCCGCCAGCTACTTCCTCGGAGCCGACAAAACCGTTATAGCCCGATGAAACCACTGATACTCATAACCAACGACGACGGAGTGACCGCCAAAGGTCTCCGGGCCCTCGACGAGGTGGCCATGGAGTTCGGCGATGTGGTGGTGATGGCGCCGGAATACAACGCCTCGGGCCTGAGCCATAGCATCACCTCGTCGCGGCCGCTGCGGGTACGCGAAGTGAAGCAGGCCGACGGGCTGAGCGTATACTGCTGCGACGGCACGCCGGTGGACTGCGTGAAGCTGGCCGTGGAATACTTCTGCCCGCGGCAGCCCGACGTGGTGCTCTCGGGCATCAACCATGGCAGCAACAGCTCCATCAACGTGCTCTACAGCGGCACGATGGGCGCCGTGATCGAGGCCACAGCCCTCGGCATCGACGCCATAGGCTTCTCGCTGCTGCACCACAGCCCCGATGCCGACTTCGGCGCCTGCCTGCCCTATGTGCGCCAAATCATCGGCAACACCCTGGAGAAAGGGCTGCCGCAGGGGGTGTCGCTCAACGTGAACATACCCCGCCTGCCGGCGTCGGACATCAAAGGCATACGCATCTGCCACGAGGCAAAAGCCCAATGGAACGACAGTTTCGAGAAGCGTATCGACCCGCAGGGGCGTCCCTACTGGTGGCTCACGGGCAAATTCGTCTGCGACAACCCTCCGGAGAGCAGCGACGAATGGGCCCTGCGCAACGGGTACGTCTCCGTGGTGCCCATCCATCCCGACTTCACCCACTACCCCGCCATCGAAGAACTTGCAAGCCAATACAAATAACCCTGACGCATGAAACACTTCCTACAACAAGACACCATCGCCGTAGGCCTCGTCACAGGATTGGGCTCCATCGCCGTGCTGGCACTGCTGCTCACCGCTGGACTGATGATTGCCGGCGAACCGCCAACGGCGCACCTCACCTGGTATGCCGGGTGCTTCGTGGCGCCACTGCTCATCATGCGCTACTATATCAAACAGCAGAAGGCCACCGTCGCAAAAACCCTCATGACGGTGCTCTTCCTCACCTTCATACCCTTCATCTTCGTCCTGTTCCGAACCCATAGCATCACGTTGAAATGAGATACTACATCATATCCGGCGAGGCCTCGGGCGACCTCTATGGGGCCAATCTCATCGAGGCCCTGCGCAAGCAGGACCCGGAGGCGGAGTTCCGCTTCTGGGGCGGCGACGCCATGACGAAGGCCGCCGGCCAGCCGCAGCGCCACATCCGCGACCTGGCCATCATGGGCTTCGTCGAAGTGGTGCTGCACCTGCACACCGTGCTGGGCAACATCAGCTTCTGCAAGCAGGACATCCTCGGCTGGCACCCCGACGCCGTCATCGGCATCGACTACCCCGGCTTCAACCTCAAGATTGAGAAGTGGGCACACGCCCAGGGCATCAAGGCCATCCATTACATCTCGCCCCAGCTGTGGGCCTGGAAGAAAGGCCGCCTCAAGGGCATGCGCCGCTACCTGGACCGCCTGTGCTACATACTGCCCTTCGAGCAGGACTTCTACGCCAAGAACAACCTGCCCCAGGCCACCTACGTCGGCCACCCCCTGCTGGAAATCATCCAGGGCCGCCCCGCCGACGCCCCCCTCTTCCCCGACGACCCGCGCCCCGTCATCGCCCTGCTGCCCGGCAGCCGCAAACAGGAACTGACCAAGAACCTGCCAGGCATGGTGCGACTGGCCACCAAGCATCCCGAATACCACTTCGTTGTGGGCGGCATGAGCCTGCTGGGCAAAGCCATGTACGACCGCTTCATGGTCCCCGGCAGCGAGGAAAGCACCCAGCCTTCGACAATGGGACGCAGGCTGCCAGCCTGCGATGTAGTCTTCGACCAAACCTACCGCCTCCTCTCGCAGTCTTTCGCCGCCGTGGTATGCTCCGGCACCGCCACCCTCGAAACCGCCCTCTTCCATGTACCGCAGGTGGTCTGCTACCGCGGCAACGCCGTCAGCATCGCCATCGCCCGCGCCCTCGTGGGCAGGCGCATCAACCACATCGCCCTCGTCGACCTCATCGACGACAGCAACGTCGTCACCGAACTCCTGCAGCAGGACTACAACGACCGCCGCCTCGAAGAGGAGTTCCGCCTCATCACCCTCGACACCGCCAACCGCCAGCGCATGCTCGACGGCTACCGTCGCGTGGAAGAGAAACTCGGCAGCGCCGGCGCCAGCCTCCGCACCGCCCAGACCATCATCGGGGAAATAAAATTGAAAATTTAAAATTGAAAATTGAAATTATACAACCCCTCAAACTTAACACTTAACACTTAACACTCAACACTTAACACTTAACACTCAACACTCAACACTTAACACTCAACACTTAACACTCAACACTTAACACTCAACACTCAACACTTAACACTCAACACTCAACACTCAACACTCAACACTTAACACTTAACACTTAACACTTAACACTTAACACTTAATACTTAAGCCTTGAAACGCATCCTTTCCATACTCCTGCTCCTCGCCATGACCCTGACAGCATACGCCGACAAGGTCAAAGTGCGTCTCTATTCCAACACCACCATCCGCACCCTCAACGTCTCCTTCGACCTCGGCAACTACAACCTCTACGCCGACGGCGACCAACTGTTGGAAGACATGGTGGGAGAAGGCCGCTCAGTACTTATCCGTCCCGAAGGGAAACAACTGCATGTCAGCGTCAACGAGACCGACTACGGCACCTTCAACACCCTGCGCCTCGAGGCTACCGACACCGCCTGCATCCTCTGCATCAACCCCGAGGGCAGCAAGCAGCGCACCTACGAGGGCGACCTCGAAGTCAGCCTCCTCAAAAGCGGCAGCCTCCAGTTGATCAACAACGTGGAGTTCGAAACCTATATCGCCGGCGTCGTGCAAAGCGAAATCTACGGCAAGCGAACCGACATCTTCCGCATCCAGGCCATCATCTCGCGCACCTGGGCCCTGCGCAACATGGGCAAGCACCGCTCCGACGGATACAACTTCTGCGACCATGTCCACTGCCAGGCCTACCACAACCGCTGCATACGGCCCGACATCATGATGGGTGCCATCCAGAGCAGCGGCGAGACCCTCGTGGACCAGTTCGGCGCCCTCATCGAGACCCCCTTCCACTCCAACTCCGGCGGCGAGACCGCCAACTCAGAGGATGTATGGCGCGCCGCCCTGCCCTACCTCCGCTCCGTTGCAGACACATTCTCTTACCACATGCGTCAAAGCGACTGGACGAAGACCGTCTCCGTCGACCGCTGGCTCTCCTACTTCGCCAAGACCCACAAGCTGGACACCAAGAACCCCGCCGTCCGCGACACCCTCCTCCACTTCACCCAGGAGCACCGTCGCGTGCGCATCCTCGGCGTGCCGCTGACACGCGTGCGCGTCGACTGGCAGCTGAAGTCCACCTTCTTCTCCGTCAGCGTCGACCCCGACGCCAACAATGTCATCCTCCACGGCCACGGCTACGGCCACGGCGTGGGACTCTCGCAGGAGGGAGCCATCCGCATGGTGGAGCTGGGCATAGACTACGACAGCATCCTACGCCACTACTACACCGGCGCCGAGGTGCACCAAGACCCCCATGCCAACCGCAACTATGTGGAGCAATACGTAGAACAAATCAACCGCATCATCGAGGAAGACAAGAACCGCAAGACCCAGGTACGCTCCAAGAAAGACGACTGGCTGGGACGCCTCTTCCGCCTGCGCGACCGCGAGGAACGCGAAGAAGTCTACATCGAAGCCGAACAAGACAACGAGAAAGACTGGGAATACGAATGGTAAACGAAAAATTGAGAATTGAAAATTGAAAATTGAAAAACATAATAATAAATATTATATGAAAAATACAATAACAAATACACCACGCCTGGAGCGCGGGCTGCCAGCCCGCGAAATTGGAGCGCAGGCTGCCAGCCTGCGAATGCGAATGCGCAAGACAATGAAAGCCCTGGCCTGCCTCTGCCTGCTTTTCAATTTTCAATTCTCAATTTTCAATTCCCCCACAGCCTCCGCCCAGGTGAAGTGGCACAGCATCGACGAGGCCGCCAACGCCAAGATCGGCACCCGCATCTACCTCGTCGACTTCTACACCGACTGGTGCGGATACTGCAAGAAGATGGACCGCGAGACCTTCACCGACGCCACCGTGACCCAAATCATCAACAAGTACTACTACCCCGTCAAATTCAACGCCGAGAGCCGCAGCGCCGTCACCTGGTTCGGCACCACCTATTCCCCCGCCTCCGGCCGCCATCGCTCCCACGGCTTCGCCCGTGGCATCCAGGGCTACCCCACCTCCGTACTCTACCTCGCCAACGGCAAAGCTCTCCAGGCCATCCCCGGATTCTACTCCGCCAAGGACTACGCCATCATCCTCTGGTACTTCGCCAGCGGCGACTACCAGCGCTACCCCTACGAGCGCTACCAGCGCATCTTCGACAAGGAAATCCGCCCCGTCATGGAAAAAGAACTCAACAAATAAGGGTGCCGGGAGCTGTGAGCAGTAAGCTGTGAGTTGTGAGCTGTGAGCTGTAAGCTGTGAGCAGTAAGTGGCTGGCGCAAAACTTAAAACTTAAAGCTTAAAACTGAATAATATGGGACTTTTCAATTTCGGCCGCAAAAGCAAAGAAGAGGAGAAGCAGACCCTCGACCAGGGCCTGGCCAAGACCAAAACCAGCTTCTTCCAGAAACTCACCAAGAGCATCCTCGGCAAATCCACCGTCGACGACGACGTGCTGGACAACCTCGAGGAGACCCTCGTCACCTCCGACGTAGGCGTCGACACCACGCTCAAAATCATCGACCACCTGCAGGAACGCATCAAGCGCGACCGCTATATCTCCACCTCCGAGCTCAACTCCATCCTCCGGGCCGAGGTGGCCCAGCTGCTGCGCCAGCCGCAGGGCAATTTCCCCGCCGACTTCGACTCGCCCCTGCCGCACCACCCCTACGTCATCCTCGTCGTGGGCGTCAACGGCGTAGGCAAGACCACCACCATCGCCAAGCTGGCCTACCGCTACAAGCAGGCCGGCAAAAAGGTGATGCTCGGCGCCGCCGACACCTTCCGCGCCGCCGCCGTGGAGCAGCTCATGCTCTGGGCCGACCGCGTCGACGTGCCCATCGTGCAGCAGGGCATGGGCGCCGACCCCGCCTCCGTGGCCTACGACACCCTCCAGAGTGCCCTGGCCAAGGACTCCGACGTCGTCATCATCGACACCGCCGGACGCCTCCACAACAAGGTGGGCCTCATGAACGAACTCTCCAAGATCCGCAAGGTGATGCAAAAGCTCGTCCCCGACGCCCCCCACGAGGTGCTCCTCGTCCTCGACGCCTCCACGGGCCAGAACGCCATCGAGCAGGCACGCCAGTTCACACAGGCCACCGACGTCAACGCCCTGGCCCTCACCAAGCTCGACGGCACCGCCAAGGGCGGCGTCATCATCGGCATCTCCGACCAGTTCCACATCCCCGTGCGCTACATAGGCCTCGGCGAGAAAATGACCGACCTCCAACTCTTCAACCCCGACGACTTCGTAGACTCCCTCTTCGCATGAAAATCAACATCATCACCCTGGGCTGCAGCAAGAACACCGTCGACAGCGAGAAACTGGCCGGACGCCTCACCGCCGAAGGCCACACCGTCTATTTCGACCGCCAGAAGAACGACTGCGACACCGTCATCGTCAACACCTGCGGCTTCATCGGCGACGCCAAGGAGGAGAGCATCAACGTCATCCTCGAACAGATTGCCGCCAAGCGCCGCCGCCACAACAAGACGCGCCTAGTCGTCACCGGCTGCCTCGTGCAGCGCTACCTCGGAGAACTGAAAGCCGAGATGCCCGAGGTCGATGAATGGCACGGCACCGACTACTTCAGTCTCGCCGAGCCCCAGCGCTCCCTCTCCACCCCCAGCCACTATGCCTACCTCAAAATCGCCGAAGGCTGCAACCGCTCCTGCTCCTACTGCGCCATACCCCTCATTCGCGGCGCCCACCGCTCGCGCCCCATCGACGACCTCGTGTCCGAAGCCAAACAGCTGGTGGCCAGCGGCGTCAAGGAGCTCATCGTCATCTCGCAGGACACCACCTACTACGGCCTCGACCTCTACCACCGCCGCGCCCTAGGCGATCTGCTCAACCGCCTGGCCTCCGAAAGCGGCGCCGCCTGGATACGCCTCCACTACACCTACCCCACCTCCTTCCCCATCGACGCCATCGACGCCATCGCCAGCCACCCCAACATCTGCAACTACATCGACATCCCCCTGCAGCACATCAACTCTCGCATCCTCAGTTCCATGCAGCGCGGCATCGACCGCGAGGGCACCCTGCGTCTCATCGACACCTTCCGCCAGAAACTGCCCGACGTGGCCATCCGCACCACCCTCATCGTCGGCTATCCCGGCGAAACACAGGAGGAGTTCGAGGAACTGAAGGAATTCGTCCGCCAAGCCCGCTTCGACCGCATGGGATGCTTCGCCTACAGCCCCGAGGAGGGCACCGCAGCCTACAGCCTGCCCGACGATGTGCCGCAGCAGGAGAAGGAACGCCGCGTCGGCGAACTGATGGCCATCCAGGAACAGATATCACTCGAAAAGAACCAGACACGCATCGGCCAGACCCTGCGCGTCATCGTCGACGGCCACTACGACAACTACCTCGTGGGCCGCACACAATACGACAGCCCCGAGGTCGACGACGAAGTGCTCATCGACACCCAAACAATCAAACCTTCAAGCCTTCAGGCAATCCGACCCGGCGATTTCGTCGACGTCGTCGTCACCGACGCCCTCGAGAACGACCTCATGGCCCGACTGGTATAATACTCCCGAAGCAAATTGCATGTTGCAATTTGCCCGTTGTCTCTGTTGTCTCTGTTGTCGTTAATTCACTCCTTCGACACCAACTTCGACAGCGCCGCCAGGCTGGCAGCCAGGTTCTCGTTGCGGATAGCCACATCGGCCGGCAGGTCGATATGCGCCGGCGCAAAATTCCATATACCCTTGATGCCGCTGGCCACAAGCTGGTCCGCCACCCCCTGAGCCTGCGGCCCGGGGACGGCAATAATGCCCAACTTGACACCCAGACGCTTCACCAGCTTCTCCATCTTCGACACATTGTACACCGGCTTGCCGCCGACAATCTGTCCCACCACATGCTCGTCGACATCGAATCCCGCCACAACATCCAGGCCGTAGTTCTTGAAGCCCGGATACTGCAACAGGGTCTTGCCCAGGCCACCGACACCCACGAGCACAGCTTCGTTGTAATTGTCGTAGCCCAGGTACGTCTTCATGTCCTGAAGCAACTGGCTGGTACGGAACCCCATCTTGGGCCGCCCAGGAGCCGAGCTCACACTGGCCAGGTCCTTGCGCACCAGCACGGGGTTCAACGACAGGCTCTCTGCCATTACACTCGACGAAATATACTCCTGCCCTTCCTTTAGCCTGTCCTGTACATAACAATAATAAACCGGCAAACGACTCAAGGTCGACTTCATAACGGAAACCGGTTTTGATTCCTCTGACTCACCCTTTCTCCTCAATGTTTTACCTTTTACCATAATATAAAATCTACGTTCCTAAAAAAACGATGCAAAAATACATAAAAACTGCAAAATAGCAACAAAAGAGTGAAAAAAAACATTCCACTAACGCACAACTCACACTAAGACAATGCTGTCCAAACTGAGAAATAGCCGTCAAAAATTGGCCAACACACCCACTATAGCCTCGCCCCCAATGCTCTTTTCACCATTTCCCAGTCCCTCCGCCTACCTTCCATCTCCTTCCGGAGTGAAGGATGGTAAAAATCGGGTATGAACGTGGTAAGAAGATGGGAAGAAGATGATAGGTTAACAGTACTGATTTCCAACTCTTTGAAAAAAGATGCCAACGAATCATTTTTTTTGCGTATCTTTGCAGCCGGTTTTGGTTCCCCCGCGAGGGGGCCAAGAGGGAATCGGGTGCGAATCCCGAGCAGTCCCGCTGCTGTGAGTTCCAACAAGTTAGGACATCTCCGCACACAGGGTCACTGTGGTACAGAACACGCCATGGGAAGGCCGCGAAGAGGGTCCGGAACAAGCCAGAAGACCTGCCAGAGCCGACAATCAATCATTAGCAGCCCTCGAGGAAAGGACGTTTTGATGGAAATGAGCATTGTTGTCGAAAAAATAGTATCGTTTATTGTTTGCCGCCGCCAGGCGTCAGCCCGGCACGGTGTGATGCTCCGAAACGCCCTACCCTCGAGGGCATTTTTCCTCCTCCTCCTGCTCCTGTACCCCTTCGCCGTTGCGGCCCAGAACGACACCGTCATGACCCTCGACGAGGTGGAAATCTCGTCGCAGCGCACCCCGTCGGTGACCCGCACGGCGGCGCCCACGCAGGTGATGGACGCCGAACGCATAGAGCACCTGGGGGCCGTGCAACTGAGCGACGCCATCAAGCAGATGGCCGGCGTGACGCTGAAGGACTACGGCGGCGTGGGGGGCGTCAAGACCGTCTCCGCCCGCGGCCTTGGCAGCCAGTTCTCGGCCGTCACCATCGACGGCATCCCCGTCGACGACTCGCAGAACGGCCAGGTCGACCTCGGCCGCTACACCCTCGGCAACACCGCCTACGTCAGCCTCAGCCAGGGCCAGGAGCAGTCCTCGTTGCTCTCGGCCAAGGCGTTGGCCGCCGGCAACGTGCTCAACATGGAGACCGCCGAGCCCTCCTTCTGGCCCGGCGAACGCGTCAAACTCAAGGCCGGACTCGAGGGCGGTTCCTTCGGCTACCTCTCCCCGTCGCTCCTCTGGCAGCAGCGGTGGAGCCGCCGGTTGAAGAGCAGCCTCTTTGTCAACTACCTCCGTTCCGACGGCGACTACCCCTTCCTGCCATACGAGAGCGCACCGGAGAGAATCCGCCGCAAGCACTCGGCAGTGTGGATGACCACCGTGGACGGCAACCTCTACTACACCCTCGGTGAAGGCAACACCCTGAGCGCCAAAGTCCACTGGATGAGCGGCGAGCACGAGCTGCCCGGCCCGCTGCACATGTACTCGCAGGCCCCCTGCGAGCAGAGTTCCGACGAGCGGCTGGCCTTCGCTCAGGCCAAGTGGAAGGTGGAGCGCGAGCGGTGGCGCTGGCAGCTGCTGGGCAAAGTGCGTAGCAGCTACGACGCCTTCCTCGACACCACGCCTGGCACCTTCCAGAGCAACGACTACCGCCAGCGCGAGGCCTACTTCAGCGCCAGCGCCAGCCACGACCTGACGCGATGGCTGGAAATCAACGCCGCTGCCGACGCCAGCCTGAGCCACCTCCTCAGCCGTGGGCAGACGCTGCAAAACACCGGGTGGCAGACGCAGACCGACGTGTCGCGCCGCAACCTCGCCGCAGCAGCCGCAGCACGGGCGCACTTCGCCGTGGGCGACACCAAGCTCGACTTCCGCGCCAACGTTGTCTATACAGACATCGAGGACCACGTGGACGGCAGCACCGGGCAGCCTCGCTACCAACGCCTGACCCCCTACCTTGCGGCCATGTCCACACTGGGCAGCGGCACTACCCTACGCCTCTTCTACAAAGAAAGCTATCGCGCCCCCAACTTCGGCGAACTCTACTTCTTCCAGCTCATGCCCAAGAACCTGCGCCCCGAGCGGGCACGGCAACTGAACATCGGGGCGACACAAAGCTTCAGCAACCGGCAAGCGACGCTAGGCGGCGAAGTGACCGTGGATGCCTACTACAACCGTGTGAGCGACAAGCTGGTTGCCTACCCCCTGCACAGCATGTACTACTGGACCACCGACAACCTGGGGCGCGTGGACATCACCGGCATCGACGCCACGGCCACCCTCCGCTACGACGCCTTCAGCCTGCAACTCAACTATACCTTCCAGCATGCCGTGGACCGCAGCGACGAGACAAGCAAGTTCTACGGCCACCAGATTGCCTACACGCCGCGCCACAGCGGCGGCGGCAGCGCCCGGTGGGAAAGCCGGTGGGTGAATCTGGGCCTGACGGCCATGGTGGTAGGCAAACGCTACAGCAACCAGCAGAACATCGACAAATGGAGCCTGCCGGCCTACTGCGACCTCGGTCTCACGGCCGACCGCAAGTTCGACCTTCCCCTCGGCACCCTCAGCGTTCGCGCCCAGGTGATGAACCTGCTCGGCATCCAATATGAGGTGGTGCGCTCCTACCCCATGATGGGCCGCAACTGGAAACTGGGAATCGTGTATGAATTTTGAGCGGTGAGCTGTAAGCTGTAAGCTGTAAGCTGTGAGTGGCTGACGCAAAACTTAAAACTTAAAGCTTAAAACTTAAAACTTAAAACTATATGAAGCACATCATCAGAACGCTTTTCCTCGGCCTCGTAGCCCTGAGCCTCGCCGCTTGCAGCAGAGACGACGAGAAAGAAAGCATCAAAGTCAACGCCCTGGTGCTCAGCGAAGGTGCCTGGGGCGCCAACAATGCCTCCATCATCGGCCTCGACACCCGCAACGGCGGGGTGGATGCAGACTGGTTCGACCGAGCCAACAATGGCCGCCCGCTGGGCGACGTAGCGCAGGACATGGTCAAGTACGGCTCCAAAGTCTATGCCACCGTCACCTTCTCCAACAGCCTCGAAGTGATCGACCCCGCCACTGGCATCTCGCAGCGCGTGGACATGGGCGACCGCAACCCGCGCCATATCGCCGCCGAGGGTGGCAAACTGTACATTACCTGCTACAACCCCTGCAGCGTGGTGCGCGTCGACACCGCCACACTGGCTATCGAAGCCACCTGCCAGCTGGGCGACTATCATCCCGAGGGCATCGCCATCGCGCAGGGCAAGGCCTTTGTCGCCAGCTCGATAACAGCCGACTACAACAGCTACGACGACCAACTTTACGTGGTCGACCTCGCCACCTTCAGCAATCCGCAGCACATCACCGTGGGCCTTAACCCCAGCATGGTGCGCAAAGTGGATGACAGCAGAATCCTCGTGTCCTACAACGGCAACTACGCCGACATTGCGGGCGGATCGGCCATCGTCGATGTGACCACCGGCACCGTTAGCGACACTCATCAGGAACTGGCCGGGGCCGCCGTGTACAATGGCAAAATCTACGCCTACGCCGCCACATGGGTGGAAGTGACCCCCGGCGACTGGCAGCAGCGTGTGGGTTTCTTCACCATGGATCCCGCCACCTTTGCCCTCACACCCCTCGACTTCCTGAACGGCATTGCCAGCCCTTACGGCCTCGACATCGACGCCACCAGCGGCGACATCTATGTCACCGAGAGTATCTCCGGCGCCAACGGCGATGTGCACTGCTACAGCCAGAACGGCACCAAGCGCTTCAAAGCCGAAGCCGGCATCTTCCCGAAGAAAGTGGTGATTCTTTGAGTGGATGAGTTACTGAGTGGCTGAGTAGCCAAGTGGCTGAGTGGCTGAGTGGCTAAGTGGCTAAGTGGCTGAGTGGCTGAGTTACTGAGTGGCTAAGTGGCTAAGTGGCTAAGTGGCTAAGTTACTGAGTTGCCAAGTGGCTAAGTGGCTAAGTGGCTAAGTAGCTGAGTTACTAAGTAGCCTAGTAAAAAAAATAG
>Ga0310697_10003620_pt1 | contig 15544 bp, 8 predicted proteins | sample 172DNAGHGlowgp2_FD_203883 | JGI IMG/M metagenome (GOLD analysis project Ga0310697, IMG submission 203883) | Sheep rumen microbial communities from Palmerston North, Manawatu-Wanganui, New Zealand - 1728 DNA GHGlow gp2 (v2) (version 2) | ecosystem: Host-associated > Mammals > Digestive system >... | reverse complement strand
GCCTAATGATACCCTCATCATTGGACACAGCCATTACATCGACATGGTCATCAGCTCCCACTCTCACACGACCATCAAGCCCGGTAGCGGCATGGACCGCATCGCCAATGCCGACGGCAAGATGATTCCCATCGGCCAAAACGGCAAGAGTGGCAAGCTCGTTGCTACCTATGACCTGGACTTGGAGACGGGCAATATCGTCTATAACCAAATCCCCGTTGATGCAAGTTGGGATGAAGCAGCCCACCAGTACACGGACATGAACCAGTGGCTCGACAACTACAGGCACGGTGTGGACAGCATCATGAACAATCCGGTCGCCACCAGTGCCCGCTTCATGAAGAACTCCAGCAATGCCGCCCAGAACTGGGTGAGTGATGCCACAATGGACATCATCAAGGAACTCTCGGGCATCAAGAACATCGATTGCGCCATCATGAACAAGGGCGGAATACGCATGGACATGCCCAAAGGCACCGTTACCGAAGGGGTCATCGGTTCGATGTTCCCCTTTGACAACCGCTTTGTGGTGCTTGAGATGCCAGGAACGGAACTCATCGAGAGCATCAAGCTGATGTGTGGCCGCGGCGGTGATGCCGTCAGCAAGGAACTCAAAGCCACTTACAACGATAAGGGCGAAATCGTCAAGGCCACCCTCAAGGGCAAGAAAATCGACCCCAACAAGACCTATACTGTTGCCACCATCGACTATCTGGCCAATGGCGGAGACTACATGACACCCATGACCCGCTGCAAGCGCCTGTTTGTCGATACCCAGAAGTATGGCAACCACATCCTCTCGTATGTAAAGGCGCTAGAGGCCGCCGGCAAGAAAATTGACGCCAACGACGAAGTGAGGATCCGTAAGAAATAGTAGGCTTTAGACTTTAGGATTGTTTTTAAAAGAAAGGAGAGGACCAGAAATGACCAAATTCAATCGTATTTTGTTGGTAGTTGTTGCTGTGGCACTGGCATTGGCTGCCACGGCACGCAATGCAAACAAGTTGCCCAACCTGTTTAATCATGTTGATCAGGTAGCGATGAACCAATGGGTGGACAGCGTGTTCAATAGCTTGTCTCCCGATGCCCGCATCGGGCAACTCATCATCGCTGCTGTTACCCCATCGGGCAACGACGCTACACGGGAAATCGTGAAACGGTTGGTCACCCAGAATATGGTGGGAGGACTCATCTATGAGAAAAGCACAATCGCCGAACAAGCCGAGGTCACCAACCTGGCGCAGTCGCTAGCTACTGTGCCATTGATGATCACCATCGACGGCGAGTGGGGGCTGGGGATGCGTCTGAAGGAAGTGCCCAACTTCCAGCGCAACCTTATCCTCGGAGCGATTGATGATGATATGTTGCTGTATGAGTACGGCCGTGAAGTTGCACGCCAGTGCCGCAGGATGGGTATTCAGGTCAATTTTGCTCCTGTGCTCGATGTAAACGACAATCCATTGAATCCCGTTATTGGTGACCGCTCCTTTGGCGAAAGCCCCGAGCTGGTTGCCAGACACGCTATTGCCTTTGCTCGCGGTCTGGAGGATGGCGGTGTAATGGCTGTAGGTAAGCATTTCCCTGGCCATGGGTCATCGAGTGAGGATTCTCACAAGACCTTGCCTGTCATCAACAAGAAACTGCAGGAGATCAACACCTGCGAACTGGTCCCTTTCCGCAGATTCATTGAGGCTGGTCTTAGCGGCATACTCACCGCCCATCTGCTCGTACCCGCCATCGACAACGGCAAGGCTCCCACCAGCCTGTCGTCAGAGTGTGTAGCCACCCTGTTGCACGATGAGTTGGACTTTGACGGACTCATCTTCACCGATGCGCTAAACATGAAGGGGGCTACCCAGATGTTGACAGGCTCGCCCTGTGTCAACGCCCTGCTGGCGGGCAACGACGTCCTGCTCATGCCCGAGGATATCGCCCACGAGATCGAAGCCATCAAGGGCGCCATCTCCAGCGGGAAAATACCGCAAAGCACGATTGATGAGCGCTGCAAGAAAATCCTGCGCTACAAGTATGCCCTTGACCTGACATCGTCCCAGCACGTCAACACCACCAATCTCACCAACGAGATCAACTCACCAAGGGCCAACGTTCTCAAGCGACAACTCACCGCTGGCAGTATTACCGTCATCAAGAACAACGACAACATCCTTCCCATCCACAACCTGCAGAGCCGTCACATCGCCGTCGCCACAATCGGCAACGAGAATGGTACCGCCAGCAAATTCACCCGCCGCTGCGCCGACTATGCCATGGTCAAGCGTTTTGATCTGGACAAAGCGGGATCGGCTAGTGAACTGGCCGAACAGCTGCATGACGGACACTTCAACACCATTATTGTCGAAGTCGGCGAGGACAACGCCATCAACCGTGCCGCACTTGATGCAGTGGTCAAGAGATGCAAGAACCTCATCGTGGTGTTGACCTGCAAGCCCTATGAAATCAAGAGCTATGGCAAGGCCATCACCAACAAGCATGTCAAGGCCGTCGTCCTCACCTACGATAACTCATCTCTTGCCGAAGACTATGCCGCCCAGACCATCTTTGGCGGCAATGCGGCTGGTGGCAACCTGCCCATCTCGCTGTCATTCGACGGCAAGAAGACACGCTATGAAGCAGGGCATGGTATCCACTACGCAGCCAATCGCCTGGGTTACTCTATCCCTGCCGAGGTGGGACTGGATAACCGCTTGACCTCACAGATCGACTCGGTGTGCCGCCTCGGTGTACAGCAGCATGCCTTTCCTGGCTGCCAGGTGATTGTGGCACGCCACGGCAAGGTCATCTATAAGGGCTCATTTGGCACCATCGACTACGGCAGCACCGTCAAGGTCGATGACAACACACTGTTTGACCTGGCCTCGGTGTCCAAGGCCACTGGCACCATCAGCGGCGTGATGAAGGCCTTTGACGACGGCAAGTTCCGTCTCGATGACAAGGCGAGCCAGTATATCCCTGGGCTGCGCGATGGGGACAAGCAAGACATCACCTTCCGCGACCTGTTGTATCACGAGACGGGCATGCCTGCTTCGCTCAACATGTGGCAGATGATGATGGACAACAACACCTATAGCGGTATCCTTATTGCCGGAACCGAGGATGCTACCCACCCCATCAAGGTCATGAACGGAGCCTGGGGACACAAGGACGCCAAACTGCGCACCGACATCCTCTCGACCCACAAGACCGACAAGTTTAATATCGCGATTGCCGACGGAGTGTGGGGGGGACGTGTAACCTATGACTCCATCATGAACCGCTTGTACCACGCCAAACTTGGCAAGAAGAAATACCTCTACAGCTGCTGCAACTTTTCATTGCTGGCCGATGCCGTGCAGCGCATGACCCACTCGCCGCTCAACTACTATGTGAACAACTACATCTTTGCGCCACTGGGTGCTTATCACACGATGTACCGCCCCTTGAGCAAATACTCTCGAGACGAAATCAGTTTCACCGAGAAGGACACCTACCTACGCCGCCAGCACATGCATGGATATGTACACGACGAACTGGCAGCCTTCTCGGGCGGGGTGCAAGGCAATGCCGGCTTGTTCAGCAACGCCAATGACCTGGCCAAACTCTTCCAGATGTGGTTGAATGGCGGCACTTACGGCGGGGTGAGACTGTTGAAGGCTTCGACGGTCGAGACCTTCACCACCCAGAAGAGCCCCAACAGTCATCGCGGCTTGGGCTTTGACAAGCCCGTAGTGGGCAATCCCGACGCCAGCAACACCTGTGCCGAGGCCACACCCGAGACCTTCGGTCACACTGGATTCACGGGCACCTGCTTTTGGGTTGACCCCAAGAATGACATGTTCTACATCTTCTTGAGCAACCGTGTGAGCCCCACACGCAACAACCCAAACTTTGGCCGCATCAGCGCACGCAGCCACATCCAGTCACTCATCTACAAGGCCATTAGAAATTAAAATACCAAAATCGCAAATCGACTTTAATCACATCATTATGAAAAAGATAGCTTTATTTTTCACCGCTTTGTTGATGCTCGCATCGTGCAGCAAGGGCTACAAGGTCATCGTCACCTTCCCCGATGACAGTGCCAACGGCGAGACCGCCTTCTTGACCAACTATGACACGGGCGACACCATCGCCACTGCCACTATCGAGAACAACACTTGCATCCTCGAGGGAACCGCCGACAAGAGCTTCTTTGCACGACTGTATGCTGGTGGTAACCCCTACGGCTTCATTGTCGAGCCTGGCGAGGTGAAACTCAATATTGCCGAGGGTAACGCCATCAGCCCGCTCAACGACAAGATGGCGGCATGGAGCAAGGATGCACAGAAAATCGCAGACGACACCACCCTCACCGAGGCCGAAAGCGAAGCCCGCTATGCCGACGAACTCAAAAAGTTCTATCAGGACAACAAGGACAATGCCATTGGTCCCTGGGCATTCTGCAACTACCTGATGTATCAAGACTTCAGCGAGGCCGACATTGATGCATTGCTCAAAGAGGCGCCCGCCGAATATGCACAGCTCAAACGTGTCGCCAAAGCCAAGAACGCCGCCCGTCAACTCACCCTCACCGCCGAGGGTAAAAAGTTCACCGACTTTGAGGTGATGGCCGAGGACGGAGCTAAGCAGAAACTTTCGGACTACGTGGGCAAGGGCAAAATTGTTGTCGTTGACTTCTGGGCCAGCTGGTGCCCACCCTGCCGTGCCGAGATTCCCAAGCTACAGGCATTGAAGGAAAAATATGGCGACAGGTTTGACGTGTTGGGCGTTGCCGTTTGGGACAACCCCGACGACACCCGCAAGGCCATCGAGGAACTCAACATCACCTGGCCCGTTATCATCGGCACCCAGAAACTGACTGAGCCGACCGACCTATACGGCATTAAGAGCATTCCCCACGTCATCATCTTTGGCCCCGACGGCACCATCTATTCGCGTGGCCTCACTGGTGAAGATCTCGCAGCCCGCCTCAATTCCTATCTGAAGTTCTGATGATTCTCAGTGTTACGGGCTGGCTCGTAACACTTCACGCCACACAACACAAGCGGTCGAGTCACTTGACTCGACCGCTTGCTATTATCAGAATTGTATTCTTGCTCGCGAATTATGCGTTCTCGACTGCGGCCTGTAAATGATAATGCCAAATTATAGCAAATAATAATCCGTCAAGAACCAGTTTGAAAAAGTACCTATAGGTAAGTTGTTCATTATACAATGTTGATTAACTGCGATATAAAGAATGTGACTCCCATGTAGAACAACTATCGAGTGGCATATTTAGTGATTATTATGGTGGTATTCTTTGCCTATATTATTTACTAGATATTATACCAACAATAATTGCTATAGCAATACCAATAATTAATAGAGTCAAAAATATCTTTCCTACTGTCTTCCAAGGCACTTCACCCCAAATAGCCCAAATAAATAATAATGCAATTATTATTACAACAATAATACAAATATAAGCCCCTATTTCCATATCTTAAATAATTAAATGATTAAGAATGCTTTAATTTAAAACAAGTAGTAGCGTTTATTCCTCATATTTATATTAATATAAATATTTCTTCCATTATAATTGAGGCGCAATTTCCTAATTCTTAGTGCAAAGAAAAATAAAAGTATTTAATTTTCAAAAAAAAACAAGAATTTTCTTTAAAAAAGAATTAAATCTGTTTTCTGTGCTACTCGCACGTTTAGGGATTGTCTTCGCAATCCGTGTTTATTCTATGCTCCACACAGAATAGTCATGGTGGGCTTGCCTCAGGCAATTTTTTGATTATTCTTCTTAAAAACAGACATTTTTGCTATAAATATTTTGATTTTTTAAAAAAAAGTTTGAACACACCCTCATTTTTTTGATATAAGAAAAACTCCTGAGTAAAATGATGAGATTTCTTTATTTCTTTTTGACTGAATTGAGTATTTGAATAAAACAACGAAAAAAGTGCTCCATAATGTACGAAACCTTTTTTTGAAACAAATTCCCGGTCAAAGTTTCCTTTATAAAAGAGCCCTTCACCTATACAGAAATCAAGTATCTCATTCAGATATTCCTATATTCCTCACTTAAACCATAGTCTTTTAATCTGCTTATAGAGAAAGAACCATGATAGGCAGATTAAAAGACTATGGCACCAGACGCTGATACATCTGAGTGAGATTCTTGTCAACATTGGTAATTTTGAACTGAACTCTGGTATTACTTACTTTTTTAGTGAGTAGTGTCACGAGCTTATCCATCATCTGGTCAACATTTGAGAAACCTGTATCTTCGAGAGCACAGATCTTTTTGCTCATCACATATGCCTCTGCCCGCACATTATTGTATTTCGAAATCCTCTCGAATGTCTTGCTTTTCTCCCGAGATTTTTCTCTTGACTCCTTGTCTGAGAAGAAAATGAAATCAATAACTTTCTCATTAAGAGTCCATGCTGGTGAATAGTCAATTTTCACATATACTCTTGCCATCCTGTTCATGGAATGGTTCAATCCGAAATCGACCTCAGCCAAGGACGCACCGCATTCATTTTGAGCTATGGTTGCCCAACTATGCCGGAATGCATATAACGATTCCTTATAATTTGGATCCACCTTTTCCCATATCTGCTTAATGCCAATATTCACGTTAGCACAGAAAGAGTCGGAGGTTGACAAACGTTCATGGAATTCGAAAAGCCATGGAGAATCAACATTCTTAGAAAGATACTTTTCGAATGTTGGTTTATGATGTGCTCACGTAAGAGAACTGTCTGTTTTTGAGTAATACGGATGTAAACAGGGTACATTCCGTTTTTTGCCCTTGATTTGACTATTGCTTTTAATGTTGCCATAACTGAAAATTTTTAGTACATATTATTTTATTTTGTGCATTAATTCTTCATCTACATCGTGCCAATGTGACTTTTAAGAGACCACCCAAAACGTGTTCCAGTTTTGTTGGAAAAATCAAGCACCCGATTATTTTTGGTAAACAAGCATTGATTTTTGGGAAACATTTGCCCCTTTTTCGGCATCTTATTCTGCATTTAGAACGTACAGAACATACACAAAAAAAAGGACAAGCACCTGTCTCCCAGATACTTGCCCTTTATATAGCTAATTTTCAGCATCTTTCGATTATTCCTCTACTGCGGCCTGTGCGGCGGCGAGGCGTGCGATGGGCACACGATAAGGCGAGCAGGAGACGTAGTTCATGTTCAGCGAAGCGCAGAACTTAACGCTGCTGGGCTCACCACCATGCTCACCACAGATACCCAGGTTCAGCTCGGGCTTCACGCCACGGCCCTTGCGGCATGCCATCTCAACGAGCTGGCCAACGCCTTCCTGGTCGAGCACCTCAAACGGGTCAACCTTGAGGATGCCCAGGTTCTTGTAGATGGCGAGGAACTTGCCAGCGTCATCACGCGAGTAACCGAAGGTCATCTGGGTCAGGTCGTTGGTACCGAATGAGAAGAAGTCAACCACCTGAGCGATCTGGTCGGCTACGAGGGCGGCACGCGGAATCTCAATCATGGTACCCACCTTGTAGGCCACGGTCTCGCCACGCTCGGCAAATACCTTCTTTGCCGTCTCGTTGATGATGTCGGCCTGCATCTGAATCTCGTTCTTAACGCCGATGAGAGGCACCATGATCTTGGGCTTCACAACGATGCCCCTAGCCTGCATGTTGAGCGCGGCCTCGATGATGGCGCGAGCCTGCATCTCGGTGATCTCGGGATAGGTGTTGCCCAGACGGCAGCCACGGTGTCCCAGCATGGGGTTGAACTCCTCCAGACCGTCGCACACGAGCTTCACCTCGTCCAGGGTGCGACCCGTCTGTTCGGCGAGTTCACGCATGGTTTCGAGCTGGTGAGGTACGAACTCGTGCAAGGGGGGATCGAGCAGGCGGATGGTTACCTCGTAACCGTCCATGGCCTCAAAGATACCCTCAAAGTCGCCACGTTGCAGCGGGAGCAACTTTTGCAGGGCGATGCGGCGCGATGCCTCATCGGGAGCGATGATCATCTCACGCATGGCCTTGATGCGGTCACCCTCAAAGAACATGTGCTCGGTGCGGCACAGGCCGATGCCGTGGGCACCCAGCTTGCGAGCCACCTTGGCATCGCGGGGTGAATCGGCGTTGGTGTAAACGTCCATCTTGCTGTACTTCTCGGCCAGGTTCATCACGGCTGCGAAGTCACCGCTCAGGTCGGCATCAACTGTAGCCACGAGGCCATCATAAACCTCACCGGTGCTACCGTTGATCGAAATCCAGTCACCTTCCTTATAGGTCTTGCCACCCATCTCGACGGTGCGGGCCTTGTAGTCCACCTTGATCTCACCGGCACCCGAAACGCAGCACTTACCCATACCACGAGCCACAACGGCAGCGTGAGAGGTCATACCACCACGAGCGGTTAAGATACCTTGAGCCACACTCATGCCGCGCAGGTCCTCGGGAGAGGTCTCCAGGCGCACCATGATGACTTTCTTCTTGCGCGAAGCCCATTCCTCGGCATCATCGGCGAAGAACACGATTTGACCCGTAGCGGCACCGGGGCTGGCAGGCAGACCCTTGGCCATGACCTTAGCGGTCTTGACAGCGGCCTTGTCAAACACAGGGTGCAACAACTCATCGAGTTTACCGGGCTCCATGCGCTTGATGACGGTCTTCTCGTCGATCTTGCCTTCACGCAGCAGATCCATAGCGATCTTCACCATAGCGGCGCCAGTGCGCTTACCGTTACGGGTTTGGAGCAGCCACAGCTTGCCATCCTGGATGGTGAACTCCATGTCCTGCATGTCGCGATAGTGCTCCTCCAGCTTGTGCTGGATGTCAACGAGCTGATTGGCGCACTCGGGCATCGACTCCTCGAGTGAGGGATACTTGGCAGCACGCTCTTCCTCGCTGATGCCCTGCATAGCAGCCCAACGGCGGCTGCCCTCGGTCATGATCTGTTGCGGGGTGCGCACACCAGCCACAACGTCCTCACCCTGGGCATTGATCAAGTACTCACCATTGAAGAGGTTTTCACCGGTACCGGCGTCACGAGAGAAGCAAACACCAGTAGCGCTGTTGTTGCCCATGTTGCCATAGACCATTGCCTGAACGTTAACAGCCGTGCCATATTCCTCGGGAATCTGGTTCATGCGGCGGTACAGGATAGCGCGGTCATTGTTCCAGCTATCAAACACGGCGTAGATGGCGCCCCACAGCTGATCATAAGCATCGGTGGGGAAGTCCTTGCCGGTATTCTCCTTGACAGCGGCCTTGAAGCGAACCACCAGTTCCTTGAGGTCATCGACATCAAGCTCGGTGTCAAACTTCACGCCCTTCTTCTCTTTCAATTCCTCGATAATTGCTTCAAAGGGGTCAATATCGGTCTTGTTGGTCGGCTTCATGCCAAGCACAACGTCACCGTACATCTGCACAAAGCGGCGGTAGCTGTCCCATGCAAAGCGTGGGTTGCCTGACTTCTTGGCGAGCGTCTCGGCCACAGCGTCATTGATACCCAGGTTGAGAACGGTGTCCATCATACCAGGCATCGACACGGGAGCACCCGAGCGAACCGAAACCAGCTGCGGGTTGTTGGGATCGTTGAACTTGTTACCAGTCAATTTCTCGATGTGCTCTACTGACTTCTTCACATCATCCTTGATCATCTCAACGACGGCTTCGCGACCTTTCTCGTTGTAAAGGCGGCAAACCTCGGTGGTAATGGTGAAGCCCGGGGGGACGGGAACACCAATCAAGTTCATCTCGGCAAGGTTTGCACCCTTGCCGCCCAGCAGATCCTTCATGTCGGCACGACCTTCTGCCTGGCCGTTACCAAAAGTGTAAATCGTCTTCATTAACTTAACTTTTTCGTTTTTGAATATATAGTTAATATTTATTAATATTTTGTTTTGCGGTGCAAAGGTAGTGATTTTATATGAATTTTAAGCAAAAACCAACTCAAAAAACACATTTTTTATTAATATAACCCTATTCTTTTTCCAATTATTACATTTCAAAACAAAATCGCTTAATTTTAATTACAATCCGACATCATCCAGCCACAAATCCATACCCACATTCCATCTATCCAAAATATACAAAGGTGTCACACATCACTTACACATTATCATCGCCTTGTAACCATCAGTTCGTGCAGTTGCAAAATATCGACCCCATCCGGCGTTTTTATCATGCTCTCGGCAGGGTCATTGTGTGTTTTTTGCCACCATTATCGACTTGCATAAGAAAAAAGCATTATCTTTGCCGATTGTTAAAGAATTATCATTATTGAAAAATGGATAACGCTACAAAAAAACTGCTTGATAACGACACCAACGGCTTGTTGACCTATGAGTACATAGCCAACAACATGGGTAACATCGACGATGATCTCCCCTCACTGGTGGACAACATGATATTGAAAGACCGTACCGGTCAGTTTGTGGTGAGCACGGCGCGTTACCTCAACGCCATCGACCGTGACAAGTATTCGGCAAGCATCGACCTGCTGGTCAAGGCCGCAATCGCCAAGGACCGCGACCACGTTTACCTTTCTTACCTTGCCTCGTCACTATGGGGAACCGACTACAAGGAGCATGCCGCCGAGCTGAGCGCCAAGGATGACAACTTTCGCCGCATTTTCAAGCGCCTCTACCCTGTTGGCATCTAATTCTCAGTTAGGGGAACTTGGAGCCTGATGTTAGGAGTTTAAAAACAATGAGTATATAATGACTAAGAATTTATTTTTATCTGTTGTGATGCTGGCCTTCACCCTGATGGCCTGCTCGGCCAACAACACTGGCAGCAACACTGCTGCCGCCAATAACCAAGACGACAACATGACTAAAGTTGAACTCGAGACCACGATGGGCAACATCATTGTGGAACTTTACAACGAGACGCCGCAACACCGCGACAATTTCATCAAACTTGTTAAAGCCGGCTACTATGATGGCGTGCTCTTCCACCGCGTGATCAAGGACTTCATGATCCAGACCGGTGACGGCAACTCCAAGACCGCAGGCCCCGACGTCCCCCTGGGCGACGGTGACCCCGGTTATACCATCGAGGCCGAATTTGTCTATCCCAAGTATTTCCACAAGCGCGGGGCACTCGCTGCCGCACGCACAGCCGACCAGGTGAACCCCGAGCGCCGCAGCAGCGGCAGCCAGTTCTATATCGTGACCGGCAAAGTGTTCAACAGCGAGGAACTGAAGATGATGAGTAACCGCATGGGCGATATGCAGAAGCAGAACATCTTCCGCCGACTGGTCATGGAGAACCAAGACAAAATCAAGGAACTGCAACAGAACCAGGACAATGACGGCCTGCAAGCCTTGCAGAACGAATTGATACAGAAGACCGAAGCCGAAGCCGCCGAGCATCCCTTCAAGATGACCGACGAACAACTCAACGCCTATACCACCGTGGGCGGCACGCCCCACCTCGATGGCCAGTACACCGTGTTTGGTGAGGTCATCAAGGGGATGGATGTTGTGGACAAGATCCAGTGCACCCCCACCGGCAAAGCCGACCGTCCCACCACCGACGTCAAGATCATCAAGGCAAGGGTGCTGTGAGGCATTAGTCATCAACGATTTCAAGAAAGACTTATAAGCGCTGCGATGCTTATAAGTCTTTTTTTAGCAAGAAAAAAGCGGGAAAATGAAAAAATTTAGGAAAATGGCTTTGTGTTTGAGAAAAAATGACTAAATTTGGGGTTTGTAATTCAACATCAGGAGCGCTATTGCCCCTAAATAAATTCTACTAATTATGATGGAACCGCGTGAACAATCTGAATCGATGAACAAACTCGAGAAAGATCAAGTATTGAGCACTGAGCCCCAGAACGAGGCACAGGAAGTTGTGAGTGAAGAAGTTAAAGTTGAGGAGGCAGCGCCTGCACAACAGGCAACTGTCGAGGAGCAACCTGCCCAGGACCCCAAAGCCGAGGAGAGCCCTGCTACAGAGCAACCAAAGGCTGTTGAGGAGCCCGCACCCAAGTTGGACCTTGCCGGCAAGAGCAAAGCCGAGCTGGTGGACATCATGCGCGAAGTGGCAACCCGCCCCATCGAGGACGTAAAGGACGAGGTGCAAGCTATCAAGGCGGCATTCTTTGCCCTGCGCCGTGAGGAGATAGCCAAGGAAAAGGAGGAATTCCTGGCCAACGGCAATAACGAAAACGACTTCACCGCCAAGGAAGACCCCGATGAGAACAACTTGAAGGAGCTGCTCAACGTGCTCAAGGAACGTCGCACCGAGTTCAACGCGGCCCAGGAAGCCAACCGCGAGGCCAACCTCGAGAAGAAGCGCCAGATCATCGCGCTCATCAACGAGATTGCCAACGATCCTGACAATATCAACCGCCAGTTCAACCGTGTCAAGCAGCTCCAGCAGGAGTTCAAGGAGGCCGGCGAGGTGCCCGCTACCGCCGACACCGAGGTGTGGAAGGATTTCCAGCGCGCCACCGAGCGTTTCTACGACGTGCTGAAGGTGAACCGCGAGTTGCGTGACTATGACTTCAAGAAGAACCTGGAGCTCAAGCAGCAGTTGTGTGAAGACGCCGAGGCCCTGGACGAGGAATCGGACGTGGTAGCCGCCTTCCGCAAGCTGCAAGAGATGCACAACGAGTGGCGTGAAATCGGCCCCGTTGCCAAGGAACTGCGCGAAGAGTTGTGGGCACGCTTCAAGGCAGCATCAAGCGCTATCAACAAGAAATACCAGGCATTCTTTGAGGACCGCAAGAGCAAGGAAAAGGAGAATGCTGATGCCAAGACTGAACTGTGCGAGAAAATTGAGCAAATCAACACCGACGACCTCAAGACCTATGCCCAGTGGGACGAAGTGACCAAGCAGATCATCGCCCTGCAAAATGACTGGAAGAAACTGGGCTATGCCTCACGCAAGGCCAATGCAGCCCTGTTTGCCCGATTCCGCAAATCATGTGATGAGTTCTTCAGCAAGAAGGCCGACTTCTTCAAGTCAATGAAGGAGGAACTGACGTCCAACCTGGCCAAGAAGATTGACCTGTGTGAGCGTGCCGAGGCCCTCATGGACTCGACCGAGTGGAAAGAGGCCACCGACAAGTTTGTCGAGATGCAGAAGGAATGGAAGACCATTGGTCCCGTTGTCAAGAAACAGAGCGACGCGGTGTGGAAACGCTTTATTGCCGCATGTGACCACTTCTTTGAGGAGAAGAAGAAACAGAACGTTAACGTTCACGCCGTTGAGCACGAGAACCTGAAGGCCAAGAAGGAAGTCATCGCCACACTCAAGTCCACCATCGAAGAGGCTGGCGAGAATGCCGCACAGACCGTCCGCGACCTGATGGAGCGCTGGCAGTCGATTGGCCACGTCCCCTTCAAGGAGAAAGATAAAATCTACGCTCAATACCGCGAACTCATCGACAAGGCGTTTGACACGCTCAACATGCGTGGATCTCGCTTCAGCGACAATGCCCCGCGTGGCGGAGGACGCCAGTCGGGCAGTGACCGTGGCCTGAGCGAACGTGACCGCCTGGTGCGCACCTACGAGCAGCGCATGAGCGAGTTGAAGACCTTCGAGAACAACATGGGCTTCCTCACCGCCAATACCAAGAGCGGCAACTCGCTGGTACAGGAAATGGAGCGCCGCATCTCACGCCTCAAGGAAGAGATTGCCGGTCTGGAACAGCGCATCAAGGAACTTGATAACGAATAATCATCTAGCCTGCACGGTCTAACCGTTGTGCCAATTGCACTAGCCCTACAACAAGAATCGTGCACTTGCACGATTCTTGTTGAGGCAATAGAGCGACAAGGCACATGCAATAGACTGGCACCTTGAAGCATCAACCCTTCTACCACCCAAGTGAGAGAAACCACTTCAAGCCTAAATGAAGAGTAAAGGCCGATATGGACAGTTTGTCAGATGGATATTCAGCATCATCGACTTGCTGATTGTCAATCTGGCATATTTTGGCACCATGCTGTGGAAACACGATTCGCTGTCAGGAGACGGCATGCTGTTTTCACGTCCCGCATGGCTCGTGCTCAATGTGGCCATGGTGGTGGGAATCTATTTCTATAGCGACGTGCATGAGCGCCGCGTGTTCTATGCCGACAAGGTTGTGGGGCAAGCCCTCAAGCTCGTGCTCACCCATGCGGGAATCTTTGTCACACTCACCTCATTTCTAAGCCCCAACGATGCACCATGGCAACCGCTGGTGATATTCTACGTCATCTTCTTCCTGGCGTTGTCCACCTGGTGGGTCGTGTCGCGACAGATGGTGAAGCTGTACCGCAACCGCGGTTTCAACTTCAAGCGTGTCATCGTCATTGGCGGCGGCACGGTGGGCGTACGTCTCATCAACGAGATGCTGGCCGACCAGGGCTATGGCTACCACATCGTGGGCTTCTTTGACAACAATCCCAAGGCCAGGTCGGCGTCGGCAGCCTATCAGGGCACACTCGACGACGTGGAGCCGTTTGTCAAGACACACCAGGTGGATGAGATGTTCTGTGCCGTCCCCGACAACGAGGAAACTCAGAACGTGTCACGCATGATACGCATTGCCGACAACAATGCCGTTGATTTCTACTACGTGCCTCAGTTCGGGCGCACAGTGACCCGCCAGTTTGAGTTGAGGTCGGTGGGCGAGGTGCCCATTCTAGCTGTTCACCCCTACCCCTTGAAGAACCCTATCAACCGCTTGGTCAAGCGGGCATTTGACCTGCTGGTATCAACTGTGATGCTGATTTTGTCGCCCATAGTCATCATCCCTGTGGCCATTGGCATCAAGTTATCCTCTCCAGGTCCCATCTTTTTTGTCCAGAAGCGCACGGGCTATCGCGGGCAGGCCTTCAACTGCTACAAGTTCCGCACCATGCGCATCAATGCCTACAGCGATACGCTCCAGGCCACCAAGGGCGACCCGCGCGTGACCCGTTTCGGCAACTTCCTGCGCCGCACGAGCATCGACGAATTGCCACAATTCTATAATGTGTGGCGCGGCGACATGAGCATTGTGGGGCCGAGGCCTCACATGGTGGCCCAGACCGAGATGTACAGCGCGCTTATCGACAAGTACATGCTGCGTCACACCATCAAACCCGGCATCACCGGCTGGGCCCAGGTGCGCGGCTACCGTGGCCAGACCGAGGAGCTGTGGCAGATGGAAAAACGCGTCGAGTATGACGTGTGGTATGCCGAGAACTGGACATTCTTCCTGGATCTGAAAATCATTTTCCGCACCGTTTGGAATGCTCTCAAGGGCGAGGATAATGCGTATTGAGATTAGTGACTAGTGATTAGTGACTAGTGAACTAGAGACTAGCGACTAAAAAAGATGACACGTGAGGAGAAAGCATTGATGATGTTGAGGAGCTGCTACGGGTACGACAGTTTCCGTGGCCAGCAATGGGACATCATCAACCACACCCTCGACGGTGGCGACAGCATCGTGCTCATGCCCACGGGGGGCGGCAAGTCGTTGTGCTACCAGATCCCAGGACTGATGAGTGATCAAGGATTTGCTATCGTCATCTCGCCACTGCTGGCCCTCATGAATGACCAAATCGATGCCCT
>Ga0310697_10003619_pt1 | contig 15546 bp, 6 predicted proteins | sample 172DNAGHGlowgp2_FD_203883 | JGI IMG/M metagenome (GOLD analysis project Ga0310697, IMG submission 203883) | Sheep rumen microbial communities from Palmerston North, Manawatu-Wanganui, New Zealand - 1728 DNA GHGlow gp2 (v2) (version 2) | ecosystem: Host-associated > Mammals > Digestive system >... | reverse complement strand
CGGAAGCAACGAATACCGCCAGGCCCTCGAAGAGCTCCGCTCACAATACCCCGACCTTATAGCACAGCATATCGACGAGGAAGGCCGTCTCCGCAACCTCGAGGCTGCTTACAAAGACCTTTCAAACGCCGCTCGTCAGTCTGTCTACGACCGTATGTTTGCCGACAAAGTCTCAGAATCACAAGGCGAGTTGGCCAAAAAGGAGCAGGATACCATGAAGACTATCGGCAAGCATATCGACCGTCTTGCAAAAAATCTCTCCGATGCTGAACGTACCGTCATCAAACAACGATTCAACGCTCTTGTCGTCGAAGCGGCCGAGAGCGAAACGTCAATCATTGACATCATGTCACGCCTCCACGATGAATTCAACAGGGCGGGTATAGAACGGCACACAACGGGTGCCAGCATCATTGTTAACGAATTGATGAAAATGCGCGGCGAGGCCAACCTTGCAAAAAAAGCTCTCGAAGACCTCCGTGTCGAAATGGGTGCTTCTGTCAACGATCCTTTCGGTTTGCAGGGCAAAAACCTTTCTCAACTCAATGCTGAACTCGAAACAGCTCAGCGTCGGCTTCAGTCCTTCCAACGCGCCCTCGATCAAGGCCGCGAAGGCTTCCAAGCCAAAATTGACAACGAAACTGCACGCATCAAAGCCATCCAACAGGCCATCAAGTCTATCCCTTCTACCCAATCTATCGAATCTACCCAATCTGCTACCACCCTCCCCGACCCCGAGCAGGCCGAAAAAGACCTCAAAAAATGGCAACAAGTCAAGGAACAGGCCGAACGTCTCATCTCCGACTTCAACGCCAAGGCGCAGACAGGACTCTCCAAGACTCTCGCCGAAATCGAAAACCGTTCCGCATCCCTCCGTCGCGACATCGAGGAGTCTGTCGGTGCCACCCGCCAGCAGAAGGACGCACTCATCGCACAAATCAACGAGGCCGAGGACGCATACAAACGGGCTAAAATCGACGAGTATATAAAGAAGCTCACCACCGAGGCAGAGAAGTTCGCCAAATCCGACACCTCAAATGAAAAGCTAAAACAGGTGCGCGATGCTGCAGCACGCCTTGCCCAGCAGCTCGCTGAAATCGACAACCAAATCAACGCTATCAGCGACGACCTGCAGCGTAAGGACATCACCGACTCCCAGCGTCAGCAGCTCGAAGCCCTCATTCAGCAGTATGCCGCCGCCAAACAGCAGCTCTCCGCGTCGGCTTTCCGTGGCATCGACACCGCTGTCGACACCTCTTCATTCTCCCTTTCCGGCGATATTGATAAAGACACCAAGGAATACGAGAGGCTTACAAAGCAAATTGAAAACGCCCGCCAAGCCACCGAGGAACTGCGCAATCTCGCCAAAGATCCTGCGCAGCGGCAGGAATACGAGCTCCAAACCCTCGCACTCATCGAGCAACAGCGCACCCTCGACGAAATCTATGCCGGGGCTGAACAATTCGCCAACAAAATCCGCAAAGGCAAACTCCTCGACAACCTCATCTCCAACCTCCAGTTCTTCGGCGACCAGGCACTCGACATCCTCGGCAACATCTTCCAGATCGTCGACAACATCGGCCAGCGCGAACTCCACGAAGCCGAGCAACTCAAAGACCGGAACATCGCCAACCTCGACGACCAGCTCGCTCAGGGACTCATCTCCCAGGAGCAATACGACAAACGCAAAACCAAACTCGAAGAAGACTATCAGGCCAAGCAGAAAGAAATAGAACTCGAAGCCTGGCGCCGCGAAAAACTCCTCAACTCCTCCCAGGCTGCCATGGCCGCTGCCCTCGCCATCCTCCGTGTCTGGTCCGATGCCGGCAATGGTACCACTGCCATGCGTGCCGTCCAAACGGCTGTCGTCGGTGCTGCCACCCTTGCACAAATTGCCGCCATCGCCACCGAGCCAGAACCCTACGCCCGCGGCGGCTACGTCCGCGACAAAAAAATCATGGTCGGCGAAGCCGGTTCCGAATGGATAGCCTCCCACCGCCTCCTCACCGACCCCGTCACCGCTCCTGTCATCGCCGCCCTCGACTCCTACCAGCGCCTCCCCTCCATGGCCGCCGTCAACATGCCCGCCGTCCGACAGGTCAGCCAGCAACGCAACGAGTCTGCACGCATCAATGCCGCCCTCCTCGTCGAGGTTCAGCGTCTCGCCGCCTATCTCTCCGACCCCGCCAACCGCCTTGCCGTAATCTCCCGCCGCACGCAGGAAACCTTCGATACCAACGAAAACTTCCTCCGCTCCATCGCCCGCCTCTGACCTGTCCCCGTTTCACTCACCCTTTTACTCTATCTTTGCATCATGTCTGTCACACTCATTTCATCCCCTTTTCCCTGGTCCTGGGCACGCAATCGGAACTTCTTCCGCTTCCTCTGCTCCTCCAGCCTCTCCGTCGGAACGCCCTCCAATAGCGCATGGCTCCTCGACCCGATAGTCTCGCTTCGCATCGACCACATCCGCTTCGTCGTCCTCATCGACGAGCACCGCTACACCTTCTCCGGCGTCCTCCTCGGTGGTGGTGCATGGACTTTCACCTCTCTCTCCGACCTCGTCGACAAACTTTCTACCAACTACTATATCTCCCAAATCTTCACCATCACCTACACCGTCCGCAACGACCAATCCATCGCTGTCGCCTTCAATGCTGTCGCCCCCGGATGCCACACTATCGACCTCTTCTACGAATCCACCGACGGCACTCGCCTCTCTAATGACGAAGCGGGCATCCATCCCGGACACAACACTCCTGGCACCGACCCCACCCGCCGCTCCAACTACTCGCTGGCCGTCGCCCTCGATGTGCTTTCCAACAACTGCAACAACATCGCCTCTCACTCCACCGGCTGGATGTTCTTCCAGCCCGACCCCGACGGCTACCTCGATGTGCCGCTCGACATGCTTGCCTCCTTCATCCCTCAGCCCGACATCCCCGCTGCGGCTGAGCCTCTCGGACTCACTCTCCTCACCAACCTTTTTCTCAAATATCGCATCCGCTATGCCGAGTGCTGGGGTGACACTCCCCTCATCCAGTCCGTCGCCACCTCTCCTTGGTTCTATGCCATCGCGGGCGAAGTCTCCGACTACTACCACCGGCTCAACCTCCCCGACTGGCTCGATCACTTCCCATCCGACCAGCTCTCCACTGTCGGCGGTACCAACGTCACCTCCTTCCGTGTCATCGGCGAGGACGACAATATTTCTATCGACGTTCACGCTTCCCAGCCCGAATTTCTCACCATCTTCTACCTCAACGCATCCGAAGCCATCAATTCCTCTGTCTCCCTCCGCCTCCGTGTCGTCAAGACTGCGCTCGATGGATCCTCCACCACCACATGGACTGTCTTCACGGTTAAGAACGGCAACTTCTACCGTCTCTCTGTCGGTCCCGTCGCACTCTCCGCCACCACTTCGGCCTATTACTCTGTCACTCTCTTCCCATCGGGCAACACGCCCCAGTTCTCGCGCACCTACCGCCTCATCCCCGACTTCTACAGCCAGCATCTTTTCCTGCTGCAGAACCAGTGGGGCATCCTCTCCTCCTTCGTCGCTGCTTCGATGGCCGCCGCTGCCGTGGCCGAAGGCGAATCCCTCCACATCCGCCATCGGCACTATGTCTCCCTCTCCGACCGCTATCAGGCTTTCACCGCCACCACTGCCGCTCTCCGTCCCGTCGAAGCCCGCCGCCTCGCTCGCTCCCTCGCCTCATCCTACCACTACTACTTCAACGCCGGTGCCTGGCAGCGTATAGCCATCGAACCCGCCTCTGTCACCTTCCGCAACGATGAGGAAGACCTCGTCACTCTCCAGTTCTCTTTCCGCTTTGTCGAGAACCAGACCGACAACCTCCCATCCAACTCAGTCCGTTCCAACTCCAACACCGTCACCGTCGACATCGACCATACCGACGATGCCGATGCCTACCTCTCCTTCGACACCCGCCTCATCCCCTCAACCAATGCCCTCCACGAAACTTTATAATCTCTATCTCTGCTATCCCTCTATCAAATCTATAAAACATTATGCCAGTACAACAGCTCAATGAAGGCATGACCTGGTCTACTGTCATCGCCATCCTCAACCAGCTCATTGCTCAGTCTAATTCTTTCTCCACAGCCATTGGCGGATCCCTTGTCAATGGCCGCATCAGCTATGAGGCTCTGGAGAACAAACCCACCATCAACGGTGTCACCATCGTCGGCAACACCAACTCCGAAGATATCGCCATCGACATCAACCCTGGCTCCGGCGGCAATTCCGAACCCACCATCCTTGCCCGCGCCGAGCAGGTCGCCACCTCTGTCGCCAACCAGGCGCTCGCCACCAAGGCCGATGCCGAGGATGTAGAAGCCCTGCAGCAGTCCCTCGCCGACAAACTCTCCGCCATGCCCGTCAACATCCGGGGCATCTTCCCCTCTCTCGCCGCCTCTGCCGACCTCCGCAGTGCCATCGCTCAGGCCTTCGCCGATGGCGACACCTCTGCCGCAGGCTCTCAAATACTCATCCTCTCTGCCGACAGCCCCAACACCTTCTCCATCCTCTCCTTCGATGGCAGCGACTGGCAGTCCGCCTTGGTTCCGCTCAACCTCAATGGTGGAGGCGTGCAGGAAGTCACCGTCCGCGCCATCGCCGACAAAGACGGAGGCTCTCAAATCGCGGCCATCACCGTCGACGGTGTCACCACCAACATCTACTCCCCATCTCCCCAGGAGGGCACCGTCCCCATCGACATCACCTTCTCAGCCGACCCCGCCGACAACCGCGTCCCCTCTTCCCGCTGCGTCAAGGAGGCTCTCGACCGCAAGGCCGACCTCTCAGCCCTTCAGGAACTACAGGAAACCGTCAACGAGAAAGCCTCCCAGGCCGACCTCGAATCCCTCACCGAAACTGTCGGCAACATGGCTGATACACTTGCCGACAAAGCCGACACTCAGGCTCTCGAAAATCTCGCCGAAGCCATCAATGGCAAGGCCGACAAAGCCGACACCTACACCAAGCAGCAGGTCGACACTGCTCTCGCCGCCAAGGCCGGTACCGCCGCCCTCGAAACACTTTCGCAAACCGTGGCCGACAAAGCCGACAAAGCCGATACCTACACCAAGCAGCAGGTCGACACTGCCCTCGCCGACAAAGTCAGTGCCAAACAGGATGCCGCCAACGCGGGCAAAACCCTCGTCATCGACTCCGAGGGCAACGTCATCCCGGGCGACCCCGCCTCCGATGGCAACACCCTCAACCTCGGCCGTCCCCAAAGCGGCTTCTACACCCTCGCCACAGCCCTCGCCGCCGTACCCGCCAAGAAACGCAAAGGCGGCCTCTGCATCACCTACATGATAGCAGAGAACACATGGGAAACCAAGCAGTACACCCTCGACGATGTCAGCCAATGGACTACTGAGGGCAACTGGAAGGACGTATCCGGAAACAAGGTCGTCATCGACCAAGACCTCGACACCTCCAGCGACAACCCCGTCCGCAACGCAGCCATCGCCCAGCGCATCATCGAACTCGAAAACAACGCCGTCACCCATATCGACAACAGCCTTGACACCACCAGCACCAACCCCGTCGAAAACGCCGCCGTCGCCACCGCCATCACCGCACTGCAGAACCCCTCGTTCGATGCCGATGTCGAAACCGTCGACAATGGCCAGCAGGTCACCCTCTCCCAGAATGGCCGTCAGGTCGCCCAGTTCACCGTCTCCGGCGGTGGTGGCGGCCCTGCCGTGCAAACCTCCCGCATCACCCTCAACGCCACTGTCTCTTCCTCCAAGGTCAAAGAGGGTGGCCACGCTGTCCTCTCCTGGTTCTACAACCACCTCAACGCCGACGGCATCGCCGACGGCATTGTAGGCGACATCACTGTCTCCATCAAGCGCGGTGCTGTCACCCTTCATGAAGAAACCCTTTCCTCCGTCTCCCCGTCTGAAGCTGCCCATCAGATAACGCTCGACCCCTGGCTCACCACTGCCGGCACTGTCGGTGTCACAATTCGTGCCTCTGCTACCGACAACGGCACTCAGCAAAGCAAGCAGTTCTATATCTCTGTCACCGTTGTGCAGCTCTCCTTGGAACTCAACAACGCCTCCGCTCTTATTACTCAAGCCATGGAGGGCGGTTATGCCGACGGCGACACCGTCACCGTCGGCTATACCGTCAAAGGCTCTGGCACCAAATCTGTCAACCTCTACATCGACGGCTCCGACTCCCCCATGTCCGCCACCGTCACCAAATCCGGCACCACCAACGGCCAGTTCTCCATCGCTGCCTCCTCTCTCTCCCCCGGTCGACACACCCTCCAGCTGGTGGCCGAAAACGACGACCTCCTTTCCGAAAGTACTTATATAGATATATTGAAAGCGGGTGCTTCCGCTCCTTTCATCGGTTTGCTCTTCTCCCGCAACGACGGTCTCACTTTCCTCGGTTCGTCCCATCTCACCCCGTCTATTTTAGCCACACAGTACGCCGCCTCTTCTTTCTACTACTTCGCCTACGACCCCGCCAGCACCACGGCGGTCATATCCGAATATCGCAACAACATCCTCAATCAAACCTTCTCCGTCGGTCGTACACGGCAAACCTACACCACCCGCTACGCTCAGTCAGGCACTGTGGCCGAGCGTTACCTCTGTGGCTCTACCGAATACCTCTTCAATATTGTTGTCGAAGCCTCCTCTATCGACGTGCAGAAGGCTACCGGCTACTCCCTCGAGCTCTCCGCTACAGGGCGCAGCAATGACGAGAGCAACCCCGCCACTTGGTCCTACGCCGATATCACCACATCCTTTTTCGGCTTCGACTGGAAGTCTTCAGGATGGAATGGCGATGCGCTCGTCATGCGCAACGGTGCCCGCATCCTTGTCAATGCGCTCCCCTTCGACCATGCTCTCGACCCCGCCGCCTCTGGCAAGACTATCGAAATGGAGTTCAAAATCTCCAATGTTATCGACAATGCCGCCGACATCATCAGCTGCATCTCTGACGGCAAGGGCTTCCGCATCACCGGCTCTAAAGCTTCCATGCTCACCGGCTCCGTCGTCCACTACAATGACGAGGACGGCAACCCTCAGACCCGTGTCGGTGGCGTGGAGAAAATCTTCGCCTCCGACATCGATATCAAGCTCGCCTTTGTCATCGGCCGCAAAACCGAAAATCGGCTGATGGAATTATACGTCAACGGCACTCGCGAAAAAGCCGATATCTATGACACCAACGACAACTTTGTCCAGAATACCCCCGTCGGTATCACCTTCGACAGTGCCGCCGCCGACATCGAGCTCCGCTCCATCCGCATCTACGACCGCGCTCTGCTCGATGACGAATTAGTTGACAACTTCATCGTCGACCGCAAAACCGTCAACGAGATGCTTTCCAAATATCAGGAAAACGATGTGCTGGAGAATGGCATCTACGATATCACCAAGATTCTCTCCAAGGGAAAAGGTGCCGTTCATTTCACCCAACCTAAGGGTCTCGACGAGGTCAACTCCGCCAACAATAAAAAAACCGACTTCCTCACCGATTTTGTCTACTACAGCCCCTTCGGTCCCGAATGGGATCTGAAGATTGTGGGCTGCAATCTCCGCATCCAGGGCACATCTTCCACCAAGTATCCCCGCAAAAACTATCGTATCTATCTCACCAAGCCCTCTTCGGCTGTGGCCTATCGTCGCGACACCAACGGCACTTGGACGGTGGACGATGATTTCTCCGGCTACATCTTCCGCTCCGGCGACCGCGAAGCTCCCCTCATCTGCCTCAAAGCCGACTACTCCGACTCCTCTATGACCCTCAACACCGGCGGTGCCAAACTCTTCGACTACCTCATGCGCCAACTCGACTACCTCACTCCCCCTCAGGAAATCGACCCCGACGTGCGCCAGGCCATTGACGGCTTCCCCGTCGATGTCTTCTGTACCGACACCAACGACCCCACCAATGCCGTCCGCTACTATGGACAATACAACTTCAACCACGACAAAGGCAAGTCGAAAAATATCTTCGGCCACGTCAAAATCAAGGATGGGGAGAATGTGGAGCACAATTTCTCTAACTCTGTAGCCCTCGAGGGCCTCAACAACTCCAACCCCTTCTGCCTCTTCCAGTCAGCAGGCAGCGCCAATAGTGACGAACTCGCCGACCAGCTATCCGCCACCTTCGACAGCGGCTTTGAGTTCAACCACCCAGAGGATGCCGTCATCTCCAATATCGACGAAGGTCAGTGGGACGACGCCAAGCAAGAATGGTCCGTGAAACCCCTCCCTGGAGCCAGGGCGGCCATCAAACGCCTCTTCGGCTGGATCTACGACTGCGTCGCCGCTTCCGACGGCGTTCAGATTGGCTCTATGTCACTCGCTAACCCCGATTTTGGCACTGCTGCAGGTTGGAGCCCCGCAAGCCGGGCAAAATGGGTGTCGGCCAAATTCAAGTCCGAAGTATCCCAATATTTCAATGTGCAGCACTTACTCACCTACTACGTCTTCACCGACTATTTCATGTCCGTCGACCAACGGGCTAAGAACACCATCCTCCGCACTTGGGACTTCCTCCATTGGTATATCACTTATTACGATGGCGACACCCAGCTCGGCAAGCGCAACGACTCTTTCCTTGCCTACCTCTACACCCTCACCCGCGACACTTGGGACTCCGACAAATCCAAGTACGCTTTCGAGGGTCACGACTCCTGGCTCTGGTGTCTCGTCCTTGCCAACCTCGAGGACGAGCTGAAGGCTGCCGCCAAAGCCATGCGCAACATCCTCACCAATGACTATGTCCTCCACATGTTCAACGTCGAGCAGCAGGGCAACTGGTGCGAACGCGCCTACAACAAGTCCGGCGAATTCAAGTACATCCTCCCCGCCACCGAGGGTGTCACCGTCATTCAGGATGGTGTCTCCACCGAGGGTGTCAAATACCCCTTCATCTACGCCCTCGACGGTACTAACAACTCCCATCGCGTCCACACCATCCTCCACCGCTTCGCCCTCCTCGATGCCAAGTACGGCTGCGACACTTTCCATGGCGACAATGTCGAAATGTACCTCTCGCGTCTATCAACAGATGCTCCCGGCACTATCGTCATCCGCTCCAATGCCCCCTACTTCTTCGACTGGAACACCAAGAACGGCTCCCACAACGACCCTCAGCAGGCTGCCGAAGGCGGTACCGTCACCCTCACTTTCGATGGTGCCATCACGGTCAACGACCCCGTCGACCTCTACGGTGCCTCCTGCATGGAGCGCATCGACCTCTCCGGTGTCGCCGGTTCCCTACAGAACGGTATCAACCTCAACAAGGCAAAACTCCTGCGCGAAATCACTGCATCGTCTCCCATCACACGCACCCAATCGTGGTTCTTCAACTTCGAGCAATGCACCCGCCTCCGTCTCATCGACTGCACCAACCACGTCGGCGTGAAGACTGGTACCAGCAGCAGCACCGAGTTCAACATCTCCAACCAGACCCGTCTCGAGGTGCTCCGCCTCGGCGGCACCGCCGTCCAAAGCGTCGAACTCGCCGAGGGCGCACCCATCTTGGAATGTGTCCTGCCCGACACCCTCACCGTCCTTAAACTCCGCTATCTCCCTCTACTCACCATGCAGGGACTCTCCATCCAAGGCTACGACAGCATCACCACACTCAACTTCGCCAACTGCCCCAACCTCGATTGGGTGGAGCTCGCCAGCCGCTGCCCCAACCTCGACCGTCTCCGCGTCGAAGGCATCAGCCTCTCCGACGACGGCACCATCCTCGCTCGCTACAAGAATCTCCGTGGCATCGATGCCGACGGCAACGCCGTCCCTCGCTGCCAGCTCATGGGCGATGTCTTCCTCACCCGCTTCCTTAGCGACGAGCGCATGGCCGAGTTCCGCGAAGCTTTCCCCGGTCTCAACTTCCACCTGCCCAATTATACCATGATCGAGTTCGACGAGTCGGTGTCCGACCCCGCCAACATCTCCAATCTCGACAACCAAACCGGCTACCGCTTCGATGCCGACTACGCTCCATCAGGCCACATCTCCATGATTCTTGCACAACGCCATCGCTGCCTCGCCAAGATGTCTTCCCAAGGCACCATGACCTACTTCCCACTCCACGACGAGGATGGCCGCGTCTTCGCCGATGCTGAAAACAAGGCCGACTGCACCGTCGCGCCTCTCGACGGCTCCCAGGGCGATGTCATGATGTTCGAACCCCACTACTGGTACAAAGGCATCAACGACCTACTCAATGATAAAAAATACGCTTGCTTCAGTTCTCTTCCCAACACCCCCAACACTCCCGATGTTCAAGTACTCGCTCTCTCCGACTTGGAGGTCAACGAATACCACAAGTTAACCATCGGCCACAACACTTTCAACGAGGCTCTCTCCAACAGCATCGATTACAATGTCGCCTCCTGCCAGGTCAGCGGTTTCAAACTTGTCCGCTTCCCCACCGTCGTCTCCGATGACGGCACCACCTCCAACCTCGGCAGCGTTTTTGTCGATGCCCAAGGCAACGTACTTTCCGATGTCAGCATCGGAGCTGTCATGTCTAATGGTATGTACCTCATCGCGCCAGTCCCCGAAGGTGCTACGCAACTTTGTTTCACTTTTGCCCGCAACGTCGATTTCGACAAAGTCGTCCTTAGTTCCTCCGACAACATTGAGGACATGGAACCCGACTGGGTCGAACACGATGCCTGTCTCGTCGGTGTCGCCGAAACAAGCGAGGTGAGCGGTGTTCTGCGCAGTGTCATGGTTGCCGCTGCCAGCAAGGGCGGCATCACATACCAAAGCTTCAGCACCTATTCTGCCAACCGGGGCATGCAGCAGATCGACTACGAAATGCACAAGGATATCGCCAATCTCTTCTTCGCACGCTACGGCACCCGCGACAGCCAGGCTCAGTGTGGCCTCGGATCCTCCTCCTACACCCGCAACATGAATGGCACGGCCTCACTCGGCATGCTCGACACCGTCAACATCCTCGGCTCCACCTACTACCTCTCCGCCAACGGCTCCCGCGTTGCCATCAGCAACATCAACTGCATGGGCTACCAAGACCTCTATGGCGACAAGTTCGAGGGTGTCGACAAAGTGCGCATCAACCCTTCTTCAGCCAACGGCATCTGGCGCATCACCATGCCCGACGGCTCCACCCGCAACATTCAAGGCCGCACGGCCTCCGCCTACATCCGTCGTGTCGTCTTCGGCAAATACATGGACATCGTCCCCACCGGCAACAGCGGCGGTTCCGACTCCACCTACTATGCCGACTATCATTCCTACGAAGCCTCCACAAGCCGTGTCCTCTTTCGTTCCAACTACTACGCGTACTCGTACGGCGGTGTCACGAATGCGAATGCGCTCTATACGACTACGAGCTCGAACGCGATCTACGGCTCCCGGCTGGCCTTCCGCGGCACCCTCGTCAAAGCGACCTCCGTCGAAGCGTTCAAGGCGATAAACGCCATATCCTAACCTCCTCTATCAAATCCATCAATTCTATCATATCTATCAAATCTAAAATCCCCCATGCGTAAATCCCAAGGCTCCCTCGACACTCCTCTCATCGAATGTGTCAATCCGCGCCGCAACACCTGGCGCATCCGCTTCAACCTTCAGGCCGACACCGACGGTGGCGCCACCTGGCTCGAAGAAGACTTCGACCACCAACCCGCCCCCGACGAAATCAAAGCCCTCTTCGACTCCTGGTCCTCCAACGAAACAGCACGCCTCATCCGCGAAGGCCTCACCTATGGTGGACACCTCGTCTGGCTCTCTCAAGAAAACCAGCTTAACTACAAAATGATCCACGACACCGCCGTCCAGTCCGGCGGCCAGAACCTACCCGTCCGCATCAAGCTCGGCTCCGACCAGGCTCCCGCCTACGTCACCTTCTCCACCATTTCCGAAATCAAAACCTTCTTCTCAGCCGTCACCTCCCACATCCAGTCTTGCCTCGAGCTCGGTTGGCAGCAGCGCGACACCTTCGACCTCGACTCCTACCGACTCCCCTCTATCTAATCTATTATCTCTATCCCCTCTAAAGAAAACGCCCCTGTCCCCACCGGACAGGGGCGTTTTCTATATCTTTGCAAAAGAAACTAATCACCCACTCCCATGAAAGCTCAAAACCCCTTCTTCATCATCACCTGCATCGCCTCCATCGTCCTTATGGTCGTCGGTTTCCTCGTCCCGCCTACCGGACAAATCGACGGCTCTGTCCTCACAGCCTGCGGCATCCTCTTCGCCTTCGGTGCCCTCGCTCAGCTTCCTCACCTCGTCGTCCTCGGCAAGGAAGTACACTTCACCCACGGCAACACCTCCGTCTCCGTCGGCGACGGTGCCGACCTCAAAAAAGGCCCCGACACCCTCTAACCCCCTATCGAATCTATTAACCCTATAATCTCTTTCACCCATGAAAAACCCTTTCGCTTGGCTCCGCACCTCCCACCGCCTCCAGCACTTCTGGGGCATCTTCTTCGTCACCCTCTTCGGCACCCTCCTCATGGCCGTCGGCTGCATCGCCGGTATGGAGTTCAAGGATGTGCACCACTCTTTCGGCAACGACTCCAAGCCTATCCGCTCCTGGAACTGGTCCGCATGGGACTGGCTCGACGTCCTTGGCGGTCTCCTCGGCACCATCCCCGCCCTCGCCATCCACGCCGCCCTCTATCTCCTCCTATCTAATCTATAACATCTATCCTCAAAAAAAAGATGATTGCCGTCTCCGTCAACAACCGTTTCCTATTCATCCCCGCCGACACAGTTCTATCTCTCGAGCAGCGCAACTCCGCTTTCGACTCCGACAACTTCGGCTCCGACCTCGTCTGGACCTTCGACCTCCCAGCCGAACCCAACGACGCCATCCTCGACGGCGCACGCTTCATCTGCCTCCCCAACTACCGCCGCTACCCCTGCCGCCTCTCCCTCGACGGCATCCCCATCGCCGACGGCCAGCTCTACATCCAGCAAGTCTCCGACCAACGCACCCTCTCCTGTGGCGTCATCCTCAACGGCCTCAATGCCGAATTCGGTGGCCGACGGCTCGCCGGCAACAACTTCGGCCCCGACATCACCATCTCCCAACCATCCGACGACCTCGAAACCCACCGCGCCAACTTCCGCCAGTTCCTCGCCAACTCCCTCACCCCCGACAGCATCTACAAGTTCTTCCTCTTCTACGACCCCGACTTCTACCACGACAACCCCGACTTCGGCAACTTCCGGGGACAATCCTCTCCGCTCGAAAATAGTGGAGCACAAAACCTCGTCACCCACCTCGTCAACCGCCTCTTCTTCGACGATGAAGGCACCATCCTCGAAAACCCCGCCTCCGACCCCCTCACCGGTATCAACCGCCAGGGCGTGCGCCTCTTCAACGAGCGTGCCGCCGACGGCTCCCCCTGCAACGGCTACACCTTCGCCCCTGCCCTAAGACTCGACTGGATCCTGCGCCAGGTCTTCGCCTCTGCCGGCTTCTCACTCTCCGGCTCCTTCCTCCGCGACCCTCACACCGCACACCTCTTCATCCAATCCCTCAACGCCCTCGATGGCGACATCGCACAGCTCGGCATCACCGAACACCTCTACATCAACTCCGGCGCTTCAGGTGTCGACTGCCAGTCCTCCCTCACCACCCGCCTCGATGTCGGCATCGGCCAAGGCGAACACACCTTCAACGCCTTCCGCATCCTCACCACCGCCCCAACTGTCAACTGGTCCTTCAAGTTCAACACCGACACCTTCCAAACCTCCACCCTCGTCACCACCAACACCACACCCTTCACCCTCCGCGAAGAGGCACTCTTCCTCGTCATCTCGGCATCCGACGGTACCGACCCTTCATCCACCTACTACGACTCTGCCAACCACAGTTCCGCACCCACCTTCTCCTTCTACCGCTCAGCCGTCGATACCTCCCTCTACCAGTCCCGCGACTTCATCTACGGTTCTCTCCCTTACTATGGCAAATTCTACGGCGGAATGGCACCCCGGCTCCTCATGGCCGATAACAACCAGTGTTCGTTCCTCAATGTCTCTGGCCAGTCCGGCGACACCTCCGATTTCCTCGATGCCTTCACCGACTTCTACGCCATCCAGCTCACCACCACCACCGGCAACACCGTCCCCCGCGAACAAACACAGGACGCCGACCTCATCGGCAACTTCGCCGCCGAGCAAATGCTGAACCTCGACCGCTCCAAAAATTATATTGTAAGGCTCTGCCGCATTCAGGTCGACACCGTGCAGCATGGACCCTTTACCTCGTGGGATGACCTAAGCTCTCACCCTTTCTATCTCCAGTTCGCCCCCGATTCCCCCAACTACGGGCAAACCTATATCCAGATTCCCACCAACGGCCAACTCGAGCGTCTCACTGTCATCGACACCATCGTCAAGACCGAGCTCTCCAACACCAACACCCTCCTCAACGTCTTCGACCGCGCCCTCCGTTGGCACCAGCACCTCCCCGACCTCTCCAATGCCGACTTCATCAAGACCATCTGCCGTGCCTTCGGCCTCGTCCTTTTCACCGACCCCTTCTCCCGCACCATCCAGCTCGACTACTTCGCCGACCTCCTGAAGGCTCAGTCCCTCGACCTCTCCGACTACGTCACCTCTTCCCAACGCCTCACCTTCGACCCCAAGCAATACTCCGTCACACTCTCTCCGCTCCTCTCCACCGCCACCATCGCCGACGACTACCGCCTCGACCCCATCCCCACCGCCGACTCCCTACCCGCCCCGCGAACCCACAAGAAAAAATCCATCTTCGTCCTCAACGAAGGAGCCTACCGCACCTCCACCCTCGACTCCGACTCTGGCAAATTCTTTTGGGAACAACGCCACGGCGACGACCGCCCCCTCTCCGTCGGCCAGGCCGACACCGTCACCGAAGAGAACATCCCCGTCAGCATCCCCGCCATGCACCTCTGCGATGGGCAGCGCACCGCCAAGCTCCTCTGCCGCATCAACGCCTCCGGCTGCTCCAAGCTCCTCGACGACGACTACACCGGCTCCTTCCCCCTCATCCTGCAGCAATACCTCGGCCCTCGCCCCATCACACTGCAGACCTCCTCCGAAAGCATCCGTATCGGCTTCCTTCCCATCATAAGCCGCCCCTTCATCCGCTCTGCCAATATTGAGTATGCCAACCCCGTCGGCCTCGACGAGCAGGGCAACCCCCTCACGGGTGCACTCTCCCTCTCCGCCGATGGCGACCGCTCCATCGGCCAGCAGTTCCTCCGTCCCTACTACCAGTTCATGGCTGCCGCCGAAAACTACCGCTTCATCCTGCGCATTCCCGCCTCTCTCTTCTTCCCCATCCGACAGCTGCTGATGCCGCAGACCGCTATCCCGTCGGCACAGACCCGCTGGATCCTCATCAACTCCCAACGCTACCTCCCCTCAGTCATCACCTACGAATTCTCCTCAGCCGACCATATCATCGTCACCATCGACTGCTCCCGCCTCCACATCGACACATAGAGCATCATCTCCACCTTCATCAAAAGTTGAATATTCAACTTTTTTTCAATATTA
>Ga0310697_10003618_pt1 | contig 15546 bp, 16 predicted proteins | sample 172DNAGHGlowgp2_FD_203883 | JGI IMG/M metagenome (GOLD analysis project Ga0310697, IMG submission 203883) | Sheep rumen microbial communities from Palmerston North, Manawatu-Wanganui, New Zealand - 1728 DNA GHGlow gp2 (v2) (version 2) | ecosystem: Host-associated > Mammals > Digestive system >... | reverse complement strand
AGCTGTTGCCACATCAAAGAGAACAGATACTTGTTTGCCTGTGCGAAATGAGTACTGCACAACTTGCTTACCATCCGACGTCATCTGAGCATAACTCTCACCATCAGGCAAAGACTCGATAGAGGTCATTGACTCGCCACGAAAGGCACCACTGGTAATCTCTTTCAAATCTAATTGGCTACCTGCCATCAATTGACTGCCACCCATCAACAAGGCAGCACAAAATATTGCTAATGTTTTCATCTTATTCGTGATTTTGTTGCAAAGGTACGAATAAGCGAGCGAAAAAACAAATATAATTTGATTTTTTCCGAGCGGGAGTACCTTAGACGAATGTCAAAGGTACGAATAAGCGAGCGAAAAAACAAATATAACTCCTCTAAATGAGGTGTACACTATCCTTCAACAAAGAATCAACAGACAGCTGATAATGCTCCTTCATGTATTTCTCTACCTTAGTAATCTCCTCATTATCAAAGAACTTACGGTCCATCACACGATTGACCACATACTGAATCTTAGGCATCAATTGACGAACATCACAGCCTTCGTAAAGGCTCAACAGATAGAAACTGATACAGTCGGGAACTATATATTCACGGCTCATCATACGACGCTGACGTTCGGAATAGCCAAAACGTAGATAGAGCGGATGGTCTGAGCCAAGGTACTTGTCAAGGGAGATGCCCAGCATTCCATTACCTACAACGATACTCTGATCAAGGGCTGTAACCTGAGTATACACCTGGGGATATGCCATCTGAGGTAATATCTCACGCAAACGGCTGAAGGCAGAAGAGAGCTCTTTGTCAATGTCGCCTAAACTCTCAAACTGTATCTGAACATCGACAAGGAGTTGCTGCAAAGTGCTGTCCTGATAGAAATCATAAAACTTCGCGTTAATGTCTGAATCGTCGACATGGCCGATACGAAGAACATTCTCAATAAGCATACGAGTCTGAACTGGATAGTCAGTGTTCAACTGCTGAAGCGCACCATAGTCGCCGGATGTCAAGTATTCTACCTCTATCTTGTCATAGCGTTCTATCTGCACTTTCTGAACCTCAGGCTCTTCAGGGGCTGGTTTCAGTTGTAACTGACAACCTATGCAGGCTGCCATCACAATGAATGCAACAAGATAGAAATAACGCATCAATAAATGTTTTATGTTTGTTAAATTTCGCCGCAAAAGTACTAAAAATTCTTGAATTAACCAAATTTTAACCTAAAATGTTTTAATAAAAGCAGCATTTTTGTCTATAATTGTTAACTTTGTGGTAAAAAGAAACAACAATGAAACAGTTAGCATTATTAACTTTATTAGGCATTTCAATCGCAACAGAAGCACAAACCACTCTCAACGTGGAAGTGAAAAATACAATCAACCAAGCAAGAACGGAATTTGTAATCATACCGCTTGAACAATATGGTGAGGTACGGTCGGCTGAGGTTACACTCATTGATAAGAACCAAACAGCCAATGAGGTGCCTTACCAATTGGATGACATCAACTTGGATGAGAAGTTTGATGAGTTGTGCTTCCAAGTGGATTTCGACTCAAAAGGCACTAAGTATTTCAATGTCAAACTCCTAGAATCGGGAGAGCCAAAGCAATACGCCCCTAAGGTGTTCACAGAGATGCTTATGCGAAACGACAAAGTAAAGGAGAAAAACAAGCACAACAACTTTGTATCGAGCCTCACAGTAAGAGGGGACTGCGCCAACAGTTATAACCTGTTACACCATCACGGTGTGGCCTTCGAAAGCGAACTCAATGGCATACGTATTTATTTCGACAAAAGACAGACACTGGATCTCTACGGCAAATTCCAAAAGAGACTGGAACTGGAAGCAACACAGTTTTACACCTCTGACCAACAAAAGAAAGAGGGCTACGGAGATGACGTGCTATGGGTGGGAAACACCTTCGGACTAGGAGCCTTCAGAGGATGGAACGGACAGGAGCCCACTATGATAGAACCTGTGAAGAACCGTACACAGAGAGTCATTGCCTATGGACCGCTGCGAACCATAGTAGAAGTGGTGGACCAAGGCTGGGTGGCAGATGAGCAACTGCCTCCAGTAAACATGACACTACGCTATACGCAATATGCCAACCATCGAGACACGAATGTCGATGTGTTGTTCAACAGAAACGTGGATGACTACCGTTTCTCTACAGGTATCATCAACGTGAAAGGGTCTACTGAATATAGCGACAAAAACGGATTAAGGGCATGCTGGGGTACCGACTATCCGTCAACAGATACCGTAAAATGGAAACCAGAAACGGTAGGACTGGCTATCCTGCTCTCCAAGGAAAACATCATTAACGAGGAGCCTGCCAATAAAGACAACTACGCATTTGTTGTGGGTACAAAGGGACAACAGCTCAGTTATAAGATAACATACTGTTCAGCCAACGAGTCGTTCGGATTCCATTCTGACAAGGAATGGTTTGACTACCTGAAAACTTGGCGAAAAGAGGTGGAGACTCCTGTCATAGTCATCATAAAGAAGCATTGAGCTTGCAAGTTGCAAACTGGGAGTTTCCAAGTTGCAAACTGGGAGTTTCCAAGTTGCAAACTATAAGAGAACTTATTAAGAAACAAGATTACGGGAGGTCGGAAAAATGTTTCCGACCTTTCGCATAGTATTGCCAGAGCAGAGAAAAGGGACGCTGCTCGGGAATAGAGGTAACAACCCTACCCTGCTGGATGGTTTGGCGGTCAGCATCAAAATCTTTCTTCCAATGGTTGAAATCGCGACGGGCACGATAGATAGCCTTGAAATCTCCCAGGTTGCGATTGAGAATCAAGGTCTGCCAGGCTGCAAGATAGTCTAAGAACCAACGCCAACGCATCACATGCCGCAGTTCACTATCTGACAGGCACTTATATAACATCGTGAGATTATTGCGGAAGTTTAGATAAGTTTTCATCGGATTACCCTTTGGTAAAGTACCACCTCCAACATGATACACTTTACTGTCGGGAATGCAATAAATCTTGTATCCCATGATGCGCATGCGCCAACACAGGTCTATTTCTTCATTGTGAGCAAAGAAACGAGCGTCCAGTCCTCCCACCTTTTTATATATACGCGCGCGCGTGAGAAGTGCTGCACCTGTAGCCCAAAGAATCTCCGCTGGCTGATCATACTGACCATTGTCTTTCTCGATAGTATCGAAAATACGACCACGGCAGAAAGGATAGCCATACCTGTCGAGAAAGCCACCACAGGCTCCGGCATATTCAAAACTATCCTTGTCGAAGACTGATAGCAACTTCGGCTGACAGGCCGCTACCTCTGGATGAGCATCCATAAACTCGAGCATAGGAGACAGCCAATGATGAGTTACCTCAATATCACTATTTAACAGCAGATAGTACTCGGCATCTATCTGGGCCAATGCCTTATTATAGCCTTCGGCAAAACCCCAGTTTTTATCAAGAAGGATAAGACGTACCTCAGGAAAATGACTACGAAGCATCTCCAGACTGTCATCGGAAGAGGCATTGTCAGCTACATAAATGGTAGCCTCTTCACGTGAATACTGTAAAACACTGGGAAGATACTGGCTCAACATCTTAGAGCCATTCCAATTGAGAATGACAATGGCTAACTTATCCATATACGACTTCTGCTTTTAAGGCTGTTTTATCGTGATTAAAATCTCCCAACTTAACAGTAATAAGCTGGTTGTCATATTCAGGGCGGGAGGCATCTGGCGAGAGTTCCACACGAATATAATTACGGGTAAAGCCATGCATCGCTCTGCCTCGAGTGGCTTTTTCAAATAGTACTTCCACCTGTTGGCCTATGTATTGAGAATAGAAAGACACCGTCTTTGAATCAGACATTTCCAACAGACGCTTACTTCGCTGTTTCTTGTCTTTTTCAGATACAACATACGGAATCTTCAAGGCTGCGGTACCAGGACGCTCGGAATATGGAAACACATGAAGCTGAGTGACTGGGAGAGAACGAAGTAACTCATAGGTCTCTTCAAAACAGTCGGGAGTCTCACCCCTACAACCTACCATTACGTCAACACCTATAAATGCATCAGGCATCGCTTCCTTGATCTTCAAAATCTTGTCGGCAAACAAATGACTGTCATAATGACGGTGCATCAGACGAAGAACAGTATCACTGCCACTCTGCAAGGGGATATGGAAATGGGGCATAAACGCACGACTCACCTTGCAATAATCTATCAACTCGTCACTCAACAAATCGGGCTCCAAACTACTAATACGATAGCGCTTTACTCCTTCTATGACATCAAGGGCTTTCACTAAGCCAAGAAAACTCTCACCTGTCGTCTTGCCGAAGTCTCCTATATTCACACCTGTCAATACGATTTCCTTACCACCTTCACTTGCTGCTTCCTCAGCCTGACAAACTAAAGAGGCAATGGAGGGATTTCTGCTGAAACCGCGGGCGTAAGGGATTGTGCAATATGTACAGAAATAATCACAACCATCTTGTACCTTCAGAAAAAAACGAGTACGATTGCCACGAGAACAACTAGGGGCAAAACTAGTAATGTCTTTCGTCTTAGAAACACAATAGACATTTCGAGAAGATTTTCCCGACCACGCATCAGACAGAAACTGAATGAGGTTTGCCTTCTCGTTAGAACCTAACACAAGATCGACACCTTCTATATCTGAAACATCTTCTGAAGATAACTGAGCATAACAGCCGGTAACAACAACAAACGCATTGGGGTGTTGACGAACCATGCGATGGATGGCTTGACGACATTTATGGTCAGCGACTTCAGTAACAGAGCAGGTGTTTATCAGACATAAATCTGCTTGTTCACCTTTGGATGCAGTACGAACACCCATATCTTGAAGCATCTTACCAAATGTAGACGTCTCAGAGAAGTTCAACTTGCATCCTAGGGTGTAATAAGCGGCTGTCTTACCTTGAAAAGCGGATGTATCTATCATATATAATATAAGGTGTCAGATTTCAGACTACAAAGGTACAAAAAATAATCAATTAAAAAACAGATTTTTAAGAAGATTCGATTAAGTGTAAAAATGATAACCTTTTTTAACAATAACGAAACGACTGAATATCAGGTAGTTACAAAAAAGTTACAAAAATCATCTAAAAAAAATCAAAAAAAATGATACGCGGTATTAAAAAAATGCGTACCTTTGCATCGTTTTAATAAACAAATGATTGTTTTACAGATTAAAAAAAGCAAAGAAAAAATGAAAAAGATTGCATTTATGTTCGCATGCGCAGCTATGGTAGCTGCTTGTGGTAACGAGGTTAAGACTGCTACAGACGCTCAGAAGGATTCTCTGATGAACGTTGTTATCGACAGCATCAAGGCTACTGTTGAGGCTCCCGTTGCTCCCGAGGCTCTCGCTGAGGACGCTGACGAGGCTGCTAAGGCTGCTTACGACTCTTGCACAAAGGTTTACGAGGCTGCTAAGGCTGCTTACGACGAGCAGATCGCTGCTATCGACACCGCTAACGAGGCTGTAAAGGCTGCTTTCGAGGCTAAGCTTGCTGCTTTCGAGGCTGAGCTGAACGCTCCCGTTGCTGAAGAGGCTGCTGCTGAGGGCGAAGAGAAGACCGAGGAGTAATCTCTGCGAACTTAAAGTAAAAGCAAATACCACTGGATAATCCAGTGGTATTTTTTTATGCAAAATCTTTATCTTGATTATCAAGAGAATCAGATAATTCTAGTAAAACTAGTTATTCTAGTAAAACTAGAAAAAATAGTATAAAAAAAAATCCCGATCATCAACTGATGACCGGGATTCCGCGTTATAATATCAATGATAAGCTTTACAGCAGTTTATCTTATTCAGCTGCGGGAGCATCTTCCTCTTGTGCAGGAACCTCAGCAACGGGAGCCTCAGCAACAGGTGCCTCCTCTACTGCAGGAGCAGCCTCTTCAACACCTTCTGATACAACCTTCACAGGAATCTCAACGGTAACCTCCTTGTGGAAGTGTACCAGAGCAACATACTCACCTACCTTCTTGATGTCGCGCATAGTGATAATCTTACGATCAACATCAAAGCCCTGCTTCTTCAATTCTTCAGCAACAGTAGCAGTAGTAACACTACCATAAAGTTGACCAGTAGCACTAACCCTAGCTGCAACACAAACAGAAGCACCATTAAGAGCATTACCACGCTCCTCAGCGGCAGCCTTTTGAGCGGCAAGCTTATGAGCCTGCTGCTTCAGGTTCTCAGCCAAAATCTTCTTTGCTGACTCAGAAGCAATGACTGCCTTGCCCTGAGGAATCAGGTAGTTGCGGCCATAGCCCGACTTAACATTCACAATATCGTTCTTAAATCCCAGACCGATAATATCTTCTTTCAGAATCAATTCCATACTTTGTCCTCCTTACTGTTTATTTCATCATATCAGTTACATAGGGCAGCAGTGCGATCTGACGAGCACGCTTAACGGCCTGAGCCACACGACGCTGGAACTTCAGAGAAGTACCGGTAATACGGCGGGGAAGAATCTTACCCTGCTCGTTCAGGAACTTCTTCAAGAACTCAGGATCTTTGTAGTCGATGTACTTAATACCGCTCTTCTTAAAACGGCAATACTTCTTCTTCTTCGTGTCGATAGAAGGAGCTGTGAGATAACGGATTTCTGATTGTTCTGCCATGATTTAAGCCTCCTCTACTTTAGTTGAATACTTCTTACGACGCTTCTCAGCATACTCGGCAGCAAACTTGTCGAGCTTCACTGTCTGGAAACGAATCACTTTCTCGTCACGACGATAAGCGGTCTCCAACGTCTTAATAACTGCTGGCTCGGCCTTGAACTCTAACAGATAGTAGAATCCAGAAGTCTTCTTCTCAATCTGATAAGCCAGCTTCTTCAGTCCCCAGGCCTCTTCATTCAGAATCTCAGCACCTTTGTCGGTGAGCACCTTCTTGAACTTAGCGACCGTTTCCTTTGTCTGATCGTCAGACAAAACGGGAGTTAAAATGAAAACGGTTTCGTACTGATTCATAATACGTTTAATTGTTTATAAAAGTTATTTTTGCAAAATGCGGATGCAAAGGTACAAAAAAAATATGAATTATTCGTGATGTATCATAAATTATTTTGTATCTTTGCACCGTTTTTTAACGATTTTACATGAAATCTGCCTTCAAATACATAGGACTGACACTCATTTTAATAGGTGTGGCACTCTTCATAGCCATCCATTTACTAGGTTTTCCCATTGCCAACACATTGGTTGTCATTCCATTTGTACTGATTCTCACAGGTACAGTCATCTATGTATGGAGAGTAAAAAAAGAGAGTCACTACTAAAGCTGACGTCATTTAGAATCCATAGATCTCTTTCAATTTGGCACCCAACTGGTCGCCACGAAGATTAACTGCCACGATTTTGCCTTTACCGTCAAGTAAGATACTGGCAGGAATGGAATTGATACCATATACTTCTGCTGCAGCAGACTGCCAACCGCCTAAGTCTGACAACTGGGGCCACTTCATTCGCAGATCGGTGACTGCTTTCTTCCAGGCTTCAGCTTTCTGGTCGAATGAGATACCGATAATCTCAAAACCTTTAGAATGATATTTTGCATAATTCTTTACTACATTAGGCATCTCCTGACGACAGGGACCACACCATGATGCCCAAAAGTCAATCATGACATATTTGCCCTTGCCTACCCATTCACTCAGCTTATGGGTTTTTCCTGACATATCTTTGATAGTCATATCAGTATACATCTTGCCTGGGGCACGCTTCTCAAGACTCTTAAGTAGTTTCTTTGGAAGATCCATGGCCGGATGATTGTAGTAGGCATTCTTCGGATTACAGATCTCTACCAGTTCGTCATACTCTAAGTTATATGCTACATCTCCAACAAAAGCGGCAGGAATCATGTTATTCGGATTCTCACGAATTATCTTTAGAACATAGTTCATCTTATCTTCATAGATGGCCATCGCTTTCTTACGAATCTCAGCCATTTTAGACGGTTCGGCCTCTGCCTGGACTGACAGAACCTCAAGCTTGGAATCAAAGGCAGATAACTGCTTCTGATAATTCTCGAATTTCTTCTGATCTGCGGCAGAAAGCTTCAAATCTTTTTGAGCCACCATAGGCAATGCCATCAGCAACATGCTGAAAATGACAAAACATTTCATCATTGTTTTCATAATACACTTTTTTATTTAGTTAATGTTGATTGAATACGTACAACGCGAATACCAGTCACTCGCTTGCGATGTTCAAGATAATAACGCAGAGTAACTGGCTCCTCAAGTACCTTCTTATAGATACTCGACGCATCAAGCAAGTAGAGACCGTCTTCGCGCCAGACTGCAAAGCCTAGATGGGCAATATCTAAGCCAGGGGTAGTACTCGTAATGGCTAAAATGTCACCATCGTGAACAGCTTCGCGCATTGTATGAGTGTTGCGAATACGAGAGGTGGGAATATAACGATATTGACGACCTGTCAAGGATTTCTCTTGCTCGGCTATAGTCTCAAGATATTCCGGATGACGCTCCAGAGAGACGTAAGATTTTGGATGCTTAGTCATAAAATCAACATGAAGGGTCTGAACGTCTGTAAAAGGAGGATTGGGAGATTGAAGTTCTTGGACATAACCAAGTCGGGTGTTGTCATCAATCCAGTCGCTGAAATAGTGTATGCGACTAGGATAGCCATTACAGTAACCTCCCCAATAGCGCTGCTGATGCAACTGAAAAACAAAGTCAGAGAAACGCTTCTCACCTCGACGATTACATATAGCTAATGCTACAACGACATCGACAAAAGTAGTACAATCAAGTTCAGAGGTATTGAGCACCAACCGTTCATCATCGGGATACAGTTCCAGCGTATGTGCAACATAGGGCACATTGAGAAATTGCCGGGCAATGTTCAGGACATCTTTCTCGCCACTCTCTAATATACGACACACAGTCAAACTATCCTGACGTGTGTAATGACATCTTTGAGAAGTAATTGGTCCCGCCGTCAACAAAGCGCCTATACAACAAATGATTCTTAGCAACTTCATTTTTTTCTGTATTTCTTTTTAAGTCCAAAATAATATCCCACATACATGTTCATCGAACCAAAGGTGTTATTGGTAGAGAAACGCGATTTGTGATAATTATTGGTATGGACGATGACACTCGCTCCGGCAAACCAACGCATATTATTATAAACAATTCCGAAGCGACCTATACCATCAAGGTTGATATTATTAAAATAGAATCCTAAATCACGATTATATGAATCCATATTGCCCTGACTTTGCTTATAAGCTATTGCAGCCTGAATACTTCCAGCCAATAGGAAATGCTTGCTGAAAACCCAGTTATAGGCATAACCACCGGAGATATTGAAGTCATTGTATTTCACACTATTAAACATCAATCCACTATCCACAGGTACTGTGATTCCTCCCAACTTACTGTCTATCAACTGCTGCAGTTTATCACAATCGAAAGAAAGAGAATTATGGGTGTATCCGACACCTGCCATCCATGATCCACAACTGACTTTCTGCATCGTACTCTGAGCGAAAGCGGCAGGATATGAGAAACGCCCGTGATTGAAAATGTAATATACATTAAAACCGGTAATACCGGCTTTTACTCCATTAAAAGTGGTACCATTCAATAGGGAGCCATCAATATTATCAGCAATATGGGCATTCCTGATCTTATAGTCTTCACCGGTACGGCGGTAGAATAAGTCAACACCTATCTGAGAAGAGTAAATACTGAGATCTATTTGTTGTTTTAGCTTATTAAAACTGATATTATTAAGCTCGAAGGTGTAACCGGCAAAGAACCATTTCCAACCGAAATAAGGTCCCACCTTCAAATGCATATCTGGCGCAAAAGTCATAGACTGAGCATTCGGGCCAGTACTCCTTAGTTTGAACAAATCGTAAGTATGGGTGGCCTGAAGCATCACCGTAAAGATATAATGCTGAGGTTCTATGTAAGTGGTATCCAATCTGTCAAAGCCTCTGACAAGGCGCTTCATCTCTTGATACCCCGATGTAGTAGCCGAATTATCAGGCAGGGTATCAACAGGCTCTATAGCATGTGCCACAGAAAGAGAAAAAATCAACTCGATGACAAATATGAATCTTTTCACCTCAACTTCAAATTTTCCCCAAGATACGATCCAAAACCCAGTTGGTCGGTGTGGCTGTCACACTGGTACAACTACAGACGCTTAACCCTTGAAGATGTTCGATAACACTTTTAATAAGTGGATACTGAACGTAATTGGGATTAGGCACACTAATATGCTCTTCACCATTACTGGTAAGAACAACAATAGGCTCGTAGTTGAAAACAGAAAAACTGAGAGAACCTTTTTCACCAATGACAAGTATACGATCGGTCTTCGCTGATTCATGGGCAACAAAACACCATGAGCCACTACCAGGCAAACCATTCTCAAACCGAAAAACTGCACTCACAGAATCTTCTGCACTATACAACTTTCCTCTATTGGCACAAATGCCACGGGCTTCAAGAATGACTCCAAAATAATACTGCAGTAAATCCAATTGATGGGGAGCCAAATCATAGAAATAGCCTCCGCCTGCTATCTCGGGAAGGAGACGCCATGGTAGATTCTCAGGATGTGAGTAATCCAAATCACGCGGCGGAACGGCAAAACGTATTTGCACGTTGATAATTTCTCCTATAACACCTTGATCGATAATATCCTTAATACGCTGGAAATATGGAAGATAGCGTCGATAATAAGCAACAAAACATGGAACGCCCGTCTGCTCGGATACACGATTGATACGTGCACAATCATCATAAGTAGAAGCCAAAGGCTTTTCAACGTAGACAGGTTTGCCAGCTTTCATCGACATAATAGCAAAAGTGGCATGACTAGATGGAGGAGTGGCAACATAAACAGCGTTAACCTCTGGATCGTCAATCAACTTCTGGGCATCAGTATACCATCGGGCAACACCATGACGATCGGCATAAGAATGCGCCTTGTCAGCAGAACGACTCATCACGGCAACAACACTCGAACCTTCAACCATCCCAAAAGCAGGTCCACTTTTCAATTCACAGACCTCTCCACATCCTATAAACCCCCACTTCAGTATTTTCATCTATCAAAGAATTTTCTGCAAAGGTACAAAAATAATCATAATTTGTAATTCCTAATTCATAATTATTTTCTACCTTTGCATACAATTTAAAATTTTTATATACTCCGACAATGGACAAAGACAATAACACACTCCGAATAGACCGTAAGCGCAATACTGGTACTGCCATTATAGATGGCTATAAGCTATTCTTCAAGAATATAGATATCATCATACGTCGCACCTGGATACTTGCCATCATATATGCCTTAACTTGTGGCGCCATGGCCTATTATTTCTTCATACACCTGATGCCAAAGCTCTATAGCACACCCAACGGAATGAATTTCAACTTCAAAGAGCAGGCTACAGAATGGGGATTATTCTCTGCAATCGTAGTTTTTTTCTTTTTCATGGTTCTATTGCTAATGGCCTCAGTATACTCTGCCCTAAAGCAGCACAGCTTGACTTGTATCATACCAAGAGGCAAATGGTATGGAACCATCAATTTCAAGGACATACCATCAGTAGCATATACCGCATGGCGCGCATTCAAACACCTATGGCATTACATTGCCATTGTTATGGTAGTGTTTATTATTACGACATTAATGTCACTCTTAATGGAGAGTTCGGCTATTTATCTTGCCGTAGCACATATCAAAGCGCAACAGAGTGTGGTAATGGGCGACCAGATTGTCATGCCGCAACATATCGGTCTGATAACATTTGCTGTATTCACTTTCTGCGGATTACTACAAGCATATATCCACACCAGTTCACTTTTCCCCTTTTACTATTTTTATTATTCTAAAGAAAAAAACAGATAACGAATGGCAGAGCACAACGACTTTGGGAAATGGGGGGAAGAGGTTGCCGCTGATTATCTCATGAAACAAGGCTACTGTATATTGGAACGTGACTGGAAATCAGGCCATCGAGATATAGACCTCATCGCAAGACAGAATGATACAATCGTCTTTATTGAAGTTAAAACGAGAAGGAATCGCCTCTTTGCCGAACCAGAACAAGCAGTTGACTGGCGTAAGAGGAAAAATCTCAGAGCAGCCATCAATCACTATGTCAAATACAGACGTATTGATTTACCCATTCGCTTTGATATCATTACTGTTATAGGCTATCAAGGAACTGCTCCAGAGATTAATCACCTTCAAGACATCTGGCTATATTAAACATAGTCATCTCACGTTATTTCACATAATACTTGCGACCCTTGCAAATAGCTATGCCTCTATATCCCGGCTGGAGTTTATGCCCCAGTAGGCTATAGAGAAAAGGATCAGTCTGTTCGAATAGAGAGCCAAGAATAGTTGATGTACCAGTTACTACCTTTCGCAACTGTGCATGCATATAGTAATAAGTAAGCTTGGGTTGGCAGTTGGCATCGAAAAGCAATGGCTGATTCTGTCGCCAAGAGTTATTGTCAGAAATACCCCAAACCATTAGCGTCGGACAGTTGACATTACGCAACCATATTCTTGTAACAGCTGCATATTCTTTAGCTTGTTGCTCCAAAGCATCTGTAGCCGAGGGATTGGCAAGGGCAATATCGAGTTCGGTGATAATACAATTAAGACCTAAAGGAGCATAACGCTTGATATTGTTTTCAAGGCGCAAGGTGTCAAGCTGACCAGTGGTGAAATGACATTGCAGTCCGCAGCCGTCAATAGGAAGACCTGAAGTCTGAAGACGTTTCACAAGATTGAAATAAGCCTCTGACTTACTACTACCCATAAACTCGACGCCATAATCATTGATATACAATTTAGCAGATGGGTCGACTTCATGTGTCCAGACAAAAGCAGAGTCAATGAATTCTTCACCAATATAGGTATACCAAATGGAGGGACGAAGCTTATAGGAGCCTGGATTCGTACGAACAATACTTTGGTCATCGTCTAACACCTCGTTTACAACATCCCATTCACGTATCTTTCCTTTATATTTACCAACTACATTATATATATGGTTTTTCAGAATGTCAAGAAGTTGACGACGAGAGAAATTGTTATTGTTCTTCCTACCATCGGAACTGACCCACGAAGGCACCTGTGAATGCCAGGCCAGCGTGTGGCCTCTTACCTCCTGATTATGGCGGTTTGCCACCCACATGACAGCATCAGATCCACCGTAGTTGAATGTATTCTGAGAAGGTTCAGTAGCATCAAACTTCATCTCATTCTCTCCCACTACGATATTGAATTCACGGCCTACTGTTGCTGTTTCTTTGACATTGTCATTACTCAAGTCATAACGATAACTGGCTGCTGCCACACCAATGCTCTTGCATAGTTTGTCTGCATAACTACGGAGCGGAGTACTATCGACCAAGTCTTCGGTGATGTCTTCATTTGGATACAACTTATTATCCTCAACAATCTGCTCGTAATCGTCATCCTTATAGTTAGGATTATCATCGAGCGATATCACACGGGCCACAACGGAAAACAATCCATCACCACCTACACGTTGTTCCGTAGTAAAAGTATAACGCTGAGGATAGCGCATATCAAGAGTAAACGTTTCTGAAGGTTGTTTCGAACAGGTCAAAAGGACAATTTCATCATTAATGGCTAGCGTGGCTTCATTATCAAGAACGACGGTAAGACGTGGAGCCAAATCCGAGGTAGTAAAATCCTCTGTCATCGTACTCAACTCAATCTTACCTCTTACTATTATTTGGCTATGATCTTCAGATGAACGGACATGGATTCTAATGGTTGACTTCGGATGAAGTGTCAGTGTCACGTCTTGGTTATTTTCATAGTTGGCAAATATCAATGTATCAGTTGGTTCCAAAGTACCATAGAGGTCAGTCTTCGCTGCGATACTTCCATCGCCGCCAAGACAGGCCCTTGTTGAAATCATCACAGAACCATTAGCACCTGTGGCACCGCTTTTTCTACCATTTTTAGCAGAAACAACATCGTTACAGACCAAGAGCGTACCGCTTTTCACTATCACGCCACTATTGATATCATTAGTATTTCCTGAAAGTCTGTAAGTTCCAGTACCCTCCTTGATAAGTCCTACTTTATTACCACTCTCCTTAGCATAGATTCTACCAGCCAACAGACCATCGGTATTCAATCCACCTACCACATAATATGAATTAGCACTACTCTTTTTGTAATAACCTATCATTTCAGCCTGCTCGTTCAGCTGTAATTCACCGATTATGAAACCACGTGTACCTGACTCAGCTGCTAAAGTGGTTCCCGCATTCAGCACTAAACGCTTGTTAGCAAACAAAATGTTTGGTCTCGACTGGTCAGCATTATCAGGAGAGAATGTACCACTTTGTAACAACAAACCATAAAAACCGCAGGAGTTCACTACATCTTTATATGGATAGAGATTTACAGTTCCTGTCATCTTCGACCAATCAGGATAGGAACTTCCTTTACTCGTCTGAGTGCCAATATAACAACGTTCTCCTCCTGCATAGATATTGAGCGTGCCTTCGCCTGCCAACCGACCAGTCCATTCTGAATAACGCGATGTTTTGACGTTGGCTGTCACACCACCAGGTATGTAGAGCGACTCGTCCACATTCTTATAATTATTCGAAGTGTTGTTCACGCAGTAGTCAAAAAACTGGCCATCAATAGCTTCAGTATAATCGTCATACTCTCCCACTAACTGAATATTATCGATGTAGTAGTCAGAGTTGTCATGATTGATACCGAAACGAATTACATTCGACGTGTTATTGCTTGCAGCTTGCTTCAGCGTGTATGTTCTGCTTTGCCACTGACCTTTATCGCCTTGATAGGGATAACCGTCATCACGATAGAGTTCTTCCACTCCAAGAAACAAAGCAAACTGTTTGTAATCGTCAACATCACTGGTGCTACGATATATCTGAAAACGCAGATTGCCATAGCGAGCAGTCAGCGCACTGCCCGTGAGTTCGTTAGGAATTACGAACTCAGTATGGCTGTTCCACTTCTTCACTACGACATGCAACACTTTATTATTAGCATTCGCAGGATCTGCAACAACTGTTGCAGTCGATAAATCATCCACACCATATCGGTTCCACATTGTCAATGTGGTTCCCACCTCATACGATTCAAAATCACACACCATTAAAGGTGTTGCATTAGCAATCATAGCTATGCTTAATAACAAGCCAAATAATATTCTCTTCATAGTGAGCGCAAAGTTACGAAAATAATATGAAATGCAAAGAAAAAATCCAAATAATTATATATATTCGATTATTATCACAAAAGAATGATAATACAAAAAGAGAGTCGCAGGAATTGTTTCCTACGACTCTCGTCTGAAAAAAATGGCGGCCTCCTACTCTCCCGCATTGCATTGCAGTACCATCGGCGCAGTCGGGCTTAACTTCTCTGTTCGGAATGGGAAGAGGTGGGACCCCGATGCAATAACCACCTGAATTGTT
>Ga0310697_10003617_pt1 | contig 15548 bp, 6 predicted proteins | sample 172DNAGHGlowgp2_FD_203883 | JGI IMG/M metagenome (GOLD analysis project Ga0310697, IMG submission 203883) | Sheep rumen microbial communities from Palmerston North, Manawatu-Wanganui, New Zealand - 1728 DNA GHGlow gp2 (v2) (version 2) | ecosystem: Host-associated > Mammals > Digestive system >... | reverse complement strand
GGTGAACCGCCAGCCAGGCACCCTCTGGGGGGCGGCGGAGGAGTTTGTCTCCGCCCCCAAGCTGGACGACCTGCAAAACGTCTTTGCCAACCTGCACGGCTTCCTCCGGGCGGAGAACCCGGCGGGCGTGGCGGTCTACGCCGTCATCGACAACGAGGAAGTGGGCTCTCTGACCAAGCAGGGGGCGCGGGGCACCTTCCTGAAGGACACGCTGCGGCGGATCAACGCGGCCCTGGGGTACAGCGAGGAGGACTATCTCCGGGCCGTGGCCGGCAGCTTCTTCTTCTCCGCCGACAACGGCCACGCCGTCCACCCCAACCACCCGGAAAAGAGCGACCCGGTCAACCGCTGCCACCTGAACGGCGGCCTGGTCATCAAGGAGAGCGCCGCCCAGCGCTACATGACCGACGGCTTCTCCCGCGCCGTGGTCATCGCCTTCTGCCAGCGGGCCGGGGTGCCCTGGCAGCGCTTTGCCAACCGCAGCGACATCGACGGCGGCAGCACCCTGGGCAACCTGAGCAACGTCCAGGTCAGCCTCCACGGGGCCGACGTGGGCCTGGCCCAATTGGCCATGCACTCCAGCTACGAGACCGCCGGGGCGCGGGATACCGAATACGCCGCGAAGCTGGCGGAGGTCTACTATTCCACCCCCATCCGCATCGAGGGGGCGGAGCGCTTCTGCTTTTTGAAATGAACGTAAAATAAATGAAAAAAACCGGGCGGGACGCGCGCGTTATGCTGCTCCCACCCGGTTTTTCTGCGGGAAAAAACGGAAATTCCCGAAAAAAACCATTGCAAAATACCGGATAAAAGAGTAATTTAGTGGTATTCATGCCGCCCTTCCGCCGCACGGAGGGGCAGGGGGGCGGCCCTTTCCAACGTCTACCCAATTTGAAAGGAGAACACAGCATGAAACACAACTGGAAACGACTGCTTTCCATCGTGCTCACGCTGGCGCTGGTCTTCTCGCTGCTGGTCCCCGTGGCCGCGGCGAAGGAGAACAGAGCCAAGGACGGGCGGCTTCAGGCTCTGGAGCTGACGCCAGTGGACGCGGGCACGCTGGGACTGCTCCAGGAGAGTCTGCTCCCGGAGGAGGCCGCCCTGGAGGCGGAGCCCTATCGGCTCACGGACGCGGTCCGTGTCTCCATCGTCCTGGAGCGCGCGTCCACCGTGGACGCGGGCTATCCGCTGGAGGGCATTGCGGACAACGCCGCGGCGCGGGCTTACCGCGACGGGCTGAAGGCCGAGCAGGCGGAGATGACCGCCCGCATCGAGGCCGCCCTGGGCGGGACCCTGGACGTGAAGCGGAATCTGACCCTTGCGGCCAACATCATCTCCGCCAACGTCCGCTACGGCGACCTCGCGGCGATCCGCGCCGTCCCCGGCGTGGCGTCTGTGGAGATCGAGCAGCGCTATGAGCTGAACCAGGCGCAGCGCGGCGGCGACGCGCCCAACATGGGCACGTCCACCGTGCAGATCGGTTCCGGCACGGCCTGGGCCAGCGGCTACACCGGCGCGGGCAGCCGCGTGGCGATCATCGACACCGGCGCGGATGTGGACCACCAGTCCTTCTCCGGCGCGGGGCTGGAGTATGCCCTGGCGCAGAGCGGCGCGGAGGTCACGCTGCTGGACGCCGCGGCGGTGGACGCCGTGTCCGACCAGCTGAACTCCAAGGCCGACGGGACGCTGGCCTATCACAGCACCAAGATCCCCTACGGCTACAACTATGTGGACGGGGATTACGACGTGACCCACCTGCATGACAGCCAGGAGGAGCACGGCTCCCACGTCGCCGGCATCGCCACCGCCAACCGCTTCATCGAGAAGGACGGGCAGTTCGTCCCCGCCCTGGAGGAAGTGGGCACGCAGGGCGTGGCCCCGGACGCGCAGCTGGTGGTCATGAAGGTGTTCGGCAAGGGCGGCGGCGCGTATGACTCCGACTATATGTGCGCCATTGAGGACGCCATCATCCTGGGCTGCGACAGCGCCAACCTGTCCCTGGGTTCCGGCAACGCCGGCATGGCCTTCTCCGGAACCTATGAAAACGTGATGAACAAGCTGGTGGAAAACGGCATGGTCGTCGCCTTCTCCGCGGGCAACAGCTATTCCTGGTACGATACGCCCTACAACGACGCGATGTACGGCTATCTCTACACCGACGACGTAAACTATGACACCGTCGGCTCCCCCGGCTCCTTCACAAACTCCCTGACCGTCGCCTCCGTGGACAACAGCGGTCAGACCGGTATGCCCCTGATGTTCGGGGACCTGCCCGTGTTCTACTCCGAGACCTCCGGCTACGGAAACGCCCCCATCGCCAGCCTGGCCGAGCTGGGCACGCTGGAGTACGTCTATGTGGACACGCCGGGCGTGGATGACAACGACCATGTGGGCCTGGAGGGCGACGACTTCCTGGCGCTGGGCAGCGAGGTTCTGAGCGGTAAGGTGGCCATGTGCAACCGCGGCAGCTCCTCCTTCTTTGCCAAGGCCAACGCCGCCATGGCCCAGGGGGCGATCGGCATTGTGATCGTCAACAACCAGGCCGGCGTCATCAACATGAACCTGACGGGCTACAACTACACCGCCCCCGCCGTCTCCATCACCCAGGCCGACGGCCAGGCCATCAAGGCCCAGTCCGAGGCCGTCACCGACGCGGACGAGACCGTGCTGTACTACACCGGCACCCTGACCGTCAGCGACAGCCTCCAGCTCCTGCCGGGCGAGGACACCGACGTGCAGACCATCTCCAGCTTCTCCTCCTGGGGCACCCCCGGTTCCCTGACCATGAAGCCGGAGATCGCGGCGCCCGGCGGCAGCATCTACTCCGTCTTCGGCACCAACAAGAGCGCCAGCACCGGCGAGATCGTGGGCGGCACCGACCAGTACGAGCTGATGAGCGGCACCTCCATGGCCTCCCCCCAGGTGGCCGGTATGGCGGCCGTCCTGGGCCAGTACATCCGGGAAAATGACCTGGAGGCCAAGACCGGCCTCACGGCCCGGCAGCTTACCAACTCCCTGCTGATGAGCACGGCTGTGCCCATGTTCACCGACGGCGGCGACTACTGGCCCATCCTCCAGCAGGGCGCGGGCATGGCCAACGTGGGGAAGGCCGTCAGCGCCCAGAGCTACATCCTCATGGCGGAAGACGCCACCATGTTCCCCGACTCCGCCCGTGACGGCAAGGTCAAGGCCGAGCTGGGGGACGATCCGGCGCGCAGCGGCAGCTACAGCTACAGCTTCACCGTCTACCCCCTGAGCGAGGCGGGGACGCGCTTCCACTTCCGCACCGACATCTTCACCCAGTGGATCGCCGGCAACGGCGGCTACGGGCTGCTCCAGGATACCGGCACCGTGCTGCTGGGTTCCGACGTGCGCTATGAGGTCAACGGCGAGACCTACAGCGACTACTTCACCCTGGACGCGGACGTGAACGGCGACGGCGAGACCGACGAGGCCGACGCTCAGGCGATCCTGGACAAGCTGAGCGGCGCGCTGGCGGAGGACGCGGCCTTTGACGCGGCCGTGGCCGACGTGGACGGCGACGGCACGGTGACCACCGTGGACGCCCGGCTGATCCTGGCGTCCGCCGCGACCCAGTATGTGGACATCACCGCGCCCACGGAAGTCACCGTGAACATCCAGGTGGACCCGGACGACGTGGCATTCCTGAACAACTACTTCACCGGCGGCTTCTACATCGAGGGCTACACCTATCTGGAGCCCGACGCCTCCGACGAGGGCGAGATCCTGGACGTGAGCCACGCCATCCCCATCCTGGGCTTCTGCGGCGCCTGGACGGACGCTTCCATGTTTGACCGGACCTCTCCCATCGGCGAGGCCTACGGCATCGGCAAGCTGCCCTATCTGGACAACAGCAAGACCAACTATCTCTCCATCCGCTCCGCCGACGGGACGACCCGCACCTTCATGGGCAACCCCTACACGGTGGAGGAGCGCTTCCCGGCGGACCGTCTGGCCGTCAACGGGAACGACACGATCTATCAGGTGAACTATTTGCCCATCCGCAACATCGGTTCTTCCGCGCCCGCCATTCTGGACCCCGACGGAAAGGTCCTCTGGCTGGGCAGCGTGGGCGGAACCCGCTACGCCCCCTACTACTATGTCAACGGCGCGGTCTGGCAGAACTACAGCCCGTCCACCGTCAGCATCAACAAGACCCTGGGCAGCCTGGGCCTGAAGGCCGGCGATCAGGCCACCGTCGGCTTCTATGCCCTGCCGGAGTACTACGCCATCCAATACGCGAAGGAAAACGGCTCCGTCGCCGCCTCCGGCGCGCTGGACGCGGAGGGCTTCCGCGCCGTGCTGGAATCCGGAACGCTGGGCGAAGGCGCGGGGATCGACTTCACCGTGACGGTGGACAACGACGCCCCGGTGGTGAAGAGCGCCTCCAGGGATCTGATCACCGGCAGCTACAGCGTGCAGGCCCAGGACGATCAGTACATCGCCTTTGTGGGCTTCATGAACCGGTCCGGCAGCAAGGTCTATGCCTCCGCCGTGCCGGAGCAGACCGAACCCGGCCAGGCTGTGGAGGTCGTCCTGGATCTGGAGGGCCAGACCATGCCCGCCAACGTGCTGCTGGTGGTGGGCGACTACGCCGGCAACCAGGTGGCCTTCAAAGTGAACGTCGGCGGCAGCCAGGAGGCGCTGGGCGGCCTGATGCTGGGCTTCACCTCCAACAACGCCGGGGCCGGTTCCGGGAACCGCTGGCTGGAGCTGGACCCCGAGACCCTGTATTACAACAAGCCCGACGTGTATGACGGCATGAGCGTCTACAGCGCCGCCGGGACCGAGGTTCGGGCTGCGGCCTATGCGGACGGCTATGTTTTCATGGCCGGAACGGACGGCTATTTCTACGTCTCCGACATCGGTGATCTGGAGCGTGCCGACCGGGTGGGCAAGTATGCCGATGTGAGCGCCACCGTCTACGACATGGCCTATGACCGGAAGACCGGCGTCCTCTACGCCCTGGGCGAGGACAACACCCTCTACGCCGTGGACCGCCTCACCGGCGCGATGACGGCCGTGGCCATCCTCACGCTGAACGAGGGGAGCGGCGTGGCCAACAAGCTGACCGTGGATGACGGCAGCACCTTCTATGTGGCCAGCTCCGGCGGACCCAGCAGCTCCAGACTCTACAGCTTCCGGCTGACGGGCAAGCCCGCCATCGACCTGAACGCTGCCGAAAGCTGGGACTTCGAGACCGATCCGGGAGAGGCCGGCTGGGTCTTCACCGACAGCGACGGAGACGGAAACAACTGGATCTGGACGCCGGACAGCAGCTTCAGCAACTTCGAGTGCTATGAAGGCACGGGGATGCTCGTCTCCGCGTCCTACGTCAACGGCTACGGAGCCCTGACCCCGGACAACTGGGCCACCACGCCCGCATTCGACCTGAGCGAGGCTGACGCTGCCAGCCTGAGCTTCATGGCCAAGGGGCAGGATGCAAGCTGGCCCGCAGAAGTGTTCAAGGTCTACGCCGGGACCGACCCGGAGAACCTGAGCCCGCTGACCGAGGATCTCACCGCCACCGGAGACTGGACGCGCTACAGCGCCGACCTCTCCGACTACGCGGGCGAAAGCGCGGTCTATGCCGCCATCCGGCACTATAACGTCACCGACATGTACATGCTGGACGTGGATATGGTGCAGGTCAATATCAAAAAAGCCGACACTCCCGCTCCCACCTATGAAAAGATTACCGTGGATCCCATCGGTCTGATGGGCGTCTGGAACTACGGCGAGGGCGGCGCGCTGGCCTGGGATTACAACAGCAACATCCTGTACCTGGCCGCCAACTATGACGAGAACCCGGACACCGACCACGTCCTGTGGGTCCTGGACACGGAGACTGGCAAGGGCACGCGGGTCAACGCGAGCAACGGCAATTTCTCCGGGCGCTTCTATGTCTGCCTGAACGGTCTGTTCATTGTGCCCGGCAGCGGCGAGGAAATCACGCCCGCAGAGAAGGCCACCGGCCTGGAAGTCACACCCGACGCGCTGAACCTGCTCCGGGGCATGACCGCGCAGCTGACCGCCGCCGTCTACCCCTGGACCCTGGAGGACAAGTCCGTCAGCTTTGTCTCCGCCGATGAGAGCATCGCCACCGTCACCGCCGACGGCGCGGTCACCGGCGTGACCGCGGGCAGCACTTCCATCACCGTCACCACCGCGGCCCTGCCGCAGCTGAGCGTGGACGTGCCCGTCACCGTGGAAGAGGCGCCCGTGGCGCAGCTGCGCGGCGTGATCTGGGACGACAGCGGCAAGGGACAGGCCTCCGTCTTCGACACGGACAAGACGCGGGACTGGACCGCCGTGGCTGAGGTGGGCCAGTTCCGCTGGGGCGCCCTGGTGGACGACCAGGTCTACGGCTCCACCGAGGACACCCTGTACATCTTTGACGCGGACACCTATGAAGTCTCGGAGCTTGGCTCCATCGTCAGCGACTGGATTCCCTCCGACGCCGTGGGCATTCCGGAGGAGATGGCCCTGGCCTGGGAGCTGGATCCCAGCTTCCGCGTGGGCGGCATCTGCAACAACGGCCTGTACTTCGAGGTCCTGGACCCCGAGGCGGGCAGCCTGGTCTACTTTGACCTGAGCTATAGCTTCGATGCGGATCCCATGGCCGTCATTGCCGACACCGGCATCGTGGACGACTATGTGGACAGCTACAACGCCGAGACCCACCCGGACAGCCGCTTCTACTACATGATGACCGAGAGCGGTACGCTCTGGCGGGTCGCCCTGACCATGGACGGCGGCTTCTATCCCGAAGAGATCGGGCCGACCGGCCTGAACCTGGAGGGCGTGGCCGATGTGACCAACCAGGTCTGGGCCTCCCTGGTCTATGACGCCGCCAGCGGCTTCCTCTACCTGAGCCACTACGACGGCAGCGCCGATGTGGCGCAGCTCTACGCCATTGACCCCACGGAGCCGACCCGCAACGCCCTGCTGGGCGACTTCAACGACGAGGGCTGGCCCGTGACCGGTCTGCATCAGTACGAGCCGGCCACCGACCTGGTGCTTCGGGTCAAGCCCACCGAACTGGAGCTCTTCGAGTCCCAGACCGCCCAGGTGAAGATCAAGGTCAAGCTGGGCGACACCAACGCCTTCACCGTCAGCTCCAGCGACCCGTCCGTGGCCGTGATGGACGAGACCGGTCTGGTCAGCGCCCTGAGCGAGGGCACGGCCACCCTCACCGTCACCACCGTGGACAGCAACGACCTGGGCGAGCAGCTCAGCGAGACCATCACCGTCACCGTCAAGGGCTTCACCACCGTGGACGCCCAGCTGACGGCCCAGATCAGCCCCGACGCGGAAACCGACCTCTTCGCCACGCTGGATCTGAATGACCTCAGCTATACGGCCATCACCGAAGCGCCCTATCCCGTGTTCAGCGGCGCGCTGACCGGCGACATCTACATGGCCGGTTCCGACAGCGAGATCGTGGCCCTGGACGCCGCCGACCTGAGCACCGAAGTGAGCTATCCCTTCGACACCGAGTACTATCCCGAATATCCCGCGATGGACATCGCCAACTACCCGATGTTCGTGGACGCCGACGGCGAGCCGGACACCCACAAGGCCCTGTTCACCACCTCCGTGGGCTTCCTGGCCATGCCGGACTACTACGGCTGGGATCTGAGCAGCTCCATCCCGGACATGGCCGCCATCGCCTTTGCGGGCGTGGACGCCTCTGACGCCGACGAGGACGGCGAGGACGATACCTTCCTCTATGTCTATTTCGTCCTGACCGCCTCCGGCACGCTCTGTGAGCTGGACATCAACTATGTCAACGGCAACATCGACGGGCTGTATGAACTGCTGGACACCGGCATCCGGCCCGCCGCCCAGTCCGACCTCTCCATGGCCTGGATTCAGGCGGATGACCTGTCCTACGCCGGGCTGGTCGTGGCCGACGCCGGCAGCCGTGAGATCTGGTATGTGGACTTCCTGACCGAGGATCCGGACAGCGTCGTGGGCCTGTGCGGCACGCTGGACGTGGCCAACGTCTCCGGTCTGGTGGGCACGCTGGACGGCATCGTCGGCGACGCCACCCTGCCCTTTGATCCCTATGCCGAGGGCGAGAAGGTCTGGAGCGAGGGCTTTGAGACCGATCCCGCCGAAAACGGCTGGACCTTCGTGGACAGCGACGGCGACGGCTACAACTGGATCTGGAACACCTCCGAAGCGATCGGCGTCTATGAGGGTTCCGGCTGCATCTACTCCCAGTCCTACGACAAATCCAGCTCCAGCGCCCTGGAGCCGGACAACTGGGCCATTTCTCCCGCCATCGACCTGAGCGCCGTCAGCGGCAGCGTGTTCTCCGTCTTTGCCAAGGGGCAGGATGAAAGCTGGTGTGATGAGGTCTTCCGCCTCTACGCCGGCACCAGTCCCGACCCGGCGGAGATGACCGCACTCACCGAGGACATCACCGCCACCGGCAAGTACAGGCGCTATACCGCCGATCTCAGCGCCTTTGAGGGCCAGAGCGAGGTCTATCTGGCCATTCGCCACTACAATGTCAGCGATATGTTCTATCTGAACATTGACCTGGCCGAAGTGATCGTTCCCGCCGAGGAACCCACCGACGCCGCCCAGCCCGTCCGCGCCCTGCGCATCGCCCCCGCCGCGCGCAGCGTCGGCGACGGCGCGGCACGCATGGACCGCACGCCGCTGTCCTTCAGCGGCCCGGTGCAGGCCGAGCGCCTGCTGGAGCGCAGCCAGGAAGTGCGCGGCAGCCTGAACGCCATCCGTGGCAGCCAGGCGGCCCGCCCCCAGTACGCCGAGCTGGGCACGCCCGCCGAGGACGACGCGCCGGAGACCATGGCCGTGGAGCTGAGCGAGACCGAGGCTTCCCGCAACGGCCTGCTCACCGCGACCTATGATCCCGAAGTGCTGACCTTCGTCTCCGGCGACAGCGCGCTGGACTACTGCTCCGTCCACGACGACGGAGCCGGCACCGTCACCTTCACCTACGCCTCCGTGGACGAGATCGCGGCCGGCGAAGTCCTGGCCACGCTCAAGTTCGCCTACACCTATGACGAGGACGCGGGCACCCGCGCCAGCGTCACCGTCGCCACCGCCGAGCGCGACGACGACACCGCCGTGAGCGAAGAGCCCACGGTTGTGGAGCTGGGCCTTTACAGCCAGCCCGTCTGGAGCTGGGAGCCTGTCGAGGAAGGCGAGGAAGACGCCGTTCCGTACACCGCCACCGCCACCTTTAAGATCCCCGGTGAGGAGGACAGCGTCCTGGAGGCCGCCGTGGCCCTGGACGAGGAGACCAGCGTGGCCGCTACCTGCGAGGCCGCGGGCCAGAACGTCTACGCGGCCAGCGTCACCGGGCCGGACGGGGAGACCTACACCGACACCCGGACCGATCCGCTGGATCCGCTGGGCCATGCCTGGGGCTTCGCCGAGGAAGACGGCGTGGTCTGGGCCGAGGACTACAGCAGCGTGAGCGTCCACATGGTCTGCGCCAACGATCCCAGCCACAGCCTGAGCGGCAGCACGGACGCGATCACCGTGACCTACGACCCGGCCCCCACCTGCACCGAGGACGGCTACGTCAGCTATGACGCCGTCGTGGATCTGGATGGGATGCCCGTCAGCGTGGGCATCGGCCTGACCGCCCCCGCCACCGGCCACAGCTATGGCGCGCCGGTCTGGACCTGGTCTGACGACTGCTCCATGGCCGTCGCCGCCTTCACCTGCACCGAGGGCGACGACACGGTGGAGCTGAGCGCAGCCGTGGCCGCCGACGCGGAGGCCAGCGCCGCCCCCAGCTGCGAGGCTGCGGGCCAGGCCGTCTATGTGGCCAGCGTCACCGGGCCGGACGGCGAGACCTACACCGATACGAAGACCGTGACCCTGCCCGCCACCGGCCACGCCTGGGGCGAACCGGAATGGACCTGGGCGACGGGCTACAAGACCGCCACCCTGAAGCTGGTCTGCGGCAACGATCCGGCGCACGTTGTGGAGGAGGAGCTGGAGGCCGAGATCACGCGCTCCGGCATGACCACCACCTACACCGTCCGCTATGAGCTGGACGGCGAGACCTACAGCGACAGCCGCAGCGTCACCCGCCAGTACATCCAGCCCGCGCCCACCCCGACGCCGACCCCGACCCCGGAGCCGAAGCTGTTCGACGACGCGCAGAACGAGGACGACTGGTTCTTTGACGCGGTGTACTGGGCCGTGGAAAAGGGCGTTGCCGGGCCGGAGACCGAGGAGCACTTCGGCGTTGCCTCCGACTACACCCGCGCCCAGACCGTGCTGGCCCTGTGGAAGGCCGTGGGCGCTCCCGAACCCGCCACGGCGGAGAACCCCTTCGAGGATGTCAGCGAGACCGACGTGTTCTACAAGGCCGTCCTCTGGGGCAGCGAGACCGGTGTGATCAAGGGCGTGGACGTGACCCACTTCGCCCCCGACCTCACCGTCACCCGCGGCCAGGCCGTCACCTTCCTCTACCGTGCGGCCAAGGGCAGCGTCCCGACCGATGCGGAGAACCCGTTTGAGGATGTGACTGCCGCCGACTACTACTACGAGCCCATCCTCTGGGCCGTGAGCCTGGGCGTCACCGAGGGCGTGGACGCGACCCACTTCGCGCCCCAGTCCACCCTCACCGCCGGCCACATCGTCACCTTCCTCTACCGTCTGTACAAGGAAGCCTGAGAACCTGAAATAAGCCCCGGCTCAGACCGCAAACGCGGCCTGAGCTGAGGCAAAAAGAGCGGCCATACCAGAGCAAAATGCTCCGGTATGGCCGCTTCATATATAGATGGGGAGAGGCGGACGGGACGAAACGATAGCAGCGCGTGGCGCGGGCGGGGAAGGAGACGGGAGAAAAAGAAGACAGCGGTTGGTATCGTGGACGGTGAAGCGGAGAGGAGAAAAAGAGAGTAACGGCTCGTGTAGGGGCCGGCGTCCCCGACGGCCCCGCAGCACACGGGAACGGCTTGCTTCCACCTACGGCGAATCCGTACACGCCCGGTAGGGCGAGCCGGGTCGGCGCGCCCTACAAGAAAAACCTACGAATTCGTCAAATGAGTCAATGGGGACGGTTCTTTTTGACTCATTTTTGTCCGTCAGATCGCACGTCCGATGAAGAACACATAGCCATAGTGCCGCCCGTACTGCCGGTACAGCGCCACCTCATCCCGGTTCATGGCGGCGTAGGCGCGCATCTCCTCGCTGTGCGGGTATTTCTCCAGCATCGCCTGGATGGCCCGCTCCCGGGGCGCGAAGTAGTGCTCCGTCCAGCATTCCTTCGGCAGGGCGAAGGCGGCGACAAACTGATAGCCGCAAGTGCGCAGCAGGCCCAGGTTGGTCTCCACCGTGTCCAGCGGACTGCCCGCCTCGGCCCAGAAGCGCGCTGCGGCGGCGGGCCGCTGGGCGGTCAGCCAGCAGGGACCGCTCACCGCCACATAGCCCCCCGGCCTGAGGAAGTCCCGCCAGTGGCGCAGCCCGGTCTCGAAGCCGATGTTGTCAATGGCCCCCTCGGACCAGATCAGGTCAAAGGACTGCCGTTCAAATGGCAGATCGGCCATATCCCCGGCGATTCCCCGTACCCGGTCCCCCAGACCCCGGCTTTGCGCCCGCTGGTTCAGCTTCTCCGCCATGACGGGGAACAGGTCCAGCCCCACGATGGACCCGGGCAAATCCTCCGCCAGCAGCAGCGTCTGTCCCCCGGTGCCGCAGCCCAGGTCCGCGATCCGGCCAAAGCGCTCCGGCGCGTCCAAAAACGAGAGGGCCTTCCGCACCGTCTCCGGGCTGCCCGGCCCCTGCCGCTCCAGCCCGATGTGCGCTTCCAGCAGCAGCTCCAGCATGGTGGGATGTTGTTCTTCCATGTTTCGCACCTCCTCAGTCCGCGTCCAGCGCTTCCAGCAGAAAACTCACGGGCCGGAACCCGTCGTTGCAGGAGAGCATGGCGGACGCTTTGTTTTTCATCCAGCCGTCATAAAAATCCTGCGCCCCGTGGGCCAGGGCCAGCACAAAGGGGGAGACGGTCTCCCAGGCGCTGTCGCAAAAGCCCTCCGGCTTTTGCCAGCCCTGGCAGAGAAAGACCTGTCCCACTTTCATGTCACAGGCATGTTCGATGGGGTTTTCATACTGCGCGATCAGATCGTCATACCGTGCGATCCGCTTCACAGTAATGCGCACGTTTTTCACGGATTTTCACCTCCCTGTTCGTTTGGAAGATTGTACAACTGTCTCAATGTGGCGCGTCTGTTTTGGATGTGGGAGCCTTCCCAATGTGCGCGGAAGGAAATTCAGCCGGAGTCAATGGGGACGGTTAATGCGAAGAAAAAGACAAATGTCCTCAGAGTATGGACATCCATCCTTTTCTTCGTGCATTTCGTGTGCGGCTTTGCGGCATGGATGTTCTTTTTGACTCATGCAGAGAGCGAATTCAGGAAAATGAGTCAAAAAGATCCGTCCCTAATGACTCATGCGAGGACAGAGCGAAAGAGAGTGATTCCGGGTGATAAAACATAAGAACCGTCCCCTTGTCCTATATCATCTAAACCTGAGATTCATCTCATCGTTTACTATTTCATTATTCTATATTGTCTGACTGCAATGAAACCAATTACTGCTGTCCATAAAGACGCCCAGATCTCGACCGTCCATAACTGTACCACATCTCTTTGATACAGGGCAGGGAAAGTGTCCATCAGCATGTGCATAAGAATGGCCAGCGGAAGGAACCCCTTTTTTGCGTTCTTGATACCGTAAAACACAATGACTGTAAGCCCGATATGCAGGAGCATCGCAAGTAGCCGCTCAATGACATTCATTGCCATCATTGCGTAATCAAACACGGCAACTGTCTGAACGGACGGAAGCGCAGCGGATGCGGTTTCCTCCGTAATATTCAGTGTACTGAGTGCGCTTCCCACATTTCCTTGAGAAAACACCACCGCGACAACAAGATACATAATCATGGCAGGCAGAAAGACAGCCAGGATCTCAATCCCACCGTGACCGATGCCGTATAAGACCGCGTTTTCACGAGTGCGGTTCTTTTTCATGATGGTTTTCAGAACTATATATCTTCCGCATTCCTCAAAAACCCCGGCCATAATGATTCCATAAAGTACGAAAGCAACTGTACTCCCGTTAATGAAGCTTGAAACCGGATTATCCGCGATAATACAGAAGTAATGCACTCCTAATTCCAGCACACGGGCGAAAACAAGAAATCCGACAGCACCTGCAATCAGATATTGAATATTTGTCTGCTCTTTATGCTTCCTGCGCCAGTAGATGAAGAAAATAACGGGGATTGCGATCATCAGAATAACCGTGATGATCAGAGAGGGGATGCTGCTTTTTCCGATGACGATGTTCTCAAACTCGGTCATTCATCCTCACCTCCCCAAACCTCCACACAAAAGCCTTTGTGACCGCATGCTGTGCAGGTCAGTTTGCGGGCTGTCGGCGTATGATTTGCCCAAAAGGCTTCCCTTATCGTGGGCTTGAATACCTCGTGACATTCCGGGCAGATGTATTTTACATGATTGAAATAGTAACGGCTTACCACTGTACCCCAAATAATAGCCACCACTGCCCAGATGACGAACGGCCACCATATGCCTCTAACAATCCAGAAAATGATAGAAAACCATTGCAGGGCCGTGACCGGGATTCCGGTCAGGATCATCATCCATCGCATTTTTTTCAGTTTCTTCTTTCCTTCCATGAATACGGCTATGTCACCGATGGATTCGAGAGAGAATGTTGCTTTGCTTTTCAGTCCGTTTTTCAGTTCACACAGCTTTTCCAATTTTTCCTGCTTATCAGAAATTTCATCCGAAAGCGCTTTCTCCTGCTGCTCGATCAGCAAAGAGATTACCTTTTCGGGATGCTCTTCCTTCAGTATCTGTGAAATAGCATCAATGGGAAGATCCAGCTCCCTCAGAAAGCAGATGATCTTCATACGCTTTAGATCGTCATCTGAATAGAGCCGTCTCCCGCCTTCAGATAGTTCGCTGGGGATCAGGATGCCTCTGGTATCATAATACTGAACTGTCCGGACTGTAACACCACAAAGCTTTGCAAGTTCTCCCGTCGTGTATTTTGACATAGCGTTCACCTCCTTCATGCCAAGAATAGCTCATGACGCAGCGTCACAAGCAACCCCTGACGCAAGGGGATTTTTCAATAATTCTTTATTTTTCTCAAAAGCTACCCGCCGCCGCTGATGACAGTATGGGGGCCATGGTGCAGGACAGGGGGACGGATCTTTTGTCTTGGCATCAGGGTTCATGCGTCATTTCATTCAACAAGCAAGCTGTTGGTCGGAGAATGATGCTATGCGAGGACAATGCGAAAGAGAGTGATTCCGGATAATAAGACATAAGAACTGTCCCCTTGTCCTACAATCCCTGCCCTACCGGCTGCCTCCAGAAAAGCATCCGTCTGTTCCAAGGCAGTTAACTGATACTCCGGGTAATTCATATTTAGTTCGATGAACTGAAGGCCCAGAGCTGAACATAACGCTACGTTCTCCTGCAGGGTTCTGTTTTCTATCAATGTGGGCATTCCAAATTGCAGCATAGCTCTCCTCACTGTATCATTTTTTCTCTCATCATCTGCTGAAGATCTTTGCTGATACCTACGGAAATAGAATAGTTCTCTATCGTTTCGTATTCTTCTCTGATTCTATCCATGAACACCTGCATGTTGTTTTCATTGGGAATAATGATGTTCATGTCCAGCTCAGGAAAATTTCTATGGATCAGCTCAAAACGTGGTTCATTGTTGCGTTTCGTTCTCATGTAGTCAAAAATGATATCTTTCCGTCTTACTCCGCATAGCCAAAGAAGCAGCGCTGCAATCACCCCGGTTCGGTCTTTCCCGGCCGTACAGCCAAAAAGGACGCCTGTTTTTGCTTCTGCAATAGTTTGAAACACTTCAACGATACCTGCGGAATGAGCGATTTTGTAATAGCTTTCGGGAACCGCCTCTATGCTTTCCGGAACGCCGCTGCCATCATCGATTGGGATATTAATATAATTGAACCCATCCGCACCATCAAGGCCATGGGGTTTTCTCTCCGCTTCTTTTTTTGTCCTGGTATCAATGATAGTGGTGATTCCATTATTTCTGAGAAAATCAATATCTTTCTGTGACGGGTAATTGGCCACATCGCTTCTGATAAGCCTGTGGAATCTTGTATATCTGCCGTCTCCGGTTCTGTAGCCTCCCAGTTCTCTCGTATTCAATGTTGTTTCCAGCAATGAATACGGAGGTTTCTCCCAGGCATTGTCGTAGCTGTCTGTCAGTTCTCCGCCGGTAGACAGCGCTTCTAATTCAGCGAGGCATGCCTTTACTGCTTCAGTAATATATTCATCAGCCATCTCCGTTGAAAAGAAATACACTTCTTTGTCCTGAAGCTCCTGATAAGCGCTTTTTACGGATAACAACAGCTCCTGAATATCATAATGACAAAGGTCACAGATCGACTCAGTATCCATCCGTTCAGGAACGATAAGATCATCCTGAAGTCCATATTTTCCTGTAAT
>Ga0310697_10003616_pt1 | contig 15552 bp, 10 predicted proteins | sample 172DNAGHGlowgp2_FD_203883 | JGI IMG/M metagenome (GOLD analysis project Ga0310697, IMG submission 203883) | Sheep rumen microbial communities from Palmerston North, Manawatu-Wanganui, New Zealand - 1728 DNA GHGlow gp2 (v2) (version 2) | ecosystem: Host-associated > Mammals > Digestive system >... | reverse complement strand
CACAGCCAGCCAAGCAATATGCCATAGAGGGTGCCGTAAACCATTTGGCTGGGGTCCATGTGAATCGCTCCAAAGATGAGTGCCTGAACCAGAATGCAGATATAAGGCTTGCGAGGTATCATCTTCATAAGCGCAGTAAGGATGGCGCCGCGACAGAGCATTTCTTCGGCGATGGGCGCCAAGATGCCTGTGTCGATGAAGCCGACCACACCGCCTGTCATGTCGCTGAACTCGTCGTCAGACAGGTCGCTTGGAACATCGATGATGCTCATCAGGTAATCTTCAGGAAAGTACCAGCCGAGGAACAGCACCACGCCCATCAGAATGACCATCCAAACGTCGCTCTGCTTGATACGTCCTAAACCGAGGCTCGTCCAACGCTTCCAGAGGAAGCAAGCAATGATAAGCATGGAACCCAGCATCATGCCTGTTGTCATGAATGGCGTTTGCCAGAGTTCGTCGCTGCTCATCGTGCCGCCTTGCAGCCTGTTTCCAACCACAACACAAATGGCGATGATGACAACGGGCAAAACCAAAAGCACCCCATAGACAATGAGGTACTTGATGATGTTGGCAATCTCTCTCTTCATAAAGATGTAGGGGCTTTTATCACTTGAAGCATACTTTTGCCTGACAAACCACGTCGCCTTCGTTCTTACGGACCTCGATGTCGGTCTCGTTCTCGCTTATTGTCTGTTCGTAGAAACTGAGGCGGTCGCCCATGTAAGCCTCTGCCTTGTAGGCTATCTCGAAGCGGCGGATGCCTTGCTGCTCGAAGCGCTCGCGAGGGAAGAGGTCGAGGATGTGCTCGATGTACTTGATGCTGTTGATGTGGCCGTTGATGTCCACGTCGCTGTAGTAGGTGTCGATGGTGCGGACAAGCTGTGGCTCGCGGAAACGGAATCGCCCGTGTCCCTCGATAGGGCAGATGTTCTCTTCCTCCGGCACAATATATCGGAGGATGTCTCCATCGTAGAGTGTCAGCAGGTCGCAAGGCTTGCGCGTCTCCAAGTCAATCATCGCCCATACACTTCGTGCATAACCAAGGGGCTTACCGTCAGCGTTATGGATGGAGAAGTTACGGTTTGTGAATAGCTTCATCACGCTCTCAACCCAAGTTTTCACTTCGCAATGCTCATATTGCCGTGGCATCTCGTTCATCTCAATGCTGAGGCGCGAGAGCACCCATGTGTGCCTGGTCTCGTTTAATGCACCGATGCCCCAACCGCGCTTCTGCGAGTGATTGCCCGCAGCATTGAGCAAGTGATTGCCTAGCACGCCAAGAAAGATGCGACCCGTGAAGTCAACATGGAAAGGCTCAACAAAGAAAGGGTAGGAGTCGATGCGTTCCATGAACTAGGAATTGTTGTGTTCTTCCTCGCGCTTTGCAATGTAAGCATCCAGGCGTTCGATGCACGACTTCGTGACTGCAATGCGGCCTGTACGGACAAACTGCAAGACGCAACCGAGCGCGTCGAGCTGGGTGAAGAGCTCTATCACATCCCTCGTGATGCCGGTATTCTCGACGATGGTGTAAGTGGGATTTACCTCAACGATGCGGGCGTCGTAGCGACGAACGATGCACGAAATGTCCTGATTGGCAAGCACCATCGGCGTGGAAAGCTTCAGCAAAGAGGTCTCGAGGATGAATATCTCGTCGTCTACAAAACAGTTAGCCTGCAAGACATCAACCTTCTTTTCGATTTGCTTTGTCAGCATCTCTGCCATCTCCTGCTTGCAGTAACAAGTAATCGTGTATTTATGGACGCCAGGAGTTGAAGAGGCGCATACGTTGAGGCTCTCGATGTTGACCTGCCGACGGGTAAAGACGGCGGTTATCTGATTGAGGATACCTGCGAAGTTCTCGGAATAGACGATGAGCGTGTAGAGCGTCAGGCCGTCGTGACTGAGCAAAGCACCTTCGTGACCGGGCACAGCAGGACGAGCCACGGCATTACGCTTGAATGTCTCTTGCTGACCGCCTTTCGCCATATCCTGAGCAAGTGTGGCACGACGTTGGCGCGCGAGGTTCTTCTCGAAGCTGTCACGCTCAATCGCTGCTGCTGCATAGACCGCTTCATTGAAACCTTGCATCTCTTGAGCCTGCTCCAGCTCTTCGCATTTACCGCAAGTATTGCAATCGCCGCATTCGGCGTTTCCTGTTTTCTTATTCTTCTTCATCGCTTACTTAACTTCTAAAAGCATTTCGTCCACATTGGCTCCTGGAGGTGTCATTGGGAGCACGTTATCTTCTTCCTTCACAGCACACTGCAAGAGGTAGGGGCCCTTTGTCTTGAGCATCTCCTTGATGGCAGCATCGAGGTCCTTGCGGTCGATGACTGTCCGGCAGGGAATGTTGTATCCTGCAGCAATCTTCTCGTAGTCGGGATTGAGCATCGGCGTGAAGGAGTAGCGTTTGTTGAAGAACATGTACTGCCACTGCCTTACGTTGCCGAGGAAGTTGTTGTTCAGGAGAATCATCTTGACGGGAATCTGGTTCTCCATGATGGTGCCCAGTTCCTGAATCGTCATCTGGAAGCCTCCGTCGCCACAGAACATGCAAACTGTTCTGTTAGGAGCGCCATAGCAAGCACCCATAGCAGCAGGAATGCCGAAGCCCATCGTACCGCAACCTCCGCTGGTCACTATCGAACGAGGCTTCGTAAACTTGAAGTAACGGCAGCCCATCATCTGGTTCTGTCCGACATCGGTCACAAGGATGGCTTTATTCTTTGCTGCTTCGCTGACTTTGCGCACCACTTCGCCCATCAAAAGTGGACCTTTCTTGGGATTCAGGGCAGCATTGATAACCTTCGAGTATTCCTTCTCTTCGTAGGGCTTGAAGCCTGCAATCCAAGACTTGTGAGTGGCCTTGTCCACGAGTTTTGTCACGGCAGGCAAAGTCTGTTTGCAGTTGCCGAGAACCGAAAGCGTGGGCTTCACGTTCTTGCCCAATTCAGATGGATCAATCTCGAAGTGAATTATCTTTGCTTGCTTGGCGTATGTCTTCAGGTTGCCCGTCACTCGGTCGTCGAAGCGCATACCAACAGCGATAAGTAAATCACACTGATTGGTCATCACGTTTGGCGCAAGATTGCCGTGCATACCAAGCATTCCCATATTGAGGGGATGGTCGGAAGGAGCGGCAGAAAGGCCGAGAATGGTAGAGCCGAAAGGTATCTGAGCCTTTTCGCAAAGGGCAAGTAGCTCCTTGTTCGCTCCAGCCAATTCAACACCCTGACCGACAAGCATGAAAGGCTTTACGCTCTCGTTAATCAGCTGAGCCGCCTTCTCTATTGCACCCTCTTCGGGGTGCGGGTTGGGATTGTAGCTGCGGATGAAATCAACCTTCTGCGGAGCGTACTCAATCATTGCTGTTTGAGCATTCTTTGCGAAGTCGAGAACAACAGGGCCTGGTCTTCCGCTCTTAGCAATAAAGAAAGCACGAGCCACAGCCCAAGGAATGTCTTCGGCACGTCGAATCTGGTAGTTCCACTTTGTGATAGGTTGTGTAACGCCCACCACATCGACCTCTTGGAAGGCATCTGTACCGAGCATTGCAGCTCCGACCTGACCGCAGATAACTACCATCGGAGTAGAGTCAATCATGGCATCTGCAACACCAGTAATCGTATTCATCGCTCCAGGTCCACTCGTCACAATGGCACATCCCACTTTGCCACTCACTCGGGCATAACCCTGAGCAGCATGAACGGCTGCCTGTTCGTGACGAACCAAGATGTGATGCAAGGTCTTCTTGTGGTCGTAAAGAGCATCGTAGGTAGGCATGATAGCGCCTCCAGGATAGCCGAAGAGCACATCTACGCCTTCGTGCTCAAGGCATCTCATCAATGCCTCAGCACCGCTAATCTTTGTATTCATAATCTTACTCCTCCCTTATCTGCACTGCTAACGCTTTGAGCATAGTGCTGGAGTGCTTTACTTACTATTCTGTTACGGCGAAGAGGCTGTTGCGGACGAGCAGCGAGTTCTTCGTCGCTAAGTTTTACGTTGATGGAACGGCTGGGAATGTCGATGACGATGATGTCGCCGTCCTTTATCTTGCCGATGTTGCCACCGCTTGCTGCTTCAGGACTGATGTGTCCGATGGAGAGGCCGCTTGTGCCGCCTGAGAATCGTCCGTCAGTAATGAGGGCGCACTCCTTGCCCATGTGCATCGACTTGATGTATGAAGTGGGGTAGAGCATTTCTTGCATGCCGGGACCACCTTTAGGACCTTCGTGCGTAATGACGACACAATCGCCTTTCTTAACCTTGCCGCCAAGAATGCCTTCGCAAGCGTCTTCCTGAGAGTCGAATACAACTGCTGGACCCTCGAAGTGCCAAAGTTCAGGAGCAACGCCAGCCGTCTTCACTACGCAGCCGTCCTGAGCGATGTTTCCGAAAAGCACAGCCATTCCGCCATCCTTCATGTAAGCATGTTCGATGTCGCGAATGCAGCCGTTCTCGCGGTCTGTGTCGAGGCTTTCGAAATATGTTTCTTGCGATCCCATCACATTGCTGAACTTGCCGCCAGGAGCGCTGCTGTAAATGCGCTTTGCTTCTGGGGCGATAGTCTCGCCCGTAATGCTGTACTTCTTGATGTCTTCGCCCAGAGTTGCGCCATTCACACGCTTGCAAGAGAGGTCGAGCAGGTTGCCTTTGGCCAGTTCGCCAAGGATGCCAAGGATGCCGCCAGCGCGGTTCTCCTCTTGAATGCTGTACTTCTGCCAATTCGGAGCGAGCTTGCAGAGGAACGGCACTTTGCGACTCAGTTCGTCGATATCCTTCATCTTGAAATTGACTTCAGCTTCCTGAGCAACTGCCAAAAGGTGGAGCACCGTGTTAGTGCTTGCTCCCATTGCGATGTCGAGCGTCATGGCGTTGAGGAAAGCCTGACGGGTTGCGATGGAACGAGGAAGAACAGATTCGTCGCCGTTCTCATAATAAGCGAGGGCATTCTTTACGATAAGTTTGGCTGCATCCTTGAAGAGTTGGATGCGGTTCTTATGCGTAGCGAGGATACTTCCGTTTCCGGGCAAGGAGAGGCCGATGGCTTCTGTCAGCGAGTTCATCGAGTTAGCGGTAAACATGCCAGAGCATGCACCGCAACCCGGGCAAGCCATCTGCTCAACCTTTGCCAGTTCTTCATCGCTGACGGTCGGGTCTCCGCCCTTCACCATAGCAGTGATGAGGTCAGCGTTCTCTCCATTGAGTTTGTGCGATTCCATTGGGCCGCCGCTCACGAATACTGCGGGAATATTAAGCCTCATTGCAGCCATCAACATGCCAGGCGTAACTTTGTCGCAATTGGAGATGCAAATCATAGCGTCTGCTTTGTGGGCATTTACCATGTACTCCACGGAGTCGGCGATGATGTCGCGCGAGGGCAGGGAGTAGAGCATGCCGTCGTGGCCCATTGCAATGCCGTCGTCGATGGCTATGGTGTTGAACTCAGCGGCATAACAGCCGAGAGCTTCTATCTCTGTCTTGACGATTTGTCCTATTTCGTGGAGGTGCGTATGACCAGGCACGAACTGCGTGAAAGAGTTGACGACTGCTATGATTGGCTTGCCGAACTGTTCTCGCTTCATGCCGTTGGCTACCCAAAGCGCACGGGCTCCAGCCATACGTCTGCCTTCTGTACAGACGGAACTTCTTAATTGATGAACCATATCCTTAATCCCTAACCTTTAATCCTTAATCCTTAATCCATTTGCTTGAATGCGTTCCGCACTTTATTGGGGGTGTCTCGGTGCAAAAGCATCCAAGAATTGGGTGCAAAGATAGCATAAAACTTTCGTTTAGCCAACAAAATGCTACATTATTATATATTATATGCGCGAAATGACGCTTCGGTTGCATATTTACTTACAAAAATCGGCAGCCACTCAAAGAAAGAATGACTGCCGAAGTTACTGTATGTATCTAGCCAGCTAGTGTTTCTTCAAAACGTCAAGCTTCAAACCTGCTGTAATCTGAGCCACACGATTCCATGTCTTCTCCACGCTGTCTACGATGTTTGTTACGCCGAGGTTGTAGCGTGCATCAATCACGAGGAACTTGTACTCGTAGGAAAGGCCAAAGGGAATGGAGAGGTCGAACTTCTTTATGTTAATACCCAGGTCTGAGAGGTCGCCTGAGGTGTTGCTTCCGCTTGTGTAGCTGGCGTTGACGTTGATGCCGGGCTGCACACCAAATTTCAGGGCAAGGCCTTTATAAAGGTAAATGTTGGCAAGGATGGGGAAGTTGACGTAGTCTGTCTTCGCAGTCATCTTCGCAGTTGAACCCCAGCCGTTGCTTATTTTTGCCTTTTCGCCTTGCTGCGAATAGATTGCACCTGCTGACAAACCGACCTTCTTGTGCACTTGATATTCCAGTTCGATGCCTGCAGCAACGCCGATACGCGGCGAAGTAGTTGTCTCATACATGCTGAAAGAATTCTGAGACTCGCCGTAGTATGCGATGTTCACGCCTGCTCTTGGCTTGATGCTCAGAGTTCCGGCCTCGCGTTGTGCAAAGGCACTTGCCGTCAACATCAAGGCAAATGCCAAAAGGAAAAACTTTTTCATATTGTTTTATGTGTTAGTAATAATGATGCAAAGATACGAAGATTAATTCAAAATGCAATTTTTCTCCTTAAAAACTTCGCCTCTTTTCTTATATAACGCAGATTACCTTGTTTTGTAACACATTTACTACGAAAATGTTTTTTCTTGACTGCTATTTGCAACTTAAGAGTTAGCAATCACGGCACGTTAAGTTTTCCAACACGACACGTTAAGTTCTCCAACTCGACACGTTAAGTTCTCCAACTCGGCACGTTAAGTTTTCCAACACGGCACGTTAAGTTAAAAACGCCTGCAAGTAAAGACTCACGGGGAATTTCGTCACACAAGGGCAAGCAGTCTTGAGATAATAAGACAGCAAGTAAAAACAAAGCAGGGGCGCAATTGTGCGTCCCTGCTTCCTTTGTTATCTGAGTATTTGGATTACTCTGATTATGCTTAGATGCTCCAGTCCTCCTGTGTCTTGCGGACATAGGTCTTGTAGCGGCGCTGAGCAGCAGCCTTACAAGCATCGTAGAGTTCCTGAGCCTCTTCGGGAGCAGCCTTCTTCAGAGAGAGGAAGCGCACCTCGCCCTCGAGGAATTCCTGGAACTTGTCCCAATCGGGCTCCTTGCTGTCGAGCTGGAAGGGAGTCTTGCCCTCTTCAGCCAGAGCGGGATTGTAGCGCCACAGATGCCAGTAGCCGCATTCAACAGCCTTTGCCTCCTCAGCCTGGCTCTTGCCCATACCGCCCTTAGCCTTCAGGCCGTGGTTGATACAGGGAGCGTAAGCAATGATGAGCGAAGGTCCGTGCCAAGCTTCTGCCTCGCGGAAGGCCTTGAGGCACTGGCTCTGGTCGGCACCCATAGCCACCTGAGCCACATAGACGTTGCCGTAAGTAGCTTGCATCAGGCCAAGGTCCTTCTTGCCCACGCGCTTACCGTTGGCAGCGAACTGAGCAATGGCACCAATAGGAGTTGCCTTCGAAGCCTGACCGCCTGTGTTGGAGTAAACCTCGGTATCGATAACGAAGATGTTGACATCCTCGCCGCTGCCGATGACGTGGTCGAGACCACCATAACCGATGTCGTAGCTTGCGCCATCACCACCGATAATCCATTGGCTTGCCTTAGCCAGTTTGTCCTTGTTCGCGAGCAGTTCGCTTTCGAGAGCACATCCGCGGCACGGGCAGATGGGGCTGCCTGCTGCCTTGGCATCCTTAGCCTCCTGCAACTTCTGTGCAGCCACCTCGGCACCATACAGTTCCTTGCCCTTGCCCTGCCAGAACTCGATGGCTCCGTCGATGGGCAGTATGGCCTTCTCAAGAGCGGCAACGAATTCATCGGTTGCTTTGCGGTTGGCAGTAGAGTCGTCGTAAGTGTCGAGCCATTTCTGCGTAGCCTCGCGCATCCAGTCGAAGGCAGTGGTATTTACCAGTTCTTCGGCCAGCTTGCGCATTCTGTTGCGCAGTTTCTTGCGGCCAAGCACCATGCCGAGGCCGTACTCGCAGAAGTCCTCGAACAGGGAGTTCGACCATGCAGGGCCTTGTCCCTTGGCGTTCTTGGTGTAAGGTGTGGATGGAATGGAGCCGGAATAAATGCTGGAGCAGCCTGTGGCGTTGCTTGCCATCTCGCGGTCGCCGAAGAGCTGTGAGATGAGCTTCACATAAGGAGTCTCGCCGCAACCAGAGCAAGCGCCGCTGAACTCGAACAGAGGCTGAGCGAACTGACTGTTCTTGGGGCTCTGCTTGATGTCGACGAGGTCTTGCTTCGAACTGACCTTCTTCACGCAGTATTCCCAGTTCTTTGCTTCCTGAGCAGCTTCTGCACTTGAATCGTCGTAAGGCACCATCTTGAGTGCAGGACCGCCAAGCTTCGGATTGCCAGGACAAACGTCGGCACAGTTGCCGCAACCCAGACAGTCCTTCACGCCGACTTGCATGACGAAATGCATGCCCTTCATGGCAGCCGGAGCCTTCATTTCGATGGTCTTGCCTTCGAAGCCCTTAACCTCTTCGTCGTCCATGACGATAGGACGGATGCAAGCGTGAGGACAAACGAATGCACACTTATTGCACTGGATACAGTTATCAGGATTCCAAACAGGCACGAAACCTGCCACGCCACGCTTCTCGTAAGCTGCAGTACCCTGTTCCCATGCGCCGTCTTCGTAGCCCTTATAAGCGCTGACGGGCAGGTCGGCACCATTCTGAGCGTTGATGGGACGCACGAGGTTCGTGATGAACTCGGGCTCGTCGTATACGGGAGCCTCGTCGGCTGGCAGATTCTTCCATGCAGGATCAACAGGAAGCACTTTGTACTCGCCACCACGATCAACGGCAGCGAAGTTCATGTTCACTACGTCCTCGCCCTTCTTGCCGTAAGACTTCACGATAGCCTTCTTCATCTGCTCTACAGCAAGCTCTACGGGGATGACTTCTGTGATGCGGAAGAATGCGCTCTGCAGAATGGTGTTCGTGCGGTTGCCGAGTCCAATCTCCTGAGCAATCTTCGTGGCGTTGATGTAGTAAACTGTGATGTTCTTCTCGGCAAAGTACTTCTTCACGTTGTTCGGAAGGAAGTGTACGAGCTCTTCGCCCTCGAAGATGGTGTTCAGCAGGAACTGACCATTCGGACGCAGACCGCGAATCACGTCGTACATCCTCAGGTAAGCCTGCACGTGGCAAGCCACGAAGTTAGGTGTCTTGATTTGATATGTGCTGCGGATGGGCGTGTCGCCAAAGCGCAGGTGCGAGCAAGTGAAGCCGCCCGACTTCTTGGAGTCGTAGCTGAAGTATGCCTGGCAGTACTTGTTCGTATTGTCGCCGATAATCTTGACAGAGTTCTTGTTGGCGCCCACGGTGCCGTCAGCGCCAAGGCCGAAGAACTTGGCTTCGAAGATGCCTTCGCCGCCCAGTGCCATCTCTTCCTTGACGGGCAGAGAGGTGTAAGTGAGGTCGTCGACGATGCCGACGGTGAAGTGTTCCTTGGGCTGAGGCAGTTCAAGGTTTTCATAGACGCTGAGCATCATGGTGGGCGTTACGTCGGCTGAGCCGAGGCCATAACGACCGCCTACAATGATGGGAGCGTTGGGCTGACCATAGAATGCGTCGCGAACGTCGAGGTAGAGAGGTTCGCCGTTTGCTCCAGGCTCCTTTGTGCGATCAAGCACGGCGATGCGCTTCACGCTCTTGGGAACTGCAGCCAGCAGGTGCTTAACGCTGAAGGGGCGATAGAGGTGAACGCTCACCATGCCGTACTTCTTGCCGTTGGCGTTAGCATAGTCGATAGCCTCGCGAGCTGCCTCAGAGGCAGAACCCATCAGGATGATGACCTGCTCTGCGTCCTCAGCACCGTAGTAGCTGAAGAGCTCGTATTTGCGGCCAGTGCGTTCGCTGATGGCAGCCATGTACTTCTCTACGATAGCGGGAACGGCATCGTAGTAGCGGTTGCAGCTCTCGCGATGAGCGAAGAATGTCTCAGGGTTCTCGGCCATGCCCTTTGCCTGAGGATGCTCAGGGGAGAGAGCACGAGCGCGGAACTCGCTAAGAGCCTTCTGGTTGACGAGGTCGCGAACATCGTCCTCCTCCAGCAGCTCAACCTTCTGATACTCATGAGAGGTGCGGAAGCCGTCGAAGAAGTTGATGAAGGGCACGCGAGCCTCGAGGGCAGCAAGATGAGCGACAGCACTGAGGTCCATCACTTCCTGCACGCTGCCTTCTGCCAGCATTGCAAAGCCAGTCTGACGGCAAGCCATCACGTCGCTGTGGTCGCCGAAGATACACAGAGAATGTGTAGCGACGGTACGAGCAGAAACGTGGAAGACGCTGGGCAGCAACTCGCCTGCAATCTTGTACATATTGGGAATCATGAGCAGGAGGCCCTGGCTGGCTGTGAAGGTGCTTGTGAGGGCACCAGCCTGCAACGAACCATGAACGGCACCAGCTGCACCGCCTTCGCTCTGCATTTCCTGAACCATTACTGTGTCGCCGAAGAGGTTCTTACGTCCCTGAGCGGCCCACTCGTCAACATGCTCCGCCATGGGAGATGATGGAGTGATGGGGTAGATGGCAGCTACTTCGCTGAACATATAAGCCACATGTCCGGCACAGGTGTTGCCATCCCAAGTTACGAATTTCTTTTCTTTTGCCATAGTGTTTTTATAATTCTGTTACCTTAATTTTCTTTTTGTTAATAGAGGAAGCCGTACATCCACAAGGGAATCTCCTGTTCCAGTCCTTCTTTCACGCCGGCGAGGGCATAGAGGACGTCGGTGTTCTTGCGCTTCGGTTGCTCCAGGCAGATGCGGAACCTCATGTTCTTGTCGACCACGAAGGTGCAGCTGCGGTCGCCCTTCTGCACTTGATGACGGCCCCAAAGGGCGTTCTGGAAGAAGGTTTCCATTATCATCTGTTCGTCGTTGAAGTCGGGCATCATTGCGTAGATGAGGTTCGTGTTGTGCAGGAGGATGCTTGCGGGCTTCTTGGGGAAGTCTTCGCCTGGGCGATAGAGCATGTTGAGCAGTCGGGCGTCGCTGAGATACTTAATGTAGTTCACCACGGTTGCGCGGCTGGTCTGCAGGTCCTGAGCGAGTTGGCTAACGTTGGGAGCTCCGTAGTCGCCAGTGGCAAGCAGATAGAGCAGCTTCTTAATCTTTGCGAGATACTTCAGGTCGATTTGCTTGATGAGCAGGATGTCCACCTCGATCATCATATTGATGGCCTTCAGCAGGTTCTCGATGAAGCTTGCCTTCTCGAGGAAGAAGGGATAGTAGCCGTGGTGGAGGTAGTCGTTGAAGTAGTCGAGCGGATTGACTTGTGCCAGCACCTCTTCTGCGATGTGTTCGTGGCGGTTCTGAATCTCGCGGATGGTGTAGGGGCGGAAGTTCGTTCCTGCCCTGAGGTTCAGATATTCGCGGAAAGAGAAGCCGCGCAGGTTGTAGCTGGCGCAAATGCCGTTCAGCTCGGGGTTCTCTTCTTTCAGGCGCATCACGCTGGAGCCGGCAAACACTACTTTCAGGTGCGGGCAGCGGTCGTAGATGAGGCGCAGGTCGCGGCTCCATTCAGGGTACTTGAAGACCTGATCGATGAGGAGGACTTTGCCGCCGTCTGCCATGAATTCCTGAGCGAACTGGAAGAGTGTCTTGCCTTGGAAGTAGAAATTGTTCATGTTGATGTAGAGGCACCTGCGGTCTCTGGGGCCGAAGTTCTCTTTGGCATACTGAAGCAGGAAAGTTGTCCTGCCGACGCCACGGCTTCCCTTGATGCCGATAAGTCGTTTGTGCCAGTCAATTTCATCCATCAAGGCGCGTCTGATGGGCGCTTGTGTGCGTTCCACCAGATACTGATGCATTCTGTAGAAAGAATCGAACATAATATAAAAATAGTATTATTTGCGCTGCAAAGTTATAAAAAACTTTCCAAATTGCAAAGTGTAGATAGCAAAAAGTGCGTTTTTTGATAAAAAAAGTAGCACATTAAAAAGAGAGGCTGAATGATCAGGTGTTCAAAATAAGCCGTCAAATGTAAAGAATTTGGAGAGAATGTTTGGAAAAATCTCTTTTTCCTCGAAGCGAAACGGCAAGTTTTTCGCACCCAAAATCAGGTTAAAAAAGACGATTTCCAACTGATTGGTACACAGGTGTTTACAATGTGGTGTTGGAAAAATCAAAACGTCGCCTGCGGAATTTGTTATTTCCGCGTGCGGCGATGGCGATTTCCGCGTGCGGAGATTTTGATTTCCGCGTGCGGAATTTGCCGATTCTGGCAGCGACGATTTCTTTTCCTGCTTGCCGGAATTTGAAAGATGTCAAGAATTATCTTAAAATTCCGACTGCCTTTTGGCGTCGCGTTGAATTTCGGCTTTAATCTTTCTTTCTTGGGAATACGTCGATGTGGCGCATCTGCGTCATGATGGCGGTCTGCCGCTTGAGCATGTAGGCAGAAGGGTCTTTGCTGCTGAACTTCAATGGGTTGGGCAGTGTGGCAGCGATGAGAGCGCAGTTGGGGCGCGTCAGGGTGATTGCCCGTCTTCCGAAATGCTGTTGGGCAACTGCTTCGGCGCCATAAATGCCGTCGCCCATCTCGATGCTGTTGAGATAGACTTCCATGATGCGCTCTTTGCCCCAAAGGAGCTCGATGAGGACGGTGAAATACGCCTCCAGCCCCTTGCGAACCCAACTCACTTTGGGCCAGAGAAAGACGTTCTTGGCGGTTTGTTGCGAGATAGTGCTGCCGCCACGGAAGCGCTTGCCGGAACGGCGTTCCTCGAGGGTTTTGTTGATTTCGATGAAGTCGAAGCCATTGTGGTCCAGAAAGCGCTGGTCCTCGCTTGCCATCACGGCCACAGGCATGTAAATGCTCATCGAGTCGAGTGGCACCCAGTGGTGTTTGAGCCGAAGCTGTTCGCCGCGACTGACTTGCTGGGCGCAACGAATCACCATAAGCGGCGTCACATAGACGGGACACCACCTATAGATTAAAACAGCGAGGATTGTGCTCCCAAAGAACAGGAGCACAATCCATCGCAAGAGTTGTTGTAGTTTTCGGAGCACGCTTTACTGCAGTGTACCAGCGTTAGCAGCATCAATCATAGCCTGGCTTGCATACAGATAAACCTCCACGCGGCGGTTCTGCTGCTTGCCTGCGGCTGTGCTGTTGTCGGCTACGGGATTGCTCTCGCCCAGACCAACGACTTCCTTAATCTGGTTGGCAGCTGCGCCGTGCTTCTTGAGGAAGCTGCTAACGGCTTCTGCGCGCTGTTCAGACAGCTTCTGGTTGGCAGCTACGCTCTGCTCTGCAGTCTTGCCCTTCCAGGGGTCGTTGTCGGTGTAACCAACGATGCCGACGTTCATGTCAGCGTTGGGACCGAGGACGTTGGTAGCGAACTGTGTGAGAGAGCTCTGTGCAGCTGCATTGAGGACAGACTTGCCGCTCTGGAACAGGATGCCGCTGTCGAAGGTAACCTTCACAGCCTGGTAGCCGTTGTTGTCCACAGCGTCTGAAACCTGAGCGTTTGCGATAGCTTCAGCTTCCTTCTTCGCCTTGTCCATCTTCTTACCGATGAGCACACCAGCTGTTGTGCCACCTGCTGCACCTACGCCAGCACCAATTGCAGCGCCCATCTTGGCACCGCTGGAGCCGTTAATCAGAGCACCGATTGCTGCACCAAGGCCAGCACCAAGTGCACCACCACCAGCACCGCCGATGAGGCCGCCCTTGGTCGTGTTGTTCATGTTACAGCCAGAGAGCAGCAAAGCCATTGCCAATGCTCCCCAAAGAATCTTCTTTGCTTTCATTGTAGTTTGTATTTAGTTAAACAATAAAATTTGAACCTTTTTCTTTTGCAAAGATACGACATTAATTCAAAATTCAAAATTCAAAATTCAAAATTATTTGCCTGCGTGCTATTTTTTTTGTACTTTTGCACCCGAAATTAACAAATATCCTATAAAGAAATGGCAAAAGAATTGGATTTCCTCACAAAACGCAGCGAGGACTATAGCAAATGGTACAACGAACTGGTGGTTAAGGCCGACCTGGCGGAGCAGAGCGACGTTCGCGGCTGCATGGTCATCAAGCCTTATGGTTACGCAATATGGGAGAAGATGCAGCGCACGCTCGACGATATGTTCAAGGAGACTGGCGTGCAGAATGCTTACTTTCCACTGCTCATCCCCAAGAGCTTCCTCTCGAAAGAAGCCGAGCACGTGGAGGGCTTTGCAAAGGAATGTGCTGTGGTGACGCATTATCGCCTTAAGACAAATGATACGCACGACGGTGTGGTCGTTGACCCGGCTGCCCGTCTGGAAGAAGAACTCATCATACGTCCCACGTCCGAGACAATCATCTGGAACACTTTCAAGAACTGGATTCACTCTTATCGCGACCTGCCGTTGCTGGTTAACCAGTGGTGCAACGTCATGCGCTGGGAGATGAGGACACGTCTGTTCCTGCGCACCAGTGAGTTCCTTTGGCAGGAAGGTCACACCGCTCATGCCACAAGAGAAGAGGCAGAGCAGCGTGCCCAGCAGATGCTCAAGGTCTATGCAAAGTTCGCTGAGGAATACATGGCAGTGCCTGTGGTTCAGGGCGTCAAGAGCGAGACGGAACGTTTTGCCGGTGCGCTCGACACTTATACAATTGAGGCAATGATGCAGGACGGCAAGGCTTTGCAGAGCGGCACCAGTCACTTCCTCGGCCAGAACTTCGGCAAGGCATTCGAGGTGCAGTTCCTCAACAAGGAGAACAAGCCCGAATACGCTTGGGCAACTTCTTGGGGCGTAAGTACACGACTTATGGGCGCACTCATCATGACCCACAGCGACGACAACGGCCTCGTGCTGCCTCCCGCTTTGGCACCCATCCAGGTGGTCATCATCCCCATTGGCGGCAAGCCCGAACAGGTGGCAGCCGTCGATGCAGCCGTCGCTCCCGTTATTGACGAGCTGAAGAAGATGGGCATCAGCGTGAAGTACGACAATGCCGACAACAAGCGTCCGGGCTTCAAGTTTGCAGACTACGAGCTGAAGGGCGTTCCCGTTCGTCTTGTGCTTGGCGCGAGAGACTTGGAGAACGGCACGGTTGAGGTAATGCGTCGCGACACTTTGGAGAAAGAGACGCTTCCCTTCGAAGGCATTGCAGAGCACGTTAAGGACTTGCTCGACGACATCCAGAAGAACATCTTCACGAAGGCCAAGACCTTCCGTGATGCACATATCTACGAGTGCGACAACTACGAGGAATTCAAGGAACGCGTCAAGGACGGCGGCTTCTTCCTCTGTCATTGGGACGGCACAGCCGAGACGGAAGCCAAGATCAAGGATGAGACGCAGGCAACCATCCGTTGCGTCCCCTTCGGCTTCGAGCAGACGCCAGGTGTGGATATGGTAACAGGCAAACCAAGCAAGGCACGTGTCCTCATCGCAAGAAGCTACTAAAAGGCCTCCTCTTCGTGGAGGATGGTTCCTGACGCTCTTTGCCGCAGAAGAAATGCCTGCGGCAATT